>JGI24022J15233_10008997_pt1 | contig 11215 bp, 3 predicted proteins | sample Ectturendosymbi2_FD_15233 | JGI IMG/M metagenome (IMG submission 15233)
GATGTTACAAGCAGCAATAGAGATCACATGCTATGATCACTCTTCTACTGCTTAGGTCTCCCAGCCTTATATATTTTTGAGGTATCTTGTCTCTCCCTTCGTGTTTCGTTTCTCTTTACCAAGTGATTTCCTTCGCATACGGCATCGCATCATTATCTGGGGATTTCTGCATGTGACGGTGCGTGTACCATTAAAGTTCTCCGACTTGCTGCCACTAACACTGGTATTGATAAAGGAACGACAGTGTCAGAGAAGCCAAACCACAGGCATCGCACTGATAGAGATTTGTAATAAATTGATATTTGCGATTGTGTAATAATTTGAATGACACACTCACTTGTCTTCCACTTTTAGTTTGAAATGTTGTGAATCTTTTGTTTCACATGTGTATTGATTGGAAGTGGCAAGTTGTCATGTTTGTGTAAAATGGTCCGTACGTCAAAAGTAGTCGGACCACGCTGGTATAAATGAACCTCAAAATAACACATAACACTTCACAGACACTTTCAAACAAGCATACAGACAGTAGATGTCAGTAAAAACTACTCAATTGATTCATGAAAACCAAGTACAACAACTATTTAGAAACGCGATTCGTACTATTTAAAGTGAGGACCGAACATTTATGATTTCTTTTACTTGCGCAAGTACCAACACAATAAAATTTGCAAGAGGATACAATCGCATAACTTAAATGTACTACAATGGGATTCAATGTTTACAGGCGATCGTATTGAACTTTTTCCAATAACATTTGGTCGAGGATTCAAACTAGTTCTACGCAAGTCAAATAAGTCTGCGATTTTTGATTACATTGCGTTATTTTGATTGATGCAAACACGACAAAGCACATCTACGAATACGCTGCTGTGCCCTGATAAGTTAACCAGGAATTTTTATTCTGCAACGTCTAGATCTCGATACAACCTTCGGTCGTGCAGCAAAGCGGGAAAGTGCAGCGTCGCAGCTTCTATGTGAAAAATTCGGAACAGCATAGAAACCCCGTTTCGCCTTCACTGTTGACACTTCAAGTCTAAAATCTATTGAAGCCGCTTAACACAACGCCTCGAATGACAATATTCGCACAAGGTTTGCACTCAGGTGGGTTTCGCGGTTGAAGAGTAAAGAAAGAAAACTCGTAATTACGTGAGCAGCTAAATTGAATGAAGGAAAAATAAAATTTGGTCTAGCAAACGTATACAGCGTCTCCCACACGAACGCGGCCCTCTTTGATGACGCCATAATGGACGCCGAGAAGTGGACTCGTTCCGTAGGTCGGGCGGTCCTCCTCCTTGCACAGGCGGTAACTGCGCAAAAGACATATTTCAACAGAGGTACAAGGAGAAAAGCTCAGGGCTGATGATGAACATACTTCGTGAGACAGGCACATCTTTGATCTTCATGAAAACCGAGTCCAGGGAATTTGTAGACACGGAATTTCAAAGTTTTTCACTATTTTCCTTCAATCGAGATTTCAATCAAAACCACTTTATCGAACAATATCCCTCGAAGTCTTTCCGTAGTCTTGCACTACTGGACTTTTAACATATTTTGCATCGGAGACAGCATCACGGGCCGGTTACGCATGGCTGGGCAAAGTTAGCTTGCAGTTAACGTAGGCTTTAAGGGAGAACAACTATTCTTGATAAATACATAGTTATTCAAAAAACTTCAAAGAACAAGAAGAATCGTGAGCAGGAAAACGAACAGCTTTGGTGCTTGGGTGCCTTGCTCTTATTTAAATAATATATAACATTCAATTTTTTAAAAGATGTGTATTTTCCGCACCGTCGCGCAATGCGACACGGTTGACCAAGCAAGCTGAACAAAAAACTGGTGTTTGCTATTAACACGCTGAGTAACATGTGGCATAATGTGCCGAGCAGTTATAACTTACGTTTTGAGTGTTTTCAACGGTTCGCCATCAATATTCTTCGTTCCTGATTCTAGGTCAACTGTTGTCAACACGCAACTGCCAATACAACAAGAGGCTCGTTAACCTTTTTCATTCATGACAAGTATCTGAGAAAAATGTCTTGAGTTGTTTCTGAATTTATTCCACACAGATAAAGATCAGGTCACTATCATCACACCCCTCGTACCAAGCATTTCTATCGCTCACTTTCAAAAATTTATTTTTTCTCGTGGTAGAACACTTTTAGGGTATAGCTGAGAGAATATAAAGAAATTTTAAAAATCATGGGAAATCTGATGCACCCTATTGTGCGTGCAAAAAACATAAACTGAATAAATAATAAACACTTGCATGAACAATTGAAACCTTTGTATTTGAGTGAAAGATGTATAAGGTCATTGTCTTACACGCCAGCTGACAATTAATGAAACAATGTTTGAGACTGAATGTTTAAAATGATAGGCTGCTCTATGCATACAAATTAAAAAACAATATCCATTGTAGGAAGGATTTGCTATTAACTTGAAGATTGTAGATTCCGTTGCAGCTGAAGATCTCATTAAAGATCCGAGGTCAATAGCAAGTATTATCTGTGTCACATTAGCAATAGCGTAGATTATTTGAAGTTTAGAATACTTTCTGATTTAATGAACAGATTTATGGTTGGGCAGTATCTAAACAATAATATCCAGTTTTTGCTTTGGAAAGGCAAAAAAGAACATATGAAATGAAATTTCCGGCCTTTGCAAAATATGTGGCCACTTCTTTTATGTCAGTTGCTTCTCAGAGTAAAGGATTAAAATGGCTCTAAATTTTTTGTAACCATAAACCCCATCTGTAAACACTAAACTGTAACCTTAAACCAGTGGTTTTCAACCTTTTTCATGCATCGACCAACCCATTTTACAACCCAGTTTAAGCTAACAACCCCCTTCTGAAAATTTCTAATCAGGCATATGAAATGCAGTTGTGTTTGCATAAAAGAAAATCACAAATAATTAAAAAATAATATGCAATATCACTATGTTGAACAAAGACTCATTTATTAAATTCATGCACATGGTAGCATCAGTGAGAGAGATCCGTGTCACATACAAATCATTCCACAGCAAAACTCATTGAAAACTAAAATGACTCCCTTAGCTACTGCTTTCAGATAACTAATTTATAAACAGCACATTCTTACTTCACAAAGTTATTTGTGCGTTGCCAAATGCAACAGTACTGTAATGGTCACAATCACACTCAACACTTTGTAATGGTTATAAATTCAGGGTTCCTATGCAGTCCTGAAAAGTATGGAAAAAAATTGTCATTTTCCAATCTGGAAAAGTTTGGAAAAAGTTTTTTTATCTGTTAGTATGGAAAAAGAGAATAATTTTTCCATTCTTTTCAGACTTGGTCTTTTGATATACATTTTCATAATATTTTGTTCAAAATTGATGCAATTTCACTTATATCGTGTTAAATATTATAGTGCCTATATTTGACCTGGGACCGTCATGGGAAAAATTTAGGTCTGGAAAAAGTCTGGAAATTTATTTTCAAAATTGTGTAGAAACCCTGATAATCACACTTAAAACAATTTTGAATCAAAAAGTATATATAGGCTATCATTTTTGCCAGGTGATCCTATTATTTTGGCTAGCAAAAAGTGATTCCATATATGAAATACATAATATAGAAGAAATTGTGAATATTTTTATAAGAAGCTCTCGTCACCCCTAGAAAAAAGGAAACAACCCCTACAGGGGTCATGATCCCCAGGTTGAAAACCACTGCATTAAACCTTAACCTTTAATGCTTACACTAAACCCTAATCCTAAACCCATGTCTGTGTTTTGAAAGTTTTTTAAGGATGTACATCACTAGTAATCCCAAAGCTTTCAACATACAATCTTGTGTGAGAACATCCAATAACCATACAAACCAGGGGCAGATCTAGGGAAGGGCGATTGGGGTGAGTCCCCTCCTAAAACCCACAAAAGTATCTTTATACACTATGATTTTTTTTAATTCATAAAACAGCATTCGCGATATAAGGCCATTTTGTCATCCATTGTTTTGCCACACTGGTGTTATGAAGTATGCTTCATCCCTCTTACACTGAGTGAAGCCTTAGTGAGACTTGACTACTGAATATTACTGGCTGCATTCGCCCCTGATACAAACCAACGTGTGATCCAAACCGAGAACTCCTTGCACAGTAGCACTAGTCACTTCCTAACTCAAGTGTTATATCTGGTGTAAAACTGAATACAGTTTTCCAAACCGGATACAGTTTTTAGTCCTTTGAAACCAAAAATTGGATATGGTTGTTTAGACAATACTTTGTGATTTTGCCACACCCTACTTCATAACTAGAAAGAGTATTTTAATTTGTTAATCATGTTAAAACAAAAATAAACTTTCTGAAAACAAGGCTGCTGAAAAAGAGTTGCTGGCAGAAGATGCATTCAAGAAGCCAGTAAAATGGCTATTGGGACACCTAAACCTGAATTAGTAAGAGATGTCATTAATGGAGTATGTCTGCAGCATTACATAAAATGTCTTGAGCAATGGAAAGATGATCCAAATGTTGATGTTCACACTGCAGATGAAAATGTGGAAGAGGAATTATAAATAAATCAGTATTTTAATCACTATTTTACCTTATCCTCAGGTATTTGCATAGGGCATCTGACTAGAAAAGCGTATAGTTATTTCAGATGTCCTGGGAACAACATCAAGGCTGTTCTAATGTTGTTTGTTTTCTGTGGCATGGTTTGATGTTTGTTTGTAGTTGTTCCTAAATAAACTGATACTGATATGTCTTTTTGTAAATTAACGTTTCTGTTTCTTTGGTAGATAAATGGATTTTTGAATGGGAGCCCTGGCACAGTAGGTGCTTGTGCTTTGGTTTGAGACTTTTCTGCTCTGAAGCCTCCGAACATACATTCTCACTAGAAATGTGGTCAAACAATAACTACCTGGTAGCTGCCATTACTATCACTGCAGCAGTGGCAACTTCAGTTGCGTACTTTGTTTTGACAAGACGCAAGCAATGGCGAAGAGTTGGCACAGTTTCAAAGCTCTATGTTTATCCTCTTAAATCTTCAAGAGGTCTTGATGTCAGGGAAGCATCTTTTATTTCCTGTGGCATTGGTTTGTGTAAGACAAAAGATTCCATTGACAGGTTAGTAGTATATTTGCAGACGTTTTTGAACTTGATACGGGTTAAGGCTACTTATCATTTACCTTAGGCTAAACATTGTTCAACAATAGTTTAATACAGATTGCTCAGTCAATTATTTTGAATGTAAGCAGTTCTGATTTTGCAAGCTTGCCTTACTGAATTTCATGGCAAGCCGATACACAAGATTTTTTTAAACTTGTGCTTCATGCTATAGGAACAATGCAACCACGTTTTCATTATGCCTAAGGAAAAGTGTGACATGCTTGTGATTTGCAATGGAATATTAATATATTTTTTCCAGAAAGCAGAGGTGAGGACAAAAAAACGGTTGTCAATTCTTCTCTACATAAGTGCTAGACTGCATACTGCAGTAACCATTTTCTCTCTACCTTGCACATACCACACACTGCATATTTTGCACTGAGCAGCAATCAGGCATATTTTTTCATGCCTTACATACTCAAAAGTGTTCCCATACGGCATGATAGTTTGGTGACCAGTAACATCCACAGTTTCTGAATTGTCATGCATGTCAAGTAAAATGTACCTAGTACCTGCTTCATTCAATCATGTTTATTTGGAAACTTCACACCTTGTATGCAGCATGGCCTATGTAAGATATGGCCGGATATGTCACTATTTGCCACCTGTTGCTAACAGACCAATTGTCAGCTTGCTGGGTCTGACTGAGTGCAGATGTGGGGTTTTAAAAGTGGTTAGTTAGGTGTGTATATTTAAAACTGTTGTCTTAGTTTTAAAACAATCTTACTGGGACATGTGTATATAGGAGCATGTGCTGTTTAGTACTAGAGCGGTAGTACATTAGACAAGACCCATGCTTGACATGTTGGAAGTTTTTGTTGTCCAGTGATATGCACATCTGCTTTGACTGTCAAGTTTGCCAGTCACACAGGCTGAGAAGTTAATGTTGCCAGCTTGTTCCTCCTGAAAGCTACATATTAGCTTTAGTCTTTTGATATGGTGGTTGAAAACATTCAGTAATTACTGTAGAAGCCATATGCAGTGTGGTTTATAGTTGCTTGGGTTAAGAATGGGTTAGCTTAAAAGGTGAGGGATATAATTACTGTGTTTATAACACAACTGAAGGTAAGATTTTGGGTAGAGTTTAGGTGATAAAGCAACTTTTAACTGTAGGCCTAGTGGATGAGACTGCTGCATTGTAGCTTGCATGAATAGGCTGCAAATATTCCTCAGTGCATGAGAAATTGTTTAAGTGCTGTCCATATTTGAAATGCTGAGCATGTTGACTTGGTTAGTCCCACATTCAAACCAGTACTGTACCATGGAAAAATAGATGGTACATTTGGTAAACATGCTTCGCAGACAGGGTAGTGTAAGTTTGGTTATGTGCTCTTTATGGAAACGAAAATTGCTGCAACTTTTTTAAAGTGTATTAATTGCAACATGGCAGTTCTGACTCCTGAAAATGTGAGAAGTATTTTTATATAGCCTGCAACCCTTTTTGCTATTAATGACTAATTGGTATGTGTGCTAAAATGATAACTTTACTAGTTTTAATTTTTGCAAAATTATTTCTGGCTTAATTGTTCTATTTGTACATCATGAAAGAATAACTGCAATGTGAATCAGCCTGCCTCCAATTGCCATCACCAAAATTAACAAAAAAAATGTGAATCATCAATGTTTGACAGTCGGTACCACATATGTTTTAACAGTTGCACATGGTAAAATGGTTAGAAGTTTGTGGGTTATGGCTGTTAATCTGGATACAACACCAAACATGAAAAACTGCATGGATTTTCTTTTACTTTCAACAAGCCTGATTTATTAACCAAGTGGATCAAGTTTTGTCAACTGATCTGACTGGAAGCCAACTAAAATTTCCATAGTGTGCGTAAAACGTTTATCATTTGAGCTCTTTGAACTCACCGTCTGGTTACTCGAGAAATAAAACAAATGTATGGGTAACATTATACAGCATTGTTTGTAATAAAGAGACTGGCTCTCCGTCAGTGCAAGAAGCCATGAAAGTAGATTAAGTTTTGCATGAGCAAATTCAATTTTGCAATTTGCCTGGTGCAAATTCTTGCAAGCATTAGATTTACATGATGTAGTTTCATGGCAATATCCTCTATGGTTTAATTCAAGAAACTAATTAAACTTTGGCTTTGTTATCACAATTAACTTGAAAATTGGCCACACTGCATTCAATGTTGCATGTTGATAATTTTACGTGAGGAGATGCAAAATAGGTAAAATACTACAGATGCTAACTCTGTAAATGTTGTTATTCATGCTGAAATGAGAAATGTTCTGGTTTATTAAGGTTTGGTCAGCTCAACTGTGTGTGAGTTAATATTCAGTTTTCGTATCACATGTGCATTATCAAGTGTTCTGGTTTGCATTTGATTCTTTGTTTTAATCTATTTTTATGTAGACATTTACCGGTATAAGAAACAATGGTTACGTTTTGTGCAGAACATTTTTGGTTGCCAAACCAGATGGTGGGATGGTGACTGGTCGACAAGAACCACGGTTGGTGCTCGTCGAATCTCATGTTAACCAAGAACATCTTTCTCTCTCAGCACCTGGAATTGAAACTCTGAACATAGCAATTCCTAAGAATACATCAAACATTGCAAACTGCAGGTAAAGTCTCTGAGCTAACAATTACTTCATTATTTTTTACAGCAAGGGCATTGCTACTGCTTGTGGAATGTTAGCTCCTATGCTTTTATGAATAATAAGTCTACTGTTGCCTACTTTCTCCACCTTTTAAAACCTCTCCGTTTCCACTGTGCCACTCATACGAATGAGCTTTCTCCAACTTATTGTGCATTTGCTGGGACTGAGTGTGTACAAAATTGTTTCGAATGGTTTTCTATCAGAAAGCTAAGTTGTGGTGAAAGCCACCAGTGTGGAATCATATCGTGCTTTTCAAGTGACCGATTGACTGGAACTGATTAAATAAGCCCACCTCACAATTCATGGCAAAATATTGGATACTTTTTGTGTCGCACAGGGTTTGGGGTGACGATATTAAAGGCATCGACTGTGGCGAGGAGGCGGCTTCTTGGTTGAAGAGATATTTTGACGCGGACTACCGGTTGATGTTTTTTCCTCGTGGGGCTACCACCAGAGAAGTTTATAAAGCAGAAAAAACGAGTCAGCAGAAATCTAAACCATACGGAAAGGCATGTCTTCATTATTCTTTTGTGTTGCGAACTGCTGCGCAGACTTTTTATCTAAACCAGGGGATCTCCAAACTTTTTTGTCCGATGGCCACATAAGCTTCCGCACAACAATTTGGAGACCGGACATGTTACCCAATGTGAATGTTTCGGTATATGTTACATTCTACCAAATGAACAAATGTTTCGTAAAAATACAGTATTATTTTTCCATTATTGATAAAATTTCTTGGCGGGCCAAAGTTTGGAGACACCTGATCTAAACAATTGTAATACTGCGTATAAATTTTCCTACTCATTATAATATAGATCCTTCCTGTTTTTTTCCTGAGTGAATGTGGTTCAGAATTTCGTGAGTTTTATCTGTCATTGTAGAAATCTGGCCAATGTGCATTTGACTGCTACGAAGAGCAACCAGAAGGGCTTGCTGACTTCACAGCTTTTCACACTTGCAGTTCAGTCACATTATACTCCCTTTGGAGTGACACAGCGGTCAGCAGCACCACCCCCCACTTGCTTGCGCCGGGAGCCACGTTCGTAGCCGTTGGTACAATTGAATGACGAGGCGCCACTAAATTCTCCAGTTACTATTTAGTTTGAATCAATTCTTAACTGCTTTTCGCTTTCGTAACCATTCGGAAAGTTCTCAGTTATGCTTACAAGCATGCGCCTGTTTCGCGTATCTGAAGCATGTGCAGATTCAGCGCTTGTTTCTTGGTGTACTTTTCGATCCAACTTCTATATCCACCATCTTGCTCAGGCTGTCTACCACGATTGCTCTCCATGCAATGTTCTGTCCGAAGCGTCGGTAGCTGACCTCAACTCGCGTCTCGAAAAGAAAGTCTCAGAACGCAACTTCCGACCCAACGTGCTCGTTTCCGGTTGTCCTGCTTTTGAAGAGGTGGTCTTTTCTTGTCTCTCGTGTGAAGCGTGTGTGTAAACGGTGGAAACGTTTTCGCTGTAGTACAGTCATGTCTTAAACTCCAGGAGTTCTGATGAATAGCTGATGCTGAAAACAGCACGTCCGCTCATCTCAACTTCGTTTGGCTCTGTGTTTGCAGTATGTTAAATGCCAAATAGTGCAAATAATACACTGCAGTATGCCAGTGGTTCCCAAACTTGTTCGAACCGTTACCCAAATCAAGGTAGCGATTATGTCTTATTACCCACCAACAAAAAATTTTCGCATTTCATGTGGAAAATTTCTTTTGCAGTGATTGCTCATAATACTAAACAAAAATGCGGTTTGGTTCTGCGTTACCCCTCGAAGAATCGCATATTTCCCCCGGGGGGTAATTTACCCCCAGATTGGGAACCATTGCAGTATGCAGTGTGTTATGCCGTTTGTGTTTTTTCTATGCAGAAAGAAAACAATATTAAAACTTTGTGCATGCTGCATCGTTCGGAATCGGTTTGAAACAACTAGGTTTGTTGATATCATCATACTTTCTATGGATGGATCCCGTCGTGACGCTTTCTTAGTTTTCTTGCGTCGAACAGCTTGTTCGGCTTGATTGCTGTATGATGAAGAAATCGATATTTTAAAAATAAAAACTGTTGACGTTTATACTTTGTCGCGATGACGTTTACAGCACGTTTCTCTTAGTACATGCCCCGGATGTATCCATTATGGTTGAGCTCAATCTTCTGAGTTTTTCACCCAGTTTAAATAGTTTACAATTTGTCGAATTGTTCAAGGTAGAACTCAGGCGAACTTTTTTATTTTGACGCAATAACCTTGTTGGTTCAGGATAACTGGACCAACGTGAAAATAGGTGACGTCGAGTTGACATGGGTCAAGTTTTGTTCCCGGTGAGTTTTGAAGCGTTTTGTTCGGTGCTTCGAAACTTTTGTTCGGTGTTTCGAAACTTAGCAGCGGCGACAACAAGAGATGCTTTTTCTCGTTGAAACTGCTCCGTTATAGTTCTTCTTGCTGCTGATAATCGGTTGCTTGTTCCCTCCAAGCCTTTATCTAATGGCTGCATGTTTTCTTCCCTGTTACGTAATAAACGCCTACTTGTAGTCTTCAGCTGACCAAACTCTTGTTGCATGTTGTTTAAGTTGCGACAAACTCAAACTTGCATTTTAATCAGTTGTCGTGCAGCGCATGCAACGTACAGGAGACATGCTACCGCACGGGAGTGAATGGTTCGCTTGACTGTAGTTAACGTGTGTGTTATCTGGGGACTGTTGGCCATTTTATGGGACTGTCAATTGTTCTGGAACTTCCCGTCAGTTTCTAGAACTGTAAGCAATGTTCAATGTTCTTGGATCTAATTTGATTCAAGTGTACCGATACGATTTTGAGCGATAGCAATGCTTGGTATGAGGGGTGTGATGATAGTGACCTGATCTTTATGCGTGGAATAAATTCAGAAACAACTCAAGACATTTTTCTCAGATACTTGTCACGAATGAAAAAGGTTAACGAGCCTCTTGTTGTATTGGCAGTTGCGTGTTGACAACAGTTGACCCAGAATCAGGAACGAAGAATATTGATGGCGAACCGTTGAAAACACTCAAAACGTAAGTTATAACTGCTCGGCATATTATGCCACATGTTCATGTTACTCAGCGTGTTGATAGCAAACACCAGTTTTTTATTCCGCTTGGTTGGTCAACCGTGCCGCATTGTGCGACGGTGCGGAAAATACACATCTTTCAAAAAATTGAATGTTATATATTATTTAAATAAGAGCAAGGCACCCAAGCATCAAAGCGGTTCGTTTTCCTGCTCACGATTCTTCTTGTTCTTTGGAGTTTTTTGAAGAACTATGTATTTATCAAGAATAGTTGTTCTCCCTTAAGCCTACGTCAACTGCAAGCTAACTTTGCCCAGCCATGCGTAACCGGCCCGTGATGCTGTCTCCGATGCAAAATATGTTAAAAGTCCAGTAGTGCAAGACTACGGAAAGACTTCCAGGGATATTGTTCAATAAACTGGTTTTGATT
>JGI24022J15233_10009004_pt1 | contig 11213 bp, 6 predicted proteins | sample Ectturendosymbi2_FD_15233 | JGI IMG/M metagenome (IMG submission 15233)
GGAAACCAGCATCTCTGCATGCAACGACAGCATTCCTCGCAAACAACGTCTACGCTGGGCAACACCCCAAACATCAACATTGGGTTCCTACACCAAAGGAAACCCCTACAGGACGGTAGGCCGACAGCAATCATTACATTATGATGTAATAACCCGTTTTTGCGAAACATTTCCTCAGACTCTTGCCGTGCGGTAGGCAAGTGACCATTTCCAATTTTCCAATACTACCGTCGTACTTGGTGAGGAATAATTCAGTATAGCAGCCGTTCTAAATGGATAAGACAGCGCTGAACGCACGTCTGGTCACAACTCGACTGAAAAGTGTTTTTTATCACCTCAAATCTGTTGACTGCGGAAAATTAGATATGTGGAAACGTTTTGGTTGCCAATGAAAAGTATTCGTAGCTTGATTTTTGCTGCTTGTTAGACTTGTCTTCAGCCGTAATGACTTTTTAGTAGTTTTCAGACATGTGCGCGTTTGGTACAGAAAAGGTGCGGGTCGACGCGGATTGGGATGGGATGGCCTGCGCAGCAGGTGCGGTTTAGAAGTGTGTGGGCGCGGGGCGGGAGCGGACAAAAAATTTAAACTCGCGCAGGACACTAATGTAGAAACAGGGCAGCACTAGAAAAATTAAGCGCTGGCCAGTGATGCTGAAATTATTTCAGCCTCGTAAACATTTGTCCTGTTGTGAAAACTTTCCAGCTGAAATTCCAACCAGGCTAAACCGAAATTTTTATCATTTTAGTTCCATAGCTTAATACATTCATTATTTTGTATTCGTTATGGTCCACACTCATGATTCCAGCACAAAGCAGCGCATAGTTCACAAACGGCGAGTTTTTGCCAGTAGGCCTAACAAGTGATAATGATGTGCACAAAAGTACAAGGTAACATTCTAACATAGGGCAATTTGCGGTTCAAACAAATGTTTGCATCCTAAAGAAAATAATGCTCTTGCATTTCCTGCAATGGAAACTGAACTCAACAATCCTGTATTCACTTTATGAATGAAATGGTTATGTTATTCACGATTGAGCGTATTTGCAACTGCGATATGATTCCTAAACACGTGACTTGTTCTCTGAAACGTCCTTACCGCAGTCCTGGTGCGCTGTGCATCAATCATACTCAAATCAACCACGTCAGATTTTCGTTGTCTGCCTCCATTCATTTCCAGCTCTGTCAGCAGAGATGGATATTAGGGGAGGTGAACGAGAACGAGCCACCTCGGATCCGCTTCTTTTAAGAGATTCCGCGGGCACACTTTGAGAGTTTTTGCCTAGCTTTTTCCAGTCATCGACCGAATTTATTTTGAAATGACCAAAAAGTCAATTCGGTCATAATGTCCAGCAAGACAAACGACCGAAAGGTCTCAGCGAAAAAAAAACAGGTTTTTGCGTTGTTCTGATAAAAAACTTATGAACCACTCTAAAGCCACATTTTAATAAGTTCTGAAGCACTTCATATTTTTTTCAAAACATAACAACAATTTTTTGCACATGGGCCAAAGGGGAATCCTCAACAATTATTTTGGAGCACCTTTCTAAGGGTTTGCCTCAGGCCCCTAAATTCGAATATCCACCCCTGTCTGTGAGACTGCATCTTCAGCCCCCGTCCACATTACAGTAAAACAAAAGTGAAAAAATAGACTGGACGTTGAGAATGGCATGAGATTAGTTCTCACCAACACGCCTCCAAGAATGTCAAGACTAGTTGCATAGCTGCAAGCTCAGTCGTCTCACTGATTATCACGGGTGCTGTTTGTTTTGCATATGAATATAAATAGTTTCCGTTCAAAACAGACTCGTTAAAAACAGACCTTTCATAAGAGACCACTCAAAACAGACCACGTTCATAACAGACCCATTCATGACAGACCCGTTCATAACAGACTACGTTCATAACAGACCACGTTCATAACAGACCCGTTCATAATAGACCACATTCACTACAGACTCTGTTCGTACCTAGGGCCGGAGCGGGCAAAGGGTGTTAGGCAAAATGGTTTGGACTTTTAGCGTCCACACTGCAATATACATTAAGAAGGGGCCCGTTATCAACGTTGTCTGTTACGAACGGGTCTGTTATGAACGGTTCTGTTATGAACATGGTCTGCTATGAAAGTGGTCTGTGTTAAACAGGTCTGTTATGAATGGGTGTGCTATGAACGTGGTCTGTTTTGAATGGACTGTTATGAATGGTCTGTTATGAACGGGTCTGTTTTGAATGCGAACCGAATGTAAATACACTGAACGTAACGTGTAAAATGATGTTTTTTGTCTTGTCAGTTGCTATTTGAACCCCTTTAGAGTTGCAGTTAATGGCTAGGGCCGAGCGCTAATGTCATATTTTTGAATGGAGTCGCGAGATGAAAACGTTTGGAACCACTGGAATAAGGAATGCTTCTGGATTTATCGTGTCAAGTAACTTTCTAGTTTTAAAAGTTCTCCGTTCTTGTACATCTTCGTAAAACAGTACAGACAAGCAAACGTAGTCATGCTAAGAAATCTTTCCCAATTACAGTTGGAGACGAGTTGATGCCTATAAATCAACTTTGCATCACAGCCATTTTGAAACCGTCTTGTTTGAAAGGTTTTGGAAATCGTTCCGCGTGAAAGCAAAGACCAAAATATGCTCAGCCTGCCCCGTCAAGGTATGAGCGGCACACAACCTCTTTTCAGGTGTAGCAATTGCCGCATGTCTGCTCATGCACTTGACACAATGCGAGACCTCTTCTGCACAAAGAAATGTGCTCCCAGCAACGATTTCGTGTGGTTCCCACTTTTCATGCAAAAGTCGCTGTCCACAGGCGAACGATATGCATAGATTGGACGATAACAAAAAAGCACAACCACTCAAAATCACTGCCCTTTGGTCGTGATGCGCGTTAACACCGACCGCTTTTGGCCGAGGGGGGCCGTTAGACAAATTGTCAACGAGGTTCCTAACTTCCTCCACCAGGCTTTCCCAAATGGAAGCCCTATTTTCTGTGGGAGGTAAATGGGGCAGCTCAGAGTAATTCTACTCTTGGAGATTTGCGAACTACACGTACAATAGTTGCAAACAGCAATATTACCAGATGTTTCTGATCGGAAACTGGAACGTCACTTCGCGTCTCTGTGAAAGATCACGAACCAGAAGCGTATCGATGCCATCTGGTCGCCAAATTACGAAATGTACACCGGTGGTGACGCCGCTCGTTTTCCGCCCATGTGATTGGCCTATGCTACCCATAATGCAGCTCTGAAATCATTGTTGCGCGTATGCAACAGTGTGCGTGGAGTAGGGAATATGGAGTGTTTTGGAGCGCTGAAACTTTTCTCATCACTTTACCTTAGTTTTCGGCAAGCTGTGGGGTACGGCCCAACTGTGGCCGTTTAGCACTTTTTTCTGGCCGCGTGGAATTTAGGAGATACAGCTTGCGTGGGTTGAAACATAGGGTGCTGCAACATCCATGGAACATGATTGTTTGATGTTTTAACAAAGCATTGTTTTTGTCATTGTAAGATGTATGACATTCTCGTACTATTGTTATGTAACAGGTAAATGAATGCATCATAGGTTCGAAAAACGGCCTCCGAAAATGAGCACGAGCTTTTGATAACAACTAAAAGGATGGTTAGCGCCATCATAATGAAAGTTTGCTGATTACTGCTTTACGTTGTGTTAACAGGTGCATTACGGCACTGTCTATTTTTTATTTTATGGATTTGTCGCAGGTCGATATCACAAGCACAATCGAACAACACAAGAGCACAAAGATGGTTAGTCATATCGCATTTCAGACCAGGTGTTCGCCCACAATCAACCCTGGGAGGCGTGAAGCACTTGAACAGCGCCCCAACTAGGCAACTATAACGTCATTCACTAATCGCCGTACAGGGAACCGGCATTGGGAGAGAAATGAAGACATTTTAACATCAGATTTTGAGGAAAATAATTAACAGAAAAAAGTACAGAATAAATCGGATGGGAGTGCTCATCGGCGCACAGGGCTATGTACATTGTTTTGATGAAGGTTTCAATTGTCTTTCAAGGCAAGAGGCTGACAGTCAATTGTTTTTACTGAATTTAAAATAGGATTGACGGTTGGTGTTTAACTAATTATATACATTTATTCACATTTTGTATGTTTCGCATGCACACGTCATCTGAATATTATAGGTGATAGGGCAATCACAAAAGATACATAAATCCTGCGGCGCCACCAAGTACAGGGATGGTTTCGGTTGCTCGCAAAGGCAAAAGACTTTAGGTTTAGGTTCGAACATAGGGGGCTAAAAAGGTTTTAGGTTCCCAAAAGACTTTAGGTTCGAACATAGGGGGCTAAACTTGTTTCTAACCCCGCTCCCATCTAACCTCGGTACGCCCCTGGTAGCAGCAGTTTATCACTCACTCCACCCATAGCAGGCAGTTCAACAGCAAGGTCGTTACAGCGTTTTCTCAGTTTGTCAAGGAAGGCATCGCATCCATTTGGCGGCGAACCTGCTTACAACTGTACACTTTCTCCCCATCCTTTCTGAAGTAATTCAGCAAAATATTGTGGCAACACGCCGAAACGAAACCATTGACGTCTTTCAGATTGTACCAAAGTAACCCATGGCACGATTGAACTCACATGGAGTAAAAATTCCGGGAGTAAAAATTGGTGGAATGTTTATATTTAAAGTCTATAACCCAACAAGTAGCTACGTTTACGTGGCGTCTTTGATATTCTTTCTGTTTTCAAAAGCCTTGTAGTCAGTGATGATTTCAATTCTCACCTCATGGCGTGTGGAGAAGCTGTCTCTCAAATATTAACGGTAAAATCTTAGTTGTAATTATGGAGAAGTATGACTACGTTGTTTCACATTCTTCTACAATACGCCAATGCAGATTTGTCTGGTGTGGAACAGCATATTTTCAAATTCCTTATTTTCTCTATGTTCAAGGACGACCACCAACGATCCCTTTGGCAGCAACCACTCTGTAGATTTTACCAGTAGACTACTTGTTGTTGTTACTTGAGGGCTTGTTGCCCAGACTGGAATTTTTCAAAAGCAAATTGGCATGTTTTCAGCGAACTTGCTGACTCTACTTTGACAGCTTTTTCGGTCGCTTTGCCGAATTCATATTCACTTTTCGAAACCAGTTTTCTTGTCAGCGCCTCTTACTCGATACCCAAAACAAAGCTATTGGAGAAAAAGTTTCTTCCATGGTGGAAAATGGAGTGCGACGATTAGTTTTGTCGAGTTATTTTTTGTTTCTGTCGACTTGGTTTCGAAACGCGTTATTTTTGCATTGTCTCATTCAAGCAAGCTTGCTTCGACGAGCACGATTGATTTATTCGGTTAAGTTTTATTAAGGTCTTTTTGCTCATTATAAAATGTTTGCACGGAAGTTTAAATTGTACTGCCAAGTTATATCGCACTGATTAGGTACCTTCTTTTAAACGTTAGACATGAGGAAATGTTTCCACGTTTGGTTTACAGGTAAATAATGTTTTTCGAGATTTGTGATAATACGGAAAAAATCTTGTGTGAACGACATGTGTCAGTGAACGCTTTTTTTCATTATATAGCCACTGAATCACTTAGGGTTATGAAAAACTTTCTCAGGTTTATTCTTCTTTGAAGAGGAACATATATAACTAACTATTCATCATGCTAAATTAGTTCCAGTTTCGAAAGCAAAGATTTGGGAATGACTTGCGATTATTGGTAAAAAAACCGGTTGTGTCTTATAATGTATTCAAAGGAACAAAAGATATTGCAAAACACGATAAAAGTCAACAATTTGCTGCTCATCAAAACTTAATAAAAGAGGAGGGATCGATGGCGTTTCGATTCCTTTGCAAACACGATGGAGATTTCCTGGCACGATGTTACTGAAACGTGTTTAACGTGCTTTTCTTTTCGCTGATCATTTTTTTGAGGAAATAGCTAGACATATTCCACAAAGCAGAAAATAATTGCGCAACGACATCGTGCACGAAACATGTTTTCATTCCCGAAAACGAAGTGGAGCTCTGGAAAAAGGTTTGACAAGAGGTTCATTGAGTTTCGGTAATAAAAACCAAATTAAACAACTCTCTCAGTGATGGTTTTTGCAACATGCCAAGAGCTATTTTCGAACGTATGAACCCCGATTCAGTGTTTTTTTAAAAACATGTTATTAATGAAATGACAGCTCTTGGCTGGTTTACATCCAACTGTTCAAAACATCTCATCAAAAAGGAAATTGTTGACATTGTTTCCAACATACGTTCCTCATGCAACATTTAATCAACCCAATGAAAATTCATGTTCGAGTTGGATTTGGATGACAAAAGCACTAAACTGTTCTTCTCATGAGATTCACTCACTTACACCATTTTCTAGAGCAGCGTTTCATAACCGTTTTCTACCTCAGCACGCCAGTTAGTCACGCCTAAGCAGTCCAGCACCCCCTACCACCGGCTAACACCTGGTTACTGTAAGGATAAAATAAAGACAAGTGCAGTACATCTTGATCATATGCTTGGTTCATTTTCTAAAACAGTGTTTTTCAAACTTTTTGGTTCCATCGCCCTCTTTTCACTCTCGACACATCGTTGTCGCCCCCCCAAACCTGATAAAGCAAACACAATTTATTATTTTTAAAGAATTTTATCTAAAGAAGTCCACACATACCATCACCCCAGTTCAGTGTGATGGATGTGCTTGGAGGCCTTCAGACAGCTTCGAAACACTGGGAGACATTTTTGTGAGGTGCAGTCACAGATCTCCTCGCTTATGAATCAACAAGCGGTTTCTATGCTGTGAGAGCATTAAGGTCACAGCCGAAGTTAACTCAGTGATCGTCATCGGTTAACTAAGGTTAACTTAATGATCGGTTACTGGTTGTGGTTGAACGCTTCCGCCCTTTTTGTGTTGATTTTCCCCTCAAAATGGCCCCAAGGGGCAATTCCGTCCGCCTTGAGAACCACTGCTCCAAAACAAAAGCAGCAATTATGGCAGTAGCATTGACAAAAACAATATGAAAATGAAGGAAAGCTCATGGACAAACCTTTGACCGCCATATATTTGACCTCACCCAGCATCCCCTGAAATTGATTTCAGCACCCCCCGTGGGTTGCTAGCACCCCTGCTTAAGAAACCCTGTTCTAGAGTAAGGGAAAATGGTTTTAAATTCAACAAATGTAAAAGTGGAATTTATTTCTGTTTGTGACATATGGCGTTGCGACATATTCTATCTCCGCGCAATTTCTCACAAACTTGTCTGGTTAGTCGCAATAAAATAAAAGTTGAATCTCTTTTGGAGTATATTTTGAGGCCATTGGCGTAAACCTGCTGATAAACTTTTTTGACCCATGTGCACCTCCATTGTCACGCAAACCACTTAAATTTTGCGGTTGAAAAGACACGAGAATCAGGGATACTTTCAAAACGTTAAACAATGTATAACGAAGCACATTGCTTTAAAATACTTTGGAATGTTTTAGGTTGGTGGCTCTTGCAAGAAAGGGAATTTGAGTAAAAAATCTGTCTGAAAAACGTGACAATCACCACAAGAGCAATGTAGGTAATACTGACAATAAAGCATTTTATTAGGAATTCTATTTCTCCTTGATTGCGCATCTAAGTACTTATTCAAATAGTATTAGCCTATTTAAAACGAAATTAATTAAGCCCGTAAGGAATTATTCAATTAATTATCAATTTTGTAGCCATAACGTGGAAACCACAAACGCTAGATATCCAATCGAGGACTCCAAAATTCGGATTCTAGCTTATTTTAATTTCAAGAAGAATCAAGGAAATTTCCAGTTGAATTTTTTTCCAAGGCCCCGATGACTCCATCGAAAATGCCGTTGACCTACCCTAGTTGTGACGTCAGGACAAAAAAGTTCCAACACAAAATTACTCATTTGTTTTAAAATCGAAATAAGAAGACTTTCAGCATCTTTAGGAACGTTTGAAAAACTCTTTACCTCTATCGGCTGGCGATTTATGGCCAAACATGTTCAGCAACAATAGTGGTTTGCCAGGAGCTTAAAATGGTCATGTAAGACACATTTCGTGTTTGACTAGGGCGTCTTTGAGGCTGTTCAACAGTTGATACCGTTCAAGAATCACTCCCAAGCTTACTCATTGATTTTTCAAACATTTCTTCTGTCACGATACTTCATCCGGTGGAAGCCGGCGTCTTCATCAAGAAAGATTAATCATTTAGCGATGGCTAAACAGGAAACGTTACAGCGCGAGGACTTCGTGACTGGCAAAAGACATTCGCCAACCACCCTGAGCACTATAACTGTTTAGTAAACATTTCGATGCACTGTCAACCTCCTTATGAAATGGGCTGGTGAAACAAAGTTCTTTCTGACTTTCTTACAGTAACTAGTTCAACATTCATTCCCATGCTTATGCATTCACTATGCGCATTCTTTCTTTCACGAAACTGCACTACTGCAAATCTTGTGGTAACATACGCTATCACGAAATGAATTATGTTCGCTCTTATAGCAAAAGATATTTACCAGCAGCCGTTAAAACTCAAAATGAAATTGTGTAGATATCACTTCTTAGGAAACATTTCCACGCACGTTCAATCTCTTCATGAAATTGAATGAAGAATTAAAACAGCTTAAAGTTGCGAGTTGCCGCATGCGTGCATACGGCTGAGTCCATTACTCAATTTTATTTCACACAATCCACACATTTGTGCCAGTGTGCGTGTGCGCGATGAATCCCGAAACGTAATGTTGATAAAACGTTTCAACTTTATTTCAAAATGTCACTGATGGGAGCTGCAAATTTCACTCAGTTCTTTTCTAGTTATTTCGCTAGTTGTGTGCTACTGGCGTCTTTCACAACCTTATGCAATGATCCTTTAAAAGATAGATCGCGGCTTGTGCGTCTGCAAACCTCTCGATCGAAGCTGACTTACTAAATATGGACGTGGCTCAAAGATTCATGCTCCGTCCATTGTTTTACTGGATGTCCGTCAATGACATTGCAACAAAATCTAATTTTCTTCTTCCTTATTTGGGGCTAGACCATATTAATATATTTAAGTTCACATAGCTTGCATAGCAATCTACTGAAATATCTGGATCACCTGGAATTATGGTCTTANTTGTGGAATGCTGCATTTAATGCCACAAGAACGCACCTTCTTACTATTTTAGCCAACGCACTTCATTCCCCTACATTGCGTAACCAAACACTAACTGATGTTGCTTCGCGGAACCTTCACAAACTTCCACGTAAACAAAAAAGAAGAAACGTTGTTGAAAAATTTCGACTATACAATCAAGTAATTAGCCTCCACAACAGCGACGAAGTCGAATCTATCAGAAATTGTTGAATAAGAATATCAATTTACAAATCTGCAAGCAACTGCTTACGGGTGAAATGCTGGAGGGCCAAAGCAAGACCAAAGAAGGCATGTCAACGATTTCACGTAACACTACGCATCCTCAGTCCTAACATTTCATTCAAAAAGATTTCAAGTTTCATGAAAGACTTGCTTTCACTAAATCTGATAAAGTATCTGATATCGGACAGCAATCGAAGAGCAACAAAAAAGCACCTACGGAATCAAGCTGCGAGCAACGCCGCGATGACTCAACACCAAGAAGTTTAAACAGCGGAAGCAGAAAGGTGGTCATGGAGTCATTAAAGTTGGAAAACGTAGAGGAGGGCCCTGCAATGCCAAATGATGGGAACGTAAGCACACACAACATGCGTAGCACGATAGGGGATGAAAAAAATAGGTAAAGAAGAATGGAAAAAATATGTGAACATCGCAGACGTGCAACAATTCTTTGACATGAAGGAGGATCATGCTTTGAATATTAATTTTTGTTTTTACTTTGTTCAGCCATTTATCTTCACAAGATTCAAGAGAATCAAACATGGTTGCTCTAGTAAGACAACAGCGGAAAAGTAATAAATAGGTGGATTGATTATGGTGCCATCAGTGCCGTAGCAGCCCAACTCTAGGCCCACCAAATTCTTACAGGGGCCCCCTAATGGTGATGCATAAAAAACGTTTTCGATGTTATGCTATATCTCGAGGCCGAATGGCTTTCAAAACAAACTATCCTAATTGCAGACAATTTTGGCAGAACCAGGCCCGTAGCCAGGTTTCAAGTTTGGGGGGAATGATGTTTGTTTTTATCATAGGTTTACAACAAATTTTTCTGAGCACAACAAAATTTGGGAGACACAAAAGGATTTGGTGGTTACTCCCCCGAATGACCCCTGTGTGTGCGGGCATTGGCAGAACCGTCGCCAGAAAGTCTTCCATTGGGGCTTTACTGTTTGTGAAGGGGACTAGACATCCTGAAAATGTATATGTAATTCACAACATGAACAGGATTTGCAGATTGTTCAAATTAATTATAAATATTTTCCCGCAAATACCCATAATAGGCAGTTTCCAACTAAAAATTTTGAACGAGCTTAACATAGGAATTTTGGTCGTAAAATCATTGCCATTTAATTGACGACCATTAGAGATGTCGTAATGAAATGCAAATGTAAAAAGAATTCCATGAAATTAGAATCAATCCCATCGTTCAGTTATGAAAACACTATTACCGACTGGGCAAACATGGGGCCGGTCAAAGTATGTGCGGCGCGATCAACGTTTTCATTCATTAGCGCAAATTGATAAACTTTACCATGAGCACAAGTGAAATGTGCTGATAAAGCGTGCGCGTTGGGCTACTTACTGGGCGACATATGCATGCATAACCCTTGCTGATGTCTGGCCTTGTTAATCTCCTGGGATATAGCACATGATTAGATTAATAACATTTTGTACGACAGCAGCACACTGTCATTGATGGCTGTACATCAGCTACTCTAAATATAACCCAAGGGGTCCCTCAGGGCTCATGGCTTGGCCCCTTGTTATTTGCACTTTATATAAATGATTTGCCATCGACAACAAAACTGACTCCTACACTTTTTGCGGCTGACACTGTATTATGCACCTCTGGAAGCAATAGCACAGAGCTGCAGAGTATAGTTAATACAGAGCTAGAAAAGTTAATGAATGGCTGCACTTTAACAAGTTGTCCTTGAACTATTCGACCTCATACACGATTGTAAGTCGTAAAAATAACCAATTTACTGATTTTAATGTTAAAATCAATGACAAAACCATTACGCGAACAACCTGCGTTAAGTATCTTGGGGTTTTCATAGATGATAAGCTTACTTGGTCTAACCACATAGCC
>JGI24022J15233_10009005_pt1 | contig 11211 bp, 9 predicted proteins | sample Ectturendosymbi2_FD_15233 | JGI IMG/M metagenome (IMG submission 15233)
GGAAACAGCTCAAAACATTGAACTGCATGTATTTTGAGTATTTAGGAAGCTGTTGGAAGCTGTAAAAAAAAGTTGCAAAAACTTGCCCTAGTAATAACGCTTGCATGCGCTAACAACATGTTTTTCGGGATCTCTACACCAGACATGTAACTTTATTGAGGAATAGGAGAAATGGTTACAATATTCATAGTTTGTCCTCTGTGTACGAAGCATCCGTTCGGAAGAATACAGGAAATAAACTCAACTCGACCCCAACCAACTTGACTTGATAAGCGATACGTGAAAATGAGTGCAANTATAACTGCACCACTTGNTGCAAAGACTCAGATGAAAACAGTATGTATTGCCATGTTTGAAAGCGGTTGTGCAACGAACNCAAAGGCGATTGTTTGTATGTGATGCAAAANGCTTNTGACTGTTGGTTAAAACTGCCTTGAAAACGCTCGATTTAAGCAAATTGATCAACCACATTTTCGATCGAATAAGATTAGGCTAATATAGTTTACTCATAAACATCGTTGGAAAACGAAATGCCCAGTAAGAATAAAATGTGTCTGTAACGCGATTGTGACTTTCAGCCGGTGATTTTTCAACTGAAAGATTCCCNCCCGTAGTAGGTTGGAGTTACTGTGTGCCTGGAAATATTATGCATGGATTTATCAAACAAATTGCCTGTTCTNCCATGAGGAAGTCGCCACAGACTTATGGTATCAATCTGAGCTGCGACAACCCGCGGCGAGCGGAAAACTCGAAGCTAAACCTGATCTCAACAGCGACTGAAGCAGCAGCCTCTGCATTTGAAATGAAGCAAACAGATTTTCCAAAAACCAGAAGCCAATATCGTCGCTAATATGAAATATTAATCGCTCGCTTCGTCCTGCTCAGCGGAAAACGATTTTGCAGCAAAGAAAACCGTAATACCCGCAGCGAGCAGAGCGCCTCAGCAAGCTGCTGGCTACAGGGAGATTGGGACCAAACAATAATGTTGAATCAGTTTTTTAGGCAAAAAAACGTTGAACAACTCAGGCTTTTTCAAATCGGCGGACTGCAATAAAAGTATTCAAGCTGCTTCATCCGTGTTCTATTCATATTTTTCTGGTACGGGTTTTTGTGATAACGCCCGCCATCAGCTTCCAGACTGGTTTACATCAGCAAGTACACTGGGTGAACCTGACATACACTCACGTGCTTTCCTTGTCCAACGAAACTTAGCTTTTGTCCATTCAACCGTTAAAACTTCAATTTTAGCACAAAAATAGTTCACGGGGGTATAAATCAGCATTTCCCAGCGTGTAGGTCGCGACCGCAAGTGGGGTTGCCTGAAAATTCTTGTTTTGGGAAAGGAAGTATCAAGTTACTGATTTGTTTCCTATGCAGTGAACGCTGCTTATGAATCACCGGTTTATAGAGCAAGCTGCTTATTGAGGCAGGTGGTGAATGAAACACACAAACAACGTTTTTACCAGAATAAATTTTCCGCTTATTGCATCACACTTGCCCTAGAACAGGGGTGGGGAACCTAATTACTACCACGGGCCACATGAATTGTGCATTATCGCTGGCGGGCCGCAAAAACAATTAAAGCTTATCCTAAAATTCTACCTTTTCTAACTACGAGGAAAAGTGACTTTTCTTAACTTACTAAGTACCAGCTTATCATGGAGTTCCGTTTTGACTCGACGTTGCATTCTAACTGAGGTAAGAAATTTTGGTGCGGGCCATTACAAATATTCACGCGGGCCGCATTTGGCCCACGGGCTGCAGGTTCTCCACTCTGCCCAAGAGGTAATATATCTTATTTTTTTGCATCTTTCACAAAGAAAATAATCCAAAATATTCAGTAAGCATCCACTTTGGGGGTTCTCCTTGAACTTTTGTGGAAGCAAATGTTTCAAACTTTTTCATTCGAAAGTTGGCTCCACTTGGGCTTTTGTGCTCGACTTTTGTGAGACTAAATTTAGTTCAAGTAACTACTCCCTCAAGAGAGATAACAATGCATCAGTCAGCAAATGTTTGATAGGAAATCGATTTCACGTAATGCTATGCATCCCAGTCCTAAGCGTCTGTTCAAATATAAGTTTTTGATTGATTGAATCCTTGTTCATCTTTTGATTGATTTGTTTACCTTTGGATTGATTTGTTTACCTTTTGATTTTTTTGTTCATCTTGTTTATCTTTTCACTGATTGATTTCTTGTTTATGTCACATGTGGAGAGTGTGTACTTCAATTCAATACAGATATGTGCAAGTTTGAATCGTCGCATAAAGATAAAAGCACAACCCACCCGGCTGATTCCTCGAAAACTTGCAGCAAGCCTAAAGTTTCAATTTTAGATTTATTGCAATGTATGTATAGAAAACCTAACATAGAAATCGGCTGGAAGTCTGTGCTTAAATTAAGACAAGTCACGATTTCAAAAACTCACTATGGCAATAAAACGCAAGTTCACCAATGGTGCGACAGTACTTTCTGGTGAATGTTGAGTAAATTTCTTCGATTCTTTTTGTAAAAATAGCTTAATTTTGTGGTCATGAAAGTTTCCACTGGATGTACTTCAGTATTTGCGCATATGTTAGGGTCATTAGATTTTGCGAAAACGGATTTTTTAAAATTTTGAGTCGTTTTGAATAGTTTGGGGAGCACTGACATTCGTTTTGAAAAAAGTTTGGGAAGCACTAGTATGAACCTTTGCACGGGGAGAAAATGGAGAGGTTATGTCACTACGTATACCATATCAGTGCGTAGCACGAAGATACGGTGGAAATTTTGTAACCATGAATGATTACGCGTACATTACGAGGTAGCTGCAACGTATTTCCGGCAACCTCTTCATTGTAGCATACTTCTTGAAAAAGAACAAATAGAAAATAGCCTGAAAACAGCAGCAAGTCTTCATGACATTCCTACACGCATGCTGAACGACCTTGCTAGTCGTGGCACTGTAGATTTATTTTGAAAGAAGCATTTGACAGGAACTGCATAGTTTGACCCTGCCTCACTTTTCGTGCTTGTGTAATAAAGTTGATATTTGTACTCACTGCCCCAAAACATTTGTACCGTGTGGTGTAGTAGCGCCATCAGCGCGCTTCTGGTTTGTTCTACAGCATATAAGACGCACGTCGTAGGCAACAAGGTTTGATTAGATTGCTTCCTTTCCAGACCCCAGGAGTCTTTAGCCTTTCACCTCATTGCAAACATATTCCCTTCGTAGCGTTTGCGCACAAACCCTATCATTGTCACCCAACCACAGCAGCAGCAGCAGCTCGGCTCTGCGTACTGACCTCTCGGGAAGAGTCGAGCAACTCACGTCTCGGGTCGCTCAGATCTACCAGTGTTCTTTTAAGGTGCTCCTCTTCTTACCTGAACTTTCTCTATCCGATCTCGCGTAATTGTTTTTTTCCTTTTTTGGCCATTGCTCTTTCAGGCAATTCTTCACAAGGTTGTAAAACGCAGCTTTCCGCGGATCAGACTCTCACTGATACCTTGTTCACCGCTGAACAGCTGGCACCAAATTTAATTACGGTTCTGCTTCTACGACCGCAAAATAGCCATCATGAAAACAGTGACAGGCCGCAGCGATCGGAGAGCTCAGTAAAGGTTTGCAAATTACATGTCCGCAACTGACAGCAACAAAGATTTAGCATTTAACCGCATTGTGATTAAAATTTGCACAGCTTGCACTAGATCCTTGTAACTCGCACAATGCCACGATATAACTAAGTTCCTCATAAAGGCATTGAAACCACTGATGAAATATTTAGCAAAACATTTTCTTACCATCTTCGGAGCTTGTGGTCAGCAGGGGAATTTGGTTGACATTCCGATTTAAATTTTACAGTGTATACTAGGTAATGGCACAAAAGGCACTGAGGACTAACATATAGATTAACTGCACATGTTTAAATTTCCAAACTTACGCAAACAATTCTTTCAATTATCTGCAAAGCATTACAAGAGAATCTTATGCAAACAAGAACAACCAATACATTTGCGATCCTAAACTTGCACAAAGCATAGCAACAGAGATTCCATGATAGAATTGCGGAATAAAATACACAACAGTCCGTTGATTGCCAGAAATATACTTTGGTTGCTGATAGTCAATAAATGCATACACGCTCAAGCCTGCGTTTGATTTTTTTTATATTGCCATGTTTAGAAGGAAAATCGATTATTGTATCGCTCAAAATCAGGCAACACGATTTGTACTTCAACTTACAACCAATGTTCCCTCCACGAAAATTTTTGCACTGAACGACTGTTTGCTTCAGTGCGCACGCGCACGCAATTGCAAAAAACATGCAGGCGCACAACCAGTGACACGTTAAGCCGCAGAAGGGATAAGCAATATATATATATATATATATGCGACATTAAATTTGGACCGTTGCAAGTGCGCGAGAATGAGATGCCACTGCGCAAATGATCCGGTGGTGATGCGCTTCGGCGCAGTTGCGCACCTTAGAGGAAACACTGCTTATGACGGAACAATGTTGCTGGTGGCAGGTGTCGTTGAAATCAAATGTAGAAATTCCGCGATTTTGCAAATCTTACGTCTAAGAGTCGGCTCAAATGTCTTTTTGGTTCGTTTGTTTCGTGTGAAAGACTGCTAGCGCTTACCTGCAAGATAGTAAAACTTCTGTTGCAATCCTCCCTATACGCCAACACTCCTGCGCGAACAACGTGTCTGAGCACTTGACAACTTAATGCCACTCATGATGCATAGCACGCCGCAGTCAGTTCCTGATTGCTCCTTTGACGAATGTTCGTCAATGCAAGGAGGTATGTTTGNATATCAATTGTATTTATCAAAAACTTCAAAAATCGTTCTACCACCACCCTGCTGCGGATTTCACATGAGAACGTAAAGCCAAGATTGCTTCCCCGAAGCCTCTGGGAACGCATGTCAACTACTACAGAGAAGTCTAGCAACTAATCGCTACCTTGTTACCACCATTTAGTCAGTGAAATTTGCTTCATAAGATAAAGTTTTTGATTTACATTTAGAAGGGTTTCTTTTACCTTGCGAATCTCTCGCCATCATTTTCCAACCTCTTACGACACTCCAGCTGATTGCGTCCCAACGCCAGCTGTGCAACTCCATTGTATCTCTGCTCTAGCGCAAGTCTTCTAACGCGTCCAAGTCAGCTCGCCATGCCAGGTGTGACAGCAATGCATGCAGCGATCAATAGATCGGCACATCGCGCTTATCGGCAAACTGCTTTTGGCGTTCATTCAACTATTGATGCTTGATGACAGGCGCATTGCAAGGAAACTGTCCAACGCCACAACAGGAGCTTGGTCTGTTTCAACAGTTATCTCATCACCATATGCATAAATACGGTTGAAGTTCAAGCACAATTGACCGAGTAGCCTGAACCGTATCTGCTTGCACGCCTGCCTGGCAGTGGCAGTTCAACGCGTCTGCGTCGTTCGGTGATCGCGACAGATACGGACGGTGCTTCCCGGACGTAGTCGAAAGGTAGACTGGCAGCAAGATGGCGGTTTCGCTGCTGCACTTTCGAACCCGTAACTTGCCAATGAGAAAGCGATGTTTGCAACCCGGGATATTAAAAAGTGGAAATATTGCCGGAGACGGTTTGAAAACTGTGTGCGCAACATACATTCCAGATTTGCTGCGTCGCAACTGTTAACATTACAAGAATATTGTGATTCACAGGCCCTATTGTGACCTTCGGCGTGAATTTCGCATCAGACCACGAAGTCGTGGCTTTCCATCTTGTTCGTGCGCCGAACTTAGGCTTTCAATTGCGCAGCTGAATACAGAAGCACTTGGTCGTCTTCGCTCGAGCGCACCACGGTTCGACATTGCACTGGAATTCACTTCACAAGAACCTTGTTTGAAAATCGCCGTTGGTGAAAAAAGCGAACGGCAAATCCACTTTCGTGCGGACAATAGTCGGTCCATGCGCAACTAAACTCACGGAATGAGCGCTTCAATGAGCAATGTGGGCGGTCGTATTTCTACGAACAGAGCGTAAAGTCCACACAGGAACTTAATATTGTTCGTTTGCGTTGATGAAAGACTTCTAAGGGTTCAGGACTACATTTGGTTTTCCTTGACACATCAGTTCTTCGCGCTGAATCCCGCCAGTCATTGCCATGAAACAGCCAAGATTTCAGTGTTTCTCAAACCGTTTTGTTCAATCGCCCCGATTTCACTTTCGACACATCGTTGTCGTACCCCAAGCCTGGTAAAGCAAACACAAAGTAGCATTTTTTAAGATTTTTATTTGAAGAAATCGATACATACAATGATCCCCAGTTCAGTGTGATGGATGTGCTTGGCGACCTTCAATAAGCTTCGAAATATAGGGAGACACTTTAGTGAGGTACAGTCGTAGATCACCTCGCTTGCGAATCAGCAAGCGCTTTCTTTGGAATTAAGGTCAAATCGTTAGTTAACTCAATGATCGATTAGCGGTAGTGGTTGAGCGTTTCACCCCCTTTGTGTTGTTTTTCCCCCTATTTCCCCCTTTGTTTTGTTCGCTCCTTTGCCCATCAAACTCGCCCCCAAGGGCGATTCCGCCCACCTTGAGAACCACAGGCATGGATAGAAGCACCGCTTCATCCGATAGTTGTGCATCAGCGCCATCAGCAAAAGCGCAATTTCAAAAGCCAAGCTTCGCAGTGCAATTTTTTTCAAATGCACGAGAGCTCAGACAAAACGCTTCCGCGGAACAAAACTGACAAAAATCTCACGAAGAGTGACAGGGAAGAGTCTCGTTGGCGAAATGCCGACATATACGTCGGATACACGTGAACATCACGACTTGCGAATTTTCAGAAAGGAAATGTAAGGCGCAGAAATGTCATTCGCGGTGTTTTGACTGCGTAAGTGGGCCACGGACCAACACATTGCCCTTGGTGCGTATTAGCGCTTTTTCGGGTCACAGAACGCGTACAAAACATGCAAATGGTTGGATGCGCTTGTTTTGAAAGCAGACCAAAGCTTTGAAAAGCTTTTTTTCACTTTACAAATTCACGAAGTAAAATCGCGTTTTTCAAATTTCAGTTCGACTGTCTTCATCACGACTTTCATCAAGTCGCCTCTGAACGCCTAAATTTGCTGAGAACGGCTCCAAAAACGTGATAAATTCACACATCCGCGAAGTTTATGAAAGGTTAGGCGGTCAAAAAACATGTCAACATGCCAGGCCAAACGCGGTAATTATATGCTGCCGCGAGATTAAAAGAAAACGCCAACGCCAAAGAAAGTAATCACTTCTTCGAAGCAAGAATGTTTGCAGTGTAATTAAAACATTGCAGACAAGCTCAAAAGCAACGCGTGTGTCGATCAGGAAAGAAACAAATCGGCGTTTCTGAATGCAAACTTTCTATTCTTGCGATCTCAGACAAACAGATTCAGCAACAAAGTTTGTCTCCGAATCTTTTGCATGTGCCAACACGCACCGTGTGCCTCGAATTACAAGTGATCTCACAACAAGTCATCAAAGCTGCTCACAGATGCAAGCAGTTGTGGCGATGCGTCTGCGATGGACTGCGCTGATAAAGCGCTGGCGCGGGAAGATGTTTCGTCGTTTCCGAATAAGGCGTTTCTCAGCTTTCGCAGCAGAACTACGAGTCGGAACTATTCAACGCGATGTTGGACGAATCCGTGCACAATATCACTCGACTGACGTTGCTGGTTTCTAGCAGGTCATACAAGTTAAAAGCATTTGTGAGTATGTTGAGATGCCCTTGAGCACGGCGCTCAACCACGCATATACAGTAGTAGCTGCACAAGTTTTAACTTCGTGCAAAGATCAATCGACGAAACGTAATGAGTGCAAGTTCAAAAAGCAAAGAAACGAATTTCAAATTGTTGTTGCTTTGAGTCGTGTGCGTCACACATGGACGCACGTGGTCGGCCAGCGCAAAGACCGAAAGCTTTAATAAGGTGCATTCGCAAGAAACCTTTTCTGCACAAAAATGTTGCGAGATGCCAACAAAGTGTTCACCGTATCAAGCACACCGACGCTACAAGGGGTAAATAAACAAACATTACTATTAGAAAAGTAACGCGCTTCAACAAGATAACGAAAAGACTTTAAAACCTGCGAGGTGTTCGACTTAAATCATGATTACCACGCACGTGTAGTGAGAATTAAGCATTTGTCCGCGAACTTCTGCACATAAATGCTATATACGCTCACTATGGCATAGTTCCGCTTCAATATATTATTAGTACAGACTATACTCGCACTGACAACGGTCAGTAGAACGATATAACTTTTGATTACCGCACATCTGAACAAAGTTGAATGAACACCCTTTACTTCACCTCGTTTTGAGAGACAGTCAACCTTTACAATCGTTTTGCTGAGACCTGTCACCACCAAAAGCGATGTAATATCTGACGTATAGACCCCCTCCACTTTATCCCAGCAAATCCAACCACAGATATGCAGCATTCATCGAGCATCGAACCTTATTTTAGATTGGTGTGACGGATAATATTTTAGTATTTATGAGATTGAAGATGTAACGCTGCCAATGTGTTCATAAAAATATACCAACGTTGCGCGTCGTAATTGATCAGAATGCACATTTTCTTGCAATTCGACAATTACACCAGAAAACAGCTCCAGCCTACGTCTTTACTTCCCGGCCCCGTCATTACATGATGCTAAATAATTATAAAACAATGGCGGACCGTTGATGACCCAACCGTGATGTTGCTCACGGCTATAAAAAAGCAAGGTTTTCATTATCGCGAACTCATTTCAGTTTCATCGACGTTCATAACTTTTCTCGTTTGAAAAAAACTCTGCCGGCCTTGCCGCAGCTCAAACATAACTTTGAACAAGAGATTAAGCGACAACACGACATCTTTCGTGACAAGCCGCGATGCGTGGGCTCCGGTAAATTCGCATGACCCAAATTTTGTCGCAAGAACCTTTCACAGCGAAAATTGCGTCTTGTTTCGCCAAAAATCTCGCCGCCCACTCGTCGCGTCGTCGCCGCATTTGGTCCGCAATAACAAACACACGGCGGCGAAAGTTTTAGCTGCAAAAGCACGACGTTCCGGGTGGAGGCATTCGCGATGATCTGATGCAACAACAGCAACAAGCGTTTCTAATATCGAAGCAAAGTCGTTGCGTTTCGAGGTTCAGTTGAGGTCGGGTCAGGTCATTTCAATCACAAGAACATCAATTTTAGCATCACGGAGATCCGTTTCTCGGTTCTGCACGAGGTTACAATCAGTTTTGCAATCACAAAGTAATTATCAAACGTGTTAAATGCTTGACGTGGTATTTCCAGTGGTTCTTCTTCAGTCTGCTGCTGATTTGTCAATATTAGTGGCGAACAAATGACCGCAAAAATTGAAGTCTTCGACATGTCTCACTGCTTTTACGACGACGCGAGTTCAACCCAAGAAACAGCGTATTCATGCGCAGCTCATATACGGCCTCACTTCAGCATCACCAAAGTTGGGTGTTTCCAAAACTGGAATCGACAAAGCAATGTGCAACGCACTTGGAAGGCTTTTAAATTACGGCTGACAATAAAATACAGGGGAAATGCGAGGTTTTTAAAGTTGGTATCCGGTATTCCGTGCAAGTCGCATGATGAAATAAACGTAAAACAATGATGGTTTGCCGCAGACTACAAGGCATTTCTTTAATTCGTTGGGTTTCAGGACAGGGGATTATGGAGAGAGGCGGGCAAGTACGCATGCTGCTTATCCTGTTCAATCGTATCAAATCAAAAGTTGGCCTACGCATCACCTGCTGTTTGCTTTCATGTTGGGGCCTAATCATTAACACTGACGCTGCAAAAAATCCACCGAAGGCAAGCCTGCGGTTGGGAATATCAACTGGATGACATGTTGGTACCCATCACTTTCACCTGTTAAGGAAAAGGGAGGTGCAATGTTCTTTTGCAAACGCTGTGTAAGATAAGATGAAAAATTCTGGTAAGGCGAAGATAATCAACAAGGCAGAAAAACATTCAGCAATGGTATCATTTTTTCATTCTTTTCACCAAAACCTTTTCGAAAAACAACTACTTTTTCTGCCCATAACAGTGATCACTGCTGAGACGTCAGAAAATGGTTTTGATGGACGGATTTCAGGCTTAAAACTTAACTATGGAAAGCATTAGTATTTTATTCTTCTGCGCTGTAGTACGGATAAACAAGTAATTAGCATCACACCCCACCCCTCGTCATAAAGCTGCGGGTTAGGACGTAAGTACGAACTTACCGCCTTAAGTTAAGGACCAAAAAGTTGTGATGTTTGTTCTAATTTGAAACGGTTTGCTGTACTGCGCACACACTGGATGACATCAAAGCTGGCAGTTTGGTTGGTTGGTTCGAGAATTTGAAAATTATTAAAAACCTGCAAAACCAAACTTTCAATATTTTTAAAGTTTTTGACAAACGTTTTCCGGCTGCATCATCGTTGTTGCCAGCAATGTTGTTTTGGCAAGGTTGCGTGTGACGATTGAAAACTATGTCTACAGCGTCGGTTGTACGTTTTTATATTGGTGGGCAACACGAACAGGAAGTCAAGAGAGTTCACTGAGCTAAACAACACATAAATAAAGCACATGCCGATCTATCTGTCAGATTGGAAACAGCTGTTTTGATAAATAATCTTTGCGAAACAATGACCCATAAATGACCTCAGCCTACCAAATTACCCATGACGTTACATCCTCTTCAACCCTGTTTGACAGGGCTTGTTTTGACAATTACATCCTCTTCAACCCTGTTTGACAACACAAACAACCCATATCTTGCATGCCCTACATGCAGTTTAGTTTGTTTATCACGACTTCAAACTGACTGAAATTAGAGCTTGGCAATAAACTTTTCTACCCATTCGGGTTTTAACTTCCAACAGATATTCTTTGCAAGGGAACACTGTCATAGCCAGTTGAAGCACCAAACCAATTAAGAGAGCAGATTCAACCTACCTTAAGAAGCTATATTTCAATGACATTTTTGAGGAACTTGCAATGAAATGACAGCAATTTTGTGCAAAGTTAACAACTTGAACTCACGGTCTGTTGTGGCAAGCGCCTCTGCGTCCCATCTTACGCTTGTTTGCACGTCAGCTGTTATGACCTACTCGATAACGCGCTGCTCTGAGCTATACGTATCTTTCGCGCCATCACACTTGCAAGTCTGCAGTCTCTGGTGGAAGGTGCGATGTGGCCAAAGCGAAGTCGAAACCACGTGC
>JGI24022J15233_10009009_pt1 | contig 11210 bp, 10 predicted proteins | sample Ectturendosymbi2_FD_15233 | JGI IMG/M metagenome (IMG submission 15233)
ATCACGTTATTGTCGTCAATGAAGACTATTGTTCCATTTGTAGTTAATACTAGCCTACGAACTCGAAGCTACACCGTGACAGGTAAAAAGCAGGTGAGAAACAATATATTGGAAAATCAAATATTCCTGCAGACTCGTGTAATAGGGGAGGAATAAAAAAAGTTTTGTGTCATGGGGGAGGAATGAAAAGTTTGAAAATAAGCAAAGGGAGGAATGCATCAAAAAAGGTTGGGAACCACTGCAATAGGCGAAAGGTTACAGCACACTTAACGGAACACTGCATCGTGGCAACACAAAATCCTTCGCATTGTACCTGGAACGTAGAAGGTCGTGCCCCGTTTCTTAGCCTCGAGGTCAACTTTGGAGTTTTCAGGAAGGACAGATGCGACGTCAGCAATATGCACACCGATCTGAAATGCACGCGCTGCTGAATCACGTGATACCAAGCACTGTCATGAGTAGCTAAAAACATAGCTGCGGTGGCTTAGCGGATGTTGCCGTTTATCGTAGAAAAAAGTTTCTGGTACAAAATTAGACACAAAATTTTGGCAACATGAAAATATCAGTATTGAAACATGTTGTTGGTAGGTGGTAGTTATTTTTGGAAAGAACTGAATGTCGGACGACTACCTTTTGTCAAAGCAAATAAGTGAGCACAATTTAGGCAAAATGAAGAAGCAGTAATGCTGAGCGTAAAGTCAAACTAACTGCTAGTTTTTATCAACAAATATCAACACTCTTTTGTTAAAGACAATATCCTGGCGATTATTGCTGGTCCCCATGTCAGGCATATGACAGAACACAACCAAAAACGAAATTTATACTTTTTTAGGTTTGAATCAATGAAATGTAAGTGAAAAAACAAACAGCTGCTATTGCAAACAACACGCTCTTTTTGAAAAGGCTCCAGGTTTTACGCTGCAGACGAAGGCCTATCATATTCTAATGCGACATGTATGCGATTTGCGTGGCCATAGCAAAGCTCTACCCTGTAACAATCCTCGTGGTTTTTCCTTGGGCACTTCTCAATACTGATTGCGTCATCAAGATCAGTGGATTGGGGAGGGTCGATTGTGAACGTGTAAAGGTGGGTGAAGTCTTCGCGCATGTTGTCGTTCGTGTCTACAAGCTTCTCTGCGTCATCTTCCATGCCCTTGCTGCAAAAGAATGTGTAACATGAAAGAATTAGTAAAAATTCCAAGAAAGAAGCCTAGAAAAAGCATCCTCTGCTGCTTACTTGCAAGACATCTAGGCATTTAATACTTGCCTGCAATGTAATAACGAAGTTATCCTTGTCAAATAGCACGGTTAATCAGAAAAAGAAATGTTGTTTATTAATTTTTTTAATCTGAGATAATCGACTTAACGTCGTAAAGGCATTAAAATCTTTTCAAGCAGTTTTGATCCAACAAGAGAAAGCTGCGCAATGTTATTGCTTTTTTTACTCCATCTGAACAGATTTTATGACTGATGGGCCAACTTGGTTTTATGGGAAAAAAGCGCACGGAAAAAACTTATCTGCTAAACTGTTTGACCGCGTCGCTACGTCAGACAACTTCTTATTGCAGTTGAGAAGAAGAGAAGTTGCAAGTTTCATTTTTAAGGCCTTAGTATAATCACGATCACATTGAAAATTTCGTAAGTGAACTTCTCTAAATTACTGCCAATACTATCGCCGAGTCGAACAGATGTGCGATACAAATTGAAAGATATTCAGTGAAGAAAGATTAGCGCGGCGCTTAAAAACAGCAAGATGTAACGGGACCCCATGGGTCGTCACAAGTCTGCATGCTCTACCACGGTAGGCATGGTTGACTGCTTGCTTCACTTTACAGCTACTTTCAGAAATAAACAATTCCTCTCACATCAAAGATTTCGTGAAAATAAAATTTGCATGGGAATCATAGCACCGACACGGATTTAACGAATTTGACCTTAAATATATCGATTCAAGCAAAACTTTAAAGATAAAATCGAGGTAACACTCACTTGTGCTGAGGCGGCACATCGTATGTGATTGAGTAGTATTTTTCTCCCTCGCTCGTCTTTATTACGTCACAAACATAACCGAGCGGGTAAGCGCAATGGTCGTTCCAAAACAAGTAGCGGACAATGAACAGCTTTCCGTATCCGTGGACATTGTTCCGGTCAACACGAACGGATCTCACTCGACGAAATTCTTTGTCTGTGGATAAATCTCCGTCACGCCAAACCACGCCAAGTGTTTCATTTCTCGAGACACGCACTCAACTAGCACAAACACAATGGTGAGGAGTGATGTTGTACAAACTGGTGCAAGAAATTTTTTGCGATGCAATATCCGGCGAAACCACCGAATTGAAGAGTTGTGAAATTTTCTAACTTCAAAATTCACTCCAAGCCGTTACATTTTGTTTAAATACCGACTGGTAAAAACGAAAGCAAATCACGCGCAGCCATCATAACCGCACTTCCGAGTTTTTAGAGTTTAGAGACATTTTTACTGTTGTTTGCCAAGGAAACGAAGTTAGCAGGTGAATAGGAATGCAGAAAATCACAGCGTTAAAAGATTTATCAACCTTACCAAGATTTCATAATATATTAGTTATCTTAGCTACCGAGGCCTGTTCGAAGAAAGGCAGTAAAATTTTTTCTATACTCATGTAACAACAGTTAAGACTACAGTTTAAAATGCGCTAAAAATTTTGTTTCAAGCAACTGGTATTTTTAATAGGAAAAATATTTTACTGAGCATTCTGTAGCCTGTATATTTTGTATCGAACAAAACGCAGTTCATTACAAGAAAAACATATTGATGCGTGGTTGTGAGCACTGTAGTCATGCTAGACTCGCTTGGCAAGGTAAACCCAGTGGGATGTTCAGGCTGAAAATAGCAGAAAAGAAATTATTGGCCTTGCCCTTAACAGTGTCTTACACAATTGACAAGAAACGAAAAAACACACATAAGCTCAAAAACAGTGACACTGAGGAGCATGCGGTTCAATGGACTAATCCACCTCACGCCACTGGAAAACAACCCATTGCTATCTACTGGATAAGGAATGCATTTTTCAATGGGCTATTCACATTTCCCAGAAAACCTTACCTTGTTTGTTGAACTTCAAGATCTGGATCTCGTCCTGCTTTCGGTTTTTCAAACTGAACAAGAAGAACTTGGTCGTCTTGTTGTCGACAGGACACATTTGGTTGGATGGATTGAACCGGTCAGGTATGCAAACGAACTCGCGGGTGCGGGGGTCTTTGTACCTGTGGGTGACAAAAATGGATGGAACCGTATGCTGGTGCTGGAGATGTTAATTCTGAACTTTTGAAGGCTGGAACCAGAAGAAGAAATAAAACGGCAAGGCATTTGCCGCTGGTTCGCTCTGCGGCAGTTTTAGCAAGGGAGTGATTTCTTTATTTTCAAAATTCAACAGTTGAAGGAAAAGGGAAGACACCTGCCACGCCAGACACAGTCGCAACGCACCGCACAATGGACGCAGTGCAGACAACCACCTACCTAGAAAGCACGCCAATCACCTTTCCAGTTACGGACACCGTTGGATCGTAAGCAATCATCTGCGAAACAAACACTGGTAGTAAGTAAAATGCGATTGATGAAAAAACCTAAGAAGCTGATGTAACCTTCTAAAACTGTTTAAGTTGTTGCAGTAAACAAAACACTATAAAGCAGCGCATTAGAGCATGTTGCGGAACGAAGGTCATTTTTAAGCTAAACCCAATGAGAAGTCCTTTTTTTCGCTCGACTTCGCAAACGACGCGACAGCGCAGTAAGTTCCAGAAACTTACAAAAAGTCAAGACACATCTTACCGGATTACTTATTCGCACAACGACCTCATCTTTGTCAAAAGCATGACCGATGCTGTTCTTTGATGGGAGAAGGATCTTAGTTAGGCCATTTTCAGGCTGCTTCAGTATTGCCTCAGCAGTGTGCCACCACTTCACGTCCAACAAGCAGCGCTTGTAGCGATCGGGCTCCGTTCGGAGCAGGTCGAACAGTTGGCTGACAGTGAACTTGTAGTGCAATTGCTTTCGGTTTTGATACCGGCGCCCGAACGCGCGCAGAGTTCTGCAAGATCCCATTTGCGTTCAACGGAAAACCAAATAAAAATGAACATGCTTAGAAAAGCAACACACTTGTTTGGACTTGTAAAGGTCATGCCTACTGGATGTTTGCGGTGAAAGGCTGCAATATGTCTACAAGGTCGGCAACGCTTTATGTAGTTGGTAGCAAGTTTAAGCGTACCTCAGTTAAACTTTGCGCCAAATCAAAAACGCAACAATATGAATGTTATTTGAAAACTAAACTATGTATAAAACATTTTTGAGCAAGCTCGTCGATTTGAAGTATTTTTTGAAAAATAAAAGTAATGGTATTTTCATTTTTAAATCTCTTTTTTTCAGAAAATAAAAATATTTTTGGAGCACGTTCCCCGATTTCCAGTGACGATGATGTAGGTCAGGAAGATGTTTAATTTCGTTGAAATGAACAAATAAAAGCTCTTAACATCGGATAAAAATTAAAATAGAGTATATACCTGCATTCGTAGAAACGTGATTTATCTTAGGTTCGACATACGAAATTCGGAGATAAAATTTGTACATAAAATTTGATGCCATTCGAAGAGTACACAATAATTTCGTGATACAGTTCTTCACGTGCATTGATTAAATTGATCTCTGCTCCTATAGAAAGTGCCTGCCAGCACATAAGTCAAGATATGGATCGCACACACTTACTTGCAACTTTTCCTTTTTTATTGATTTTGGCACTTAGTTCTCGAAATAGGAAGTTGCTAGGATAAAAGAACCATTTCTAAATTTTACAATAGCCAAAGCTTTTGTTCGAAAACCTGGTCAAATAATTTTGTGCACTGTCAACTGTCATATTACGTATCAGCGAAGCTACATACGTTCGTTATCAATTGGACATAGGGCCAGTGACTGGCATTGCAACCGTATCAAACACCAATGACTTAAATAACTTTTTTTCAAATGGATAAGCGCTGCAGGAACAGCATTTAACAGTCATTGGCTAAATGCCATTCCACAACTGATGCCAGTGCACTTGCAATGCAGCGATCTGGGAAAAACAAGTGGAAACATTTAAGAGTGAAGTATATGCGCAATATAAATTCATTTTAAAGGCAGGTGGGTTGCAATAGGATAAAAATTATTATCAGGTACATTTTGTTTGACATAACAGCTGAGTAAAACATACCTGCTGCCTTTTGTATAATCCCGAGCTTCAGCTTCCAGGTATTCCAAACCTTCTTCGTCGACTCTCATTCGAATTCCTTCCGTTTCGGCACCGAGCTCTTTCCGTAGAATGTCGTTCAAGATGTCGTCGTCAACTAGTGGCGTATCCTGTCGCAAAAAATTTTAAGCGGTGAAGACAGTGCTGCCTCTACGTTGAGCATAAACTTGAAAATTTTCAAAACCTTCAGAATTTACTGCGTTTCCATGGCCGCTTCACTGGGCCGAGGAGACGGCCTAGCGAAGGAATTAAACGGAGATCTTACTAAGGATTTCTTCAAAATCAGAACTCTCGATTCAAGTCGGAAAACTGCAAGTGGTTGTGAGACACATATTCTCACATCTGAACAGAATCACTATATGTTTTGGAGTAACACAATAAGGATTTGTTTGTCCTAACTGCTTTCATCTATACTACCCTCAAAAACGACGGTCTATCAACGAGTGCAAAACTTTGATTGTGATATTAAATGGGTCTCGAGAAATCACTGTGAATCAGTTGTACATTTTAGACTGTTACTTATTGTTCATCAGTGTTTTTGAATGTCCATGGCATTCGTTATTATCTTTCCACCCCTTTACTCGCCCCACGCAAGTAACTTAATTCTTGTCTGCTTTTTCTTTTTTTCTCCTAAGTTGTCTCAGGGTAAGACTATTGCGGCTTTGCAAGTATGCAACACTTTTATCATGTGCTGATGAACACAACGCTATTGCATTTGCGAGAATTACGGTCAGGTCACCACGCGAGCAAGCTAATGGAAAGCATGAAACGAGTTTAGTTTTAAAGATGTTACACATTTCACAACGATGGCTGCAATAATTCAACGTAAGATCCACGTAACAAACTTTCGTGGCGTATGTGCGGAGGAAAAATCTTCGTCGAAGAAATTTTCGAAATAATAACAAATTTCCGAGGTCAATAAATATACGCTTATCAAAAATCAAACGACAAAAAAGACTAGGAGCACAACTGCAGCAATCGCAATGCTAAGAACACTACACATTCCTGGCTTTAGCACATCTTACAAAATTTCACACTACATAACTATAAGTTATGAAGTCGAATTCAATCAAATAATGCCGCGCGTAAGCAAAAGCAGTCGATCAAAGGAAACGATTGGCGTGCAGTTTTGGTATGCCTCGGAGTTCGACCTGGCGGAAGATGCAGAAAGCGAAGCACAAACGCGTAAACAGACAGAAACGTGCAATCACTATCTCATTGCACATCAGTGAGATACTCACCTCGTTGTCGGTGTCTGTGTCGCTCTCCACCTCATCAGGAGCTTCAGCTTCGTTCGACTCTGGAGGTGATACCAGGTCAGCAGGCTGATATAATTTGAAAAAAATTAGATCTTGCGCACAAGATAGGATGGTACAGACCAAAAACCACAATTGAAAACAAGCAGATGTTTTTAGAAACAACTTCTCCAGATTAAAATCAAAATAGAAGAAGTACAAAACGATGTTACTCAAGTCAGCAGGTCGAGCAAGGGACAATATAGCATTGGCGTTTGATAAACACACACGGACAGGAAGTTGATCACGTATGCATTGACTGACTGACTGAGCAACGTGACTGAGATTTAAGTAGCAAAATATACGTGATATTTGCGCAAGAACAAATGCAACAGAAACGATGCAATAAATTGAAATGGCGTAAAATTGTAAGAGATGCCACTAAAACGTTTTTAATCTGAATGAAAGTGTGGGTCTAGGACGAACAAATCATTGTGTAATCAAATCATAAGCGCTGACGTACTTTAAGGTTATCACACCACTTTTCGTAGTCAAGGTACAAAACAGTTGATCATCAGAAAAAGCGTAACTCATTTTTCTCCAACAACAAAAATCTCTCGTGACACGTCCAAACAATTACATTTGCATTAAGTATCAAATGTTTAAACCTTGAACCTTTATCCTCACTACTTCAGCTCTACGTGACCAATAACATTGCATGGAAAAGGATGTAACAAACGTAATTGAGCATTGGAATCGTATTACAACCAATTAGAACTTTCCTAGATTTAACATATTCGAGAAGAATGTTTTGAGGAACTTGCATCTGACAACTGTTGAATGAATTCGTGGTTGATGACCTTACGTTTGGTAAAAATTGTTTCTGAGAACTTACCGTTGAATTGTGAACAGATCTTTCATCAATCACAGTTGGAAGGACTGGACGATTTTCTCGTACTGGGCGTGCCTTGGCTTTCGGTCTGGAACGAGGAACGAATTGTCGTGCTTCAGGGTTCAGTGCAGACAACTCAGTGATCTGGCGTCGAATTTCATGGTAAAGGTTGTTGTCGCGCCGGATGGTTCCACTTCGGAAGCAAGTCTGCAAAACACCAAGCTCTGCTGAAATAATTCCTGAGATAAGTGTCTGTTTAACTGCACTGCTTATTTGCAGTGTTGTTTATACATGTGTCCGGTTTGTTCATCTGCTTTTTGGTTTTACTGTTTCGCGCAGTTGACCTAACACCTAACAATTTGAACGTGCTCACTTTCTCTCATGTTTATGTCCTGTTTTCAGATATTTACCGGTGATTCCCCGCTGGTCAGCTTTGTGTGTTGAAATGTACTGAAATGCATTGCTGTCTGTCGTCGGGATTCATTCGGGACAATCGGTTATTGTTGCTGACGTTGTTGCTGTTGTTTTTCCGTGCCTTTTGTTTACGTGTTTGCGTTATTTATTTGATTCTTTGAGGGGCTCGATTTAATGATCTTGCGGTCCCTTGCGCCCCATAACAAAAAACTAAACTTACCCCATGCGGTTTGAATAAATGCACAAACGGCAATTGTCTGAAACAAATCACCTTAAGCTCGTTGTCGCAGATTAGGCTGGAGGTTACCTTGAAACAAGCTACCGTCAGTATCATCGACAAGACTGGACTTTTGGACAGATAATTGAACTTATGAAAAATTCAACAGAAACATCTTTATGAAATATTGCGGAAAACGTGCACCACCTTTCGCAGTTCTGCTTTCAACAACTACACTTACATTCAGAAAAACGTTCCATCGATGCTGGCACTGCCCAAGCGAGCACAGAGTGACTGCGTCGCCAACTGCCAGAACTGCGATCTTCGACCTGGTAATGGCAGTGTTCAGCAGACCCACGTCGGCCAGGAATCCAAAGTTCTCGCCTTTGGTGTCTTCTTTAGAAGTGCGACGATGAACACAACTGATGATCACGACCTTGTACTCACGACCTGAAGAAAAAAGTGGTTTTGTGCTGCAACAGCTGAGTAGTGCAGTGATCGCTTTGGAAGATTATTCGCAGCCGTCTTTAAGTGACATGCACTTGCAACTCCTTGGACAAAAATGTTTACCTTGATTGACTCAGCACGAAACTAATTTGAAATTTCAGCCTACTGCCGTAACTTGCATAGCGACAAAATAAAAAAGTAAGGTACACAGAATTCAGAAATGCAGCATTACTGAGAACAAAACTGCGAGTAGCAATTTTTTGCCGCTGATGTGCAAGATTTCAACCACGTCAGGTTAAGCTTACAATTATGCTCACACCGAAATACTATCAAATGTACCTTGTATATTTCTGGTTCTTTCCACGTCTACGTTTCGAAGTTTGTTCTTACGCATGAAATCTCTTATCAGCTTTACCTTTAACAGCAATACAAAAATAAATGGAGAACCTATGCATCAAAAACAGAGATAAAACGCTTGTCAAGGCAAAGTAATGGCGAAACATTGTTCGGTATAAAAGCCATTACTGAATAACCAGTGAACAGGTCATGTGGTAAGAGACCAAGACAAAGCGCATTACACTTCTTTTTTAGCCAGACAGTTGAATGTCTGGTAGTAAAAATGTTACCAAGAGCTAACAGGGCTTTCAGAATCACCAAAACATAACATGATCATTTTCTTCAAAACTTGCCATTTGCAATGTGCAAGAAAAACTAAAACAGACGTACGCATCAGTTTACAAAAATACAAAACAAAACAATGTAAATACCATTCATTTAAAGAAGCCTACACGCAGACATTTACAAAATACGTAAAAATGACTGTATTTAGGAAGTAACACTTTTTACCTGCACTGCGTACGTCGAGACGACGGCAATGTCTGACTGTTCAACAGAATGTTTTTTGAAAAGATCAGTAGCAATTTCAACAATCACTTGCGCCTCCATACGATTGAAGAATCCTCCAGTTGATGGATCTTTCTCACAATCGCCTGAAGCAAGAAACTGTCTAAGCAACAATCTCGTTTCTAAGCCCAAGCAGAAAAATGCAGCCTAATAACTAGAAAAAAATATTTTTCTGAGAACATTTAACGATGTTTGCATTCCTATATTGCCCAAAGTGTCATCGAAACTAAATCACTGTTTTCTATAGCATTACTTTGTTGGCTTCAAATACTCTTCAACACGCATAGGATTTGCCAGGTTTTATACAAGAGATTTCCTTCAGACTACTGGTTAAGTTTTTCATTGGTGTGCAGGACCGTAGCCAGGTTTTAAAGTTTGGTGGGGCAAAATACATTTTTGCGGGGTAAACGTTTTGTTTTTATCATGTGCCAAAAACAAATTTCACTGGTCACAAAACATGTCTGGGGGGCATTGCTCCTGATTGCTCCCCGTGGCTACGGGTCTACTGGTGGGCAAATTTCAGTTCAACAGTAGCGATTCACTTCTTAGTGAAACCGAACTTATTTGATCCAATTCGTACTGTGCACAATGTACATGTTTGGTAAGTACTGTATGGTTTCAAATTTGCATTTTCATTTAAATGTTTCATTAACGCGTGCACGTGCAGAAGGCGGACGTGCTTATTGGAAATTTCAGAAAATTAGAATAATTCATGATGATCTGTTATTTCCATAAACCAACGTAAAAGTGGATCAAACATGACAAAAAACGATTTACTGTACATAAAATAAATTTCACCTTGAACGTGCATGAACTGCACAGGGTAAACACCGGGCAGAGAAGCTTCTTTGGAACAAGATTTGAGCAAACCTCGTTTGTAAAAAGCTTCTTGTATCAAATCGAGGATCGGCTTTACGCACCTGGAGTCAACAAAGCCTCTGGTCAATCTTCGTTTACGAAGGCCACAGCGTGCACACATGCAACTGCCACGACATGCAAGCAACAAAACCACAGGAGAGCAATTTCATAAATCTTCACTGCGCTCTTTTGACTTTTCGTCAAGCAACAGAGGGTAGTGAAAACGTTGGCTTTGCAGACGGAGATGACTACTAATAACTAGTTAAAGACACAGCAACGATGAAGATAGCGATTGTAAATATATGAGCAAACAGTGTTCAGGAGTTCAGCATAAAGTCCTGATGCCACCTCTGCATATAAAATTGGACTTGGTGAACAATTTCGTGAAAGCAATGGTCAAGTACACATACAGTGGTTCTAACTATCTGTGTGACAAGTTTGCTAATCTCAACAAAACCAAATTGAAAGAAGGAAATATGTAGGCCTGCAGATTCTAAAGGTTTTGACAGACCGGAACTTCCCACTCAAAAACCGCAGAAGGGGTCATGCCCCTTTTGTGCAAGCAGGGGCGGAAACGTCCAACACCGGTGCGGAGGTGGTTAAGCCGGAATCACCCTGCTATGACAGAGCCATTCTAAGTTTATTGATGGTGATTCACACTTTGCGGCTGGAGTGCGAGAAGTCGATGGAATTGACGGTTTCTTTCCATCGCTCCTTCCTCTTCTGTTCGAGCGGGGAAAGAAGGAACGAAGCGTTTCTGTCAGAGTCAGTTTTTATTGGAGCTCGGAGGCAGGAGCGATAAATGGTCTCGCACTCTTTGTCCTAACATGGCACATAGTTCTTGCGACGACCATGTGGGATACAATGTTTAGCCGCAGATACCAAGCTATCGCATAGTTTCTAGTATGCCTTCTCGATGTTTGTTGTGTCCGGATTGTGTTGTGAGTCGTGACCGCAGGAAATTTCCTGGAACACGTCTGTCAGGC
>JGI24022J15233_10009019_pt1 | contig 11203 bp, 7 predicted proteins | sample Ectturendosymbi2_FD_15233 | JGI IMG/M metagenome (IMG submission 15233)
TTTTGGACCAATTGGTTCAGGAGCCGGAGCCAAAAATTTCTAGATGTTGGAACCGGAGCCAGAGCCAAAAATTTTAGATGCCTGGAGTTGGGGTCGGAGCCTTAAATTTGAGTACCGGCTCCACAGCCTTGGTCGCAACAATCCCTAATACAGTAGACCTCATGTAACGATTTGCCTCCATTGCCGCTGATGGCGCAATCCTCCATACAGTATTTACGTCACACCTCAACGACAGCCCGCTTAGCTTAAAGTACGTTCCTATTCGGTCGTAGATTAGTGTGATCCGTGACGGCGCCACATAGCCAAGCTTACACTGCAAACTGTAAAGAAAACTTGTAACTGTCGTTAAGCTAGCAAAATATTCTGCAGGGACCGATGAAAAAGCGTCGCTGTAGGCGAAGTCACGATATCGCCGATGTCGTAACAGCCGAACTCGAATGCACGTAAAAGACAGGAATTCTACGGGGTCCGACGAAAAAACGTCGTTATAGGGCCTATAACGCCTATAATATAGGCGAATGTCGTTATAGTCGAAGTCGTTATAGGCGAATTCTAATGTACAAGCTTGTATCTAACCGCTTGTAAGCACTAACCAGTGAAATGTTTTAGGACAGGCGTTTTGGGAGACCGAAAAGTTATCAGAATGTCGCTTTACGACCACTACTGAAATGAACTAAAACCTTACTCAACAGTTTAAACCCATTTCGGTACTTCGATAAAATAGTTGCGGTCTCTTAAAATGTCTTAGCCGTCACCAAGGTCAAACCTTAAAAAAAAACTGTCTAGGACTACAGCCACCTGGATAATCGCCACCCAGGACAACCGCCACTTAAGACTTATTGAAGTTCTCCACATTAATGCCATTTTGACTTCACAAAGTGCTGGTGCATCTTCATACTCTGACCACTTTAAAGAACCTTCACTTCAGTGCTAGTACTTTCAGGTGGAGAATGTCGTATCGATGTCATTACACCTTCATGAACATTCCTAAATCAGTGCAAGCCTTAATTTTTATGAGCCTCTTTATATTTTTCACAGTGCATTCCTTTCATGCACATTACTGCATCGTATCCATCCCACGCACTTATCAAACTCGTTTGCTTCCATACATTTTAAAGGTATTTGCATTCCTTTACCTTATTTTTTGGTTTGTGAGTTACATGGCTGCAACAGCAACTTTGCAACTAACTTTTGTGCACTATGTTGAAGCAATAATACCGCAGCACAGTGGCTCCCAACCGCCTTGCAGCGAGAACTTCTCTACGTGCCGCAACGCGATATTGTGAACTATATTTGATAGCTTGTATGTGATGTGTAAAACGCATTATCCGAAGTGGCAGTTGTCCGAGTGGCGATTGTCTTAGTAGCAGTTGTCCTAGGTGGCTCTTTTCCGGGTGGCAGTTGTCCTGGTTGGCGATTGTCCTAGGTGGCACTTGCCCTAGGTAGAACTTGTCCGGGTAGCAGTTGTCCGGGTGGCAGTTGTCCAGATGGCTGTGGTCCTGACACCCAAGTAAAAACAAGGAGTAACATTTTTCGCAGCTGTTTCTAGCGCAACGGCTTGCTGTATCCCACCTAATGATGGTGTAAACTTCATTTCCAAACAATCGCAAAAATTCCCCTCCGATAATCCTGACGTGCTAGAAATATAGCTAACCCTTGTTTGCAGTGTCGGCCGTAGCTTTAAATGAATATCGTAGATTTTTGTTTCTGTACAGTTCCAAAACTAAGCACCTGAATATGGCGGTAATATATATTCTGTATGTCTTGAAGCTCAAATTTTGGCTAAGAAGCTAAGAAGCGATTCATCATGAGTCTTCTTTAAGCCACACTCACTGTTTAGAAACAATAGCATTCATTCCAGATGTTTATTTGTAATGACAAGTATTGCGACGTTAAAACCACAATTATGTGAAGTCTTAACGTTTTCATCAATGATTTCGCTTCGCCTTGCGAAGTACAAAAAATCATCCATGTCAAGTAATCAGGGTCCGACACAGTGGGGTGGCCAGCTCAAAACATTTGGGAGGGACTAAATCTTTTGACTTTAGTGAGCAACAGTTTTGGTGTTGACAACGCGTCTCGAAGCACAAAACGACAAGATATGCTAGAATTTGGGGGACATTGCCCCCTTGGCTACGTGTGTGGTCCTACCTGTGCATAGTCTCAACGTTTTCAACTTTCATCTGATTTTTATTGCCGTCCTATCCTAAAAGAAATAATTTGAAATCATTCAGCTGCAACAAGAAGAGTCAGCAGCAAAATCCAACGTAAGAATCAGATGCTGATTATTTTGCAAGTCTTCATGGCATTGGCACTACTGTACTGGCACTTACTTACAGATAGCTTGCAATCTGTCTTCTCGATACATCGCATGTCACTAAAATGCCACTAAATTGAATTTTTTCGTAGTAGGATTTCAAATTCCGCAGGAAAATTATTGTGATTTCTAGAAGCCCGTGATTGTACAAATTTAATCACGTGCAGTACTAACATATCGGTGCATGCACCTCGGCGCTGTCGATAAGTTTTCTAATACTGGAGTTATGATAATGCTCTCATTTTAATTCCACTGTTTATTTCAATGACGTCCGTTAATTCAGCTAAGTCTCATCAAACCACTTTAACCAGTGTAGGTAGATAATGGGTTTACGGAAGAAGTCGGACGTAGCCAAAACCTTCTACGAATTATCAAAAGTCCAACCATTTTTCAAACGCGTTGAGAGACTCTAGCCTTTGCGGTTATCAGCTGCTACGTCAATTAGTCACCCAACAATTGCACAACAGGATCCACGTCTTATGAGCGCGGGAGTTATGTAGAAGGCCTACCTCGGAAGTCGGTGTCTTAGAGCAAATTCGCTTCTCAGCTTTATTTGAATGCGCCTTGGTGTACGTCAGAAGCTTTGAATAAAACAACCTGCTAGCATGATCTGTTTGGCAAACAATTACGTGTGTGATCCTTCATAAGTCTGCAATCAGTAAGCGTGGTTATGAATAGGGTTGGTTTAAAAAGGCATTGCCTAAATTGATTTTCAACTTGTAAAAGCAAGTCAATGTTGGTTGGTATAAAAACCGATACAGGTTGTGAAATCCGCAGGCACTATGCTATAGACGGGTTCAAAAGCCGCAGGTACGGGTTGAGCCTGAGTTGACAATTGCAAGATTTCGTCCAATTCAAGAAAGGAACGGACAGAAAATTTCCCTCAACTCACGTTTCTAGCAGGTACCAAATACCTCGCATCTATTATAGTTTAGGACAGGAATTCGCAGAAAGTTAGACCATAAGACTTTCGCCTCAATGTGTACAGTGCTTTTTCTTAGTTTACTGAATTCACAAAAAATCCGTTCTTTTCTTGTAGATATAACAACAATTTCATTCGCTATATGAAGTATTTTACTGAAGATGTACTGTACGTCCTACACGTTCAATACTTGCTAAATTTCTTTGGAATACCTGGCTTGATTTCTTCGTTTTTGAAAGGAAGGGGCACTCAAACATCGTTTCTTGTGGTTCCACTGTTATGTATAATTTGCGTCTAAAATGTGCAAAAGCTTTATGCGCGAAGCAATTACATGTTGGCGAACACCCTTACTTTGATTGCAACCAGAACCAAATTGAAACGAATTTGCGCAAATCGAGCAAGCGCTTCCAGTGTATCCTTCATTGCAGTGACACTGACCATAATCGCTCATTCCATCGTCGCAAACACCATGTCCATTGCACGGGCTACCCAAGGGTCCTGGGCAGCTAGAAAAAAATTAAAACACCTAAATCCACACGTACTGAGTACATGGAGGATTGCAGGCAACAATGCGTTANACCAACATTGCACCGTATTTTAATCGTTTTATTGCCACATATTGCACAACAAAGTGAACATATTTTCCACAAATGAAAACACAAATTAAATATTTCCTCAAACCTTCTGCAATTTTTTCCGTAAAATCCAATGCAGCAGGTACTCTCTGTTCTGTTGATAATGCAATGTGGACGGCACCCCAGCCTTTGTCCTACTATTCCTGATTGTGAAATCATCGCCTCACCAACATAAATGCATCGTGACTGCAAAATGTTAATAAGTTTGAACCTACACACTTATTTCGCGTAAGAACGCTTAGATAATCCAACAAATGCAATTTAAAAATTAGTTTCGCGTCATATGCAAACAGGGAGAACATTCATTTTTCTAGAATCCCAACAAGAAAATTCCCCATTACATTGGATAAACTTTTGAAAATTTTATGTTCAGCAATATATTTGTTGTGGTGTCAGCAGTCGTAAGCACAAAATTACTTCGAACTGTTTCAGTAATTCTGTAATCAGTACAGCTTGTAACCGAGCTTTTTACAAGTGGGGAAAAAAGCGCAATTACAAGATATTTACGTGCTTTATCGCCCGCCAGAACAGGCAAACAGCAAACTTTGGGTCAAAAAAGATATATATCACAACATTTTTAACTCAGTGACTGGTTCTCGAAGAAAAAAAGTAAAAAACTAGCAAGCAACGTTCATAAGGATCGCGTTGCCAAAACACATCGACTCACTGAAGACCTGTCAGGTTTTACTACACCGGACGAACACAGATTTTCGACGTTGGAGCAGTCACCACAGTTTCCTTGAATTGTGCTTGGAACGACGCGAGTGCAGAAGTTGTTCACCAGAGGTTTGGCCACTCCAGGTATCAGTACTTTGTCTATGAAGTAAATGAAACTGCCTCCTGCGACGGGGATTTCCGAAAGCAACACCTGCCGATGAAGCCACAAATACAAAATGCAATAATACAACCGGCTGTTGTGGTCTGATAACACTAACGAAAATTTACAGAAAAACTACGGTATTGCGTTGTCCAGCCACTACCTTGCTACAGAGAGCGCAGTGCCAGCGAACCACATATCTTCAAACCAACCTACTGCGCTTCCGAAAACTATAGTACTGTATTTGTCTAGTGTCTAGTCCAGGGGCAATTGGGGGTGAAACATTAACCCAAACGTCTGCGGTGCCCTTGTTTTGGTGTTTATAGAAGCAGAAACAGAGATAAAAGGCACTCCCTAACCCAGAGGTGCGCAACTATTTTTTCCATGCGGTCACATGAGAAACATAAAATATTGTGGAGGGTTATAAAACTAAACTCGATTTTGCATAATGTCAATTGTACTTTTTTATAAAAATTAGTAACCAGCGTTGCTTTGACAGGCTGCTAAGACTAGTATGAGTTGTTACAACTAAGCAATAAAAAAGTGAGTTTGCTTTAAAAAATAGCATTTATTAATCGAAATTTCTCAAAACAATGGCAAACAAAATGTTAACCTTTCTACCATCTGAGACTCATTGTGCTAGTGATCATTTTCAGTCATATTCACATTTTTAAATATACATTTTGATCAAGATACATTTTGAAATTTGATATACTGTTGTAAAAATGTTCTTAGCTTTCCAAAGACCTAATAAAATATCTTTGTATTGCACATCTTACATAAGCTATCACACGGAAATTCGTGGGTCGGGCATCTTACGTGATGTGATTGTTTCGGGATATGTCACATTGCATTAAAATCCACAAATGTTTCGTTAATGCAATATTTTTTCGTATTGATAATATTTCTTTGCGGTCGGATGAAATGGCTTCGCGAGCTGGACATGGCCAACGAGCTGCATAGTTTGGAGGCCCTGGGCTAGAGGGACAATAAAGACCTCAAAAGATGTGGATTTTCTTCTCGTTTGCTTAAAGAAAAAACGGTTAAATTGGGACTTGAAAATTTTTCACGGGTCTGAATAACGTAATCGAGATCACCCTGTGACATCACGCTGCGCCAGAAAAGGTTAAACTCAAAATTCCAGATTTTTTTCACCGAAATCCGTAGAATTTCTGCTGCTTTCAATGCCTCGACTAGCTCTCTAGCGCTATCGGTTGGCGAGTCGTGGCTGAAATAGTCGAGCTCCGCACTTGGCACGTGCGGTCCATAAAGGGTTTTAAAGAACTTGAGCAATCAAGCACTGAGTCTTCTGACCAGACGAGATTGTCCCCGTGTTTGATTCAAAAGCCCAACGACGAAATGTAACTTAGTATTATAGGTGGAATTATGGCTACGGAATGAAATTAATGTTTCGGATATTCACATAAAAAATGCTTTGGCAATTGTAAGCTGCTGAGGAATGCTACAATATACCCCTTCACGCAAAGATCTCCCGAGCGTTGCTTACCTAACCCATATGTGAAACAAGGTTCTAAATAATCAGAAAATAATAGATTACAGGTTCAGAAACATTTGTGTGGAATATAACGCTTTGGGACAGAAAACCTACCGAAAGAAACTTCAGCTTGCATCACACATTCAAGATAAAAAACAATCGATTTGCTGATGCTCTTACACAACCTACTATCAGCGGACTTCCTGAAACAGGAGGTTGGACTGTTGCGAATTTACGCCAACGACACACCTTACCTTTGCTTTCTCTTGTCCAATGTAAACGATTCCATTGTCCGCAGACACCTGCACAGTGAGTGTGTCGCTGGTCGTTACTATGCTTGTGTCATCAATCAAAGCCATGGTTTCAATGGCCCCAACCACGATATGATGCGCGAGAACTGCGTCGAGTTTCTCTGTATTCTGCATTGTAAAGGTGACGTCAGTGATGGTGGAAAGATGACGCATTTACCCGCGGAGCCGCAGAAAACCTGTGACACACCGCCATCCTACGCCAAGTTGTGTGTTTGTAAACAGTTTAAAATTAAACAATCAATTCTCAAACTTCTCATTTCTGAAAACGTATTTGTTTCGTGATGCCTGACTGAGTTGGTTAGTTTCTTTTTTTCGTTTCATTTTTTTTTGCAAAAATTGTTGAAGCCGCCTACTTTCTTTAACAAGCAGTGCCTATAGTTCCTGTTACAGATGTTTGCGTTGCTCACTATTTCTACATCTCGCTCGAATTTTTGCACTGATAGCAATTATTTTAGGCATCAGCCTACAGTTACTTGCCCCAGTAGTACGCAAACGAATACATACACAAAAGGTTCAACCTCTCCTCCCTATATAGCTTTCAAAATCCTGGTGTACTGTAGTTTACCAGTACAGTACTGTTGTTAGAGAACAGCTGCTCCACTACAGGACTCCATGCAGACACAAAACGTTAAGCTTCAAGGTCATCATACCTCAAAAATGATTGAACAGTATTAAATTTTAACGATGCAGTGCATTGTGAGTTTTTTTCAAAAAGGTTCTTGAACGACACGCCCTTTGTGGCTGTAGTTTGATTAATTATTTTTGCCACATCTGGATATCCTTTAGCCGACTTGCTACTTTTAGTCAGTTCCAAATACATCCGGGTTTATGCTGAATACATTTTGCAATTGGAAAACCTTAAAAGAAGTAAAATTTACTGGATTTTATGCAACGTATCAGGAGCCAAAAAGCGATCCTGATCTGCCGTGTCGTTGTGGGGAGCAATTGCAAAACAGGGCACCAACCTACCAATTTCTTCGTAATTTTTTATTTCGAAAAGAACTTAGGCCTATAAATGCAAAAAAAAAATTGTTTTTTTTTTGAAAGGGCGCAATCACTCAAAACAGTCTATGTTTTAGAGGAGTATCGTTGCTTTTTGGGAGAATAATTACACCAAACTGCCGTCCCCCACCGCGATCCGCCAACGTTCACTTTCACCATGTGCTGAAGTAGCATTCAAAATTGTATTTTGGTATTAAGGTCGGAAAAAGTTAAAATACGACACCCTGAAACGGTCGGGATATGCATTGGAACCACTCTTTCTTGCTAAGGAAGCTTTGCACCACTTGAAGTAAGAAACAACGCTAATTTGGACTTTTCGGTTTAATTCAACACAATCTCTTGGAAAATTTTGGTGCAGTATGGAACGATTATGCGTCGCAGAAGACAATAGCGCCTGGCCCAGCATTCAACGCACACATACAGTAACTGTATCAGGAAGTGTAGAACTGATTTTGTTGCTACCCAAGACTTCATCCGTGAGGCTAATTTGCAGCATTCACATTAGATTACTAAAGAAAGTGCTCATTGTACGAATCTTCATGGAACTCATGACTGAGCTCTTCCCGCGTGCTTAGTTACTGCAAGTAGATGTATGCTGCCCTTGAAATTTAATACGGCCGGATGAGGGCACAATGGACTAAAAGATAACACGGTATAATTAATTTTTCAGTAAAAGTTCCGCGGGTATAAGTAAGGTCCAGTTGCACAATCTGAATAAATAGATCTAGTCGATTGGCACCTTGAAAAACGTTTTATACACAACAAATACTGCGAAACGCAAGCACTTCAGGTCAATGCGTTGATTTCTTTACGAAAAGTAAAGGCCGGTTTCGTACACAAAAACATGTGTTAAAATTATTCCTGTAGCACTAGCAGTAACCAAAACCCAACTTATCAAATCTCCTACTTTGGTATTGGGAAAATAATGCAAGTTTTTTTTCAAAGTGAATCAGAGTACTACTGAGAGATCAACTGAAACGACTGCAAGGCTAATAAGACTCACCTCTACGTTCGTCAAAGCTTTCATGGCATCAGCAGGCATATTGGAGAATGCTTGATTGTCTGGTAAAAGCAAAGTGAATGTGTCCAACTCATTTCTCATGAAATCTCTCACGTTGTAAGAAAGTTTCAAAAGTTTAAGAAACTCTGACGCCGTAGAAAGGTTTTCAAGGGCTTGAAGCAATGTCATGTTGCGGGCATCGTAAACCTGATCAAGCAAATCTGATTTTATGATTGTGCACTCTCATCATGAAATGACGACCTTTGAAACTGAATGTGACAAAACTTTAATGCCACCGTTTGTGACTTTTACCAGCAATTTCATGTTTCTATTGAGAAAAAGGCTTTTCGCAAAGGGCAATTTAAGAATGTTCTCAACAGTAGGTTTCTGCTCAATCACAGAGCTAGTGAATTATGAAATTTTCGCGAACATTTTTGACAGTGCAAGGGTTTTATAGATCGCTGGGATGATTACGTCAAGAGACAGAACCGATTAAATAAGCAAAATACTTGATAGGTCTAGTAGCACAAATAACCACAGAATATTTAGTGAATTTTTAAAACCTATGCTTTCTATTATGAAATCGATTTGGTGGTGATATTTTTAAAAATAAGATTATTCTATTCGCATGACGGCGTGATCCACATTGCACTGTACATATTTGCTGTCTATTGGGACTTCGGCCCACTTCTAAAATGTTTGGCTCTTCTAGGCCTACAAAATAATTTTATCCAAGCAGTCGCGCTCAAACGTAAATGGGCAAATCGTATCTCCACAGACACATATAATTTGGTNAAAGTTGACAATGTTGCCACAAAAATTTTAAGGAAAAGCTATAAGAAACACATTTCAATTTGTGATTTACACTATTCTAGAAAGATTCTGGAAACACAGAAATTGTCTTCTTGTTACTTGGAAAAACACACGTCTCAAGATATCGGATATTTTTGACAATCATAACATCTTTGCTCCTAAACAAATTCAACACTTTTTGATATTCCTTTCTGCAAAACAACAACGGCACTAAGATTATACAGGTGGAAAGTTATGAAGTAATGTTCTGCAACCAATGCTTGATCTAGCGTCTTTTGCTAAATTTACAGCAAACACTTTAATGTTTTCTCTCTAGTGTGTAACTACAAAAATAAATGAACTTTTTGCTGCGTGATGTTGAATATTCTGTCTAAACGCCCCATTTATACTTAATTTTTGGCTATCCACTGGCGCACGTTCGTCTTTGAACACACGAATTGCCCATCACTATTACTGTTTTCATTGAACTATCGGCGCAATCAGTGCCGTATCAGCCCAACTCTAGACTCCCCAAAATGCTTCCAAGGGCCCCCCTAAAGGTAATTTACAAAAAAAAGTTTGTTATGCTACATCTCGAGGCCGAATGGACTTCAAAATAAAATACTCTAGTTGCAGACACAATTTTGCCACAATCAGGCCCGTAGCCAGGTTTTGAGGCTTGGAGGGTCAAAATACATTTTTATAGGGGAAAGATTTTAATTTTATCATATGTTTGAAACAAATTTTTCTGAGCACAATCAAATCTGGGGGGCACAAAAAAGATTTGGGGTAACTGCCCCCGAATGCCCTCGTGTCTGCGGACCTGGGCAGAATCGTCGCCAGAAAGTCTTCTACTGGGGGCCTTCATGTTTGTGCAGAGGGGCTAGACATTCTGAAAATTTATTTTTAATTCACAACATCAACAGAATTTGCAGATTGTGCAAATTAATTATAAATATTTTCCCGCAAATACGCATAATAGGCTCGTAGTTTCTAACCAAAAATTTTTGAACCAGCTTAACAAAAAGAATTGGGTCATAAATCATTGTCATTTGATTGACGGCGATTATTTGGAGATGTAGTGATGAAATGCAAATGAAAAAAATTTGCAGGAAATCAGAATCAATCCTATCGTTAAGTTATGAAAACATTATTACCGAAGAAGCAAACATGAGGCCGGTCAAACCATGTGCGCCGCGATTAACGTTTTCTTTCATTAGCGCAAATTGAAAAACTTTGCCATGACCTTTCAAGTGAAATATGCTAATAAAGCATGCGCATTGGGCTTTTCACTGGCCAAAATACGCATGCATAAACCTTGGTGATGTCTGGACTTGTTAATCTCTGGGTGCATAGCACATGTTTAGATTAATAATATTTTGTACTTCAAGTCTCCTATAAATGTTAACAAATATAGACTAAGGTCTACGTGGACGCAACGGTTAGCATCCATAACCCACTAACAGCACTCAATGGCGTAACTGACAGGGCGGCAAGGGAGCGAGTCGCCCCCCTTGGCAAGTTAAATGTAGAAGCCGGGCCCCCTCTAGTTGACATTTTGATGTTTAGTTGTCTTTAGGTTGTTGTTGTTTTGCGTTTTTCGGGGTGTTTTCGTTTTTTTTAAGCTAGTACAGACATCGAAGACATCCAGAGATTCACTACCATTTCTTAACTTTTTCCTGAGTTTTGGCTAGTGGGCCCCCTTCAGCTAAGCTTTGCCCCACTGGTTCAAACCTCTAGTTATGCCACTGACTGCGCTACTGTTTGGGTACTCCCTCAAAATAGACATCTAACTACACAATTAAATCTGGCTGTCTGAACAGCTGGCTGCCCAAATGTGTAACTTTGGTCATAAGCACCAAAGGTATCTTGTTGCTATGCAGTACAAAATAAGAGAAGACTACCTGGGCTA
>JGI24022J15233_10009021_pt1 | contig 11201 bp, 6 predicted proteins | sample Ectturendosymbi2_FD_15233 | JGI IMG/M metagenome (IMG submission 15233)
TACCAGCTTTGGTTGCCGCATGTTCCATTAGCTGGTAGGCCATTTACTCGGTTTAAGAACACAAACATCTAATAGTTAAATTTGTAACGGCGCGCAACGACCAAATGCCTTAACCTTTGTTTAACCGCTTCAAGCTGCGCATCCGGCGATCAATATTTTAATACGTGCAACTCCCTACGTCCAAAGAGTGTGATTCACTCTTTGAACGCCGCCTTAAAGTCTAATGTTAATGGACCGCCTTGATGGATTGCACTGACACTTCTACAGTAGTAACCTTTTTGCAATTCCCTGGCGTGGGTCGTTGGAGGACGCTCGCCAAGTTGAGAAACTGTTTATTCCTCCTATGCCGCCGTTTTGCGTCTGCGAACAGGATGTTGGGACAGACCTTCGACTGCTTTGCAGTCTCGAACAGTCGTAACAAAGAAAGTTGTTTTTCTGTTTTACCGCGCTTAGTACGATAAAAGTACAGCTCGGGCTAACTAGAACTTTAGTAATGGTTTGGCCCTCGTGTAACCAAATTCTGCTGACTAAGTCAGAGTGTTTCTGTTGACTGAAAAGACCAGAGATCTGAGCTGTGGAACGTACACCGTTTTTGGTATGTAAGTTTTGTTGTATGTCTCCTTTGGAGAATTTATCGAGCAGTTGCAGCTTGCCAATCGGCACTGAAGTAATACCTTGATCGCAATCAAGCGTTTGAGATGCATGTTTGAATTTACTGTAAATAGCCGCATTGCGCGCTTGTCTAATCGTTAATTGTCTGTAGCGCGCTCAGCTATCGGTGTGAAGGTTTCTTGCTCAGTTAGCTGCACTGGCAGAATGCTTTTAGTTTGTTTCTGTTGTGTTTCAGAAACCGTGCTGGCGATCAATCGCCGCTGATGTTTGTTGTTTGTTTGTTGGATCTGATAACAAGAAATTGTTGTACCTTTCGGTTTCGTTGGCCATTGCTGTAGGCAACAAGGAACTACAGTCCAGTTGATGCGCGGATTCGTAAGGGTCGAGTCTAGGCGAAAGATTGTCAGGGCGCGTTTCTCAAATTTCTGCGGACTACCTCCCCACGGCTCGCGACTAACAGGCTAGATGCCGCAACACAATTTACTGGTGGCAGAAATTGCTCAATCAGAATTTCAACACACCATGCAGTGACACCTTGCATGCAGTGCTCGACGTGTGGACATGGATTTCTGTTGTGAACAATTGTGAGTTGCCCTGACACCACCGGAAATAAGCATTCTGTGGGGTATAACAATCTGCAAAAAACTCTGGAAACTGTGCAGATATCAGTCATTTGTGTCGAAAGGCTTTTCGTTTGCAAAAGTGTCCTTGTTTGTTTATAAACTTGTTTGTCTTGAAACATTACAAGTAGGAAATGCAATGTTTTGTGATAATTACAAAGATTTCGTTTTTGCCGAAAAATGAATCACACTTTTACAACTTTATGCACCTGTCAACACACTAGATCATCAAAAGGTTTTAAAAGTATGTTTCTGGAGAGAGCACCAACAACGTGATTATTCACAAGGCTACTCTGGGTTATCAACCTAAATCATTTCAGCTAAAAGTTAAAGATCGGTAATCTGAAATATTTCTGAAGGAAAGAGCCGCTTGTAATACTTCACAAAACTATTTTAATTTTTCACCAAATTCATGTAAGTCAGGGATATCTAGATATCCCTGATAGAAGTTTTGTTGTTTATCAAAATCGTAAAATGAAGGTTTTCTCCTTGCTGTTATGGACTCACGCGTATGCTTTTGCAATGGTGAAAAACAAGCAGTTACTCGTTTTGCGTGTTCCACAGACATTTGGAGAACTTGTTAGAGATCATAAAATCCGCAGGTCTGTGTTGTTACAGCCACAAGCAAATCCGCACTCGTATCATCCAATTTAGCTTCAGGTACCTCACGACATCTTTTTCAGGGCACCTATATACACGTTTCTTTTCCTTGCTTGTTCTAGCAGTGTTTTTGTGCAGGAAGCATGGATATCCAAATTAAAAAATTAGGGATGTTTTATCTTAAAGTTCCAAGTCTGTGCCATTGTTCCAGCTCTCACCGCTTCTGCACCAAACCGTTTAGCAACACGTTTATACTCATTGCTTTCTTTCTCCACTTTCACAAAGTAATCTGTTTTCAAATCTTAATTTATTTCGTGTTTTGAGTATTAAATTGAAATAACTCTTTTCAGAATACATTTGTTGGATATACAAAAGGTGTCATTATAAAAATTGGTGATGTTTTTCTCCTCTCTTTCCGCTAAATCGATCGAACCTCATCGTCCGCTGCTGTATCAGTTCATAAGGTCATTTCAGTATAACTAATAGGTACCGAAAAAGGATTAGCACATGAAATATTTAACGTTTTCCATGATATGAACTGGTTTTGGGACCACGATTTTATTGTAGTTTAAGGCAGACAAGTCATTAGGCAAAAAATTCATTGCGCTTTGTCTTGTACCTCTACGCCGTTATCTTTTCAGAATCAATGTATTTTTCATTACTTTGAAAGTTTTGACAAGGTCTGACCCAGTACAAAGCGATTTTTTCCGTTTGGAGACAAAAGACTTTTAGGGCCAGGAAAAATTGGTCAGAGGATCGTAAGGCCCGACCCAGACGCCGATAATTCCACCGATCCCGTCATACACATTTACATTCGTAAAAGCTTTTCAGAGTGTAGGAGTTACCTTCAAATAGTCCCATCAACACTGTGCACAAGTTTTAACTCGACCGAAAGTATAGCACGCATGAGAACCAAGGAGCTTCGATACACAATGTCTCACCAACCTGCTTTCAGCAAGTACTGTATTTAACCGATTTATAGACGTCCTTGCTCGTAAGTCGAACTTGAACGCATGTTAGGTGAAACTACTCAGTCTCTGTGTTAACGTTTCGAAGATGACACCACGAACATCCAAAGATGCATAACTGTGCATTATTTATATGCTGGTCGTGCGCACGCACGGGCTCAGTACATCTAACATCTGTTGGCCTATGTTGCCACACAAGCAAGGATTAACCGTGAAAGCGTTGGTTTGATAAATTGTACGAAAAGGAAGATAGATCACCAGACAGAACGTCAGCAAAATGCAAACCGCCCTTTATTGTAAACCGCATGAAATGATGAAAAGAAAACAATATAAGCTGCACCTTTCAATCGGTAAAACATGGCTGTTTTTTCTATAACGATGTTTTGAAACCAAAAAATATTTTGTCTCGATTTGCCGAGAAACAAATCATTAGCTTGGCATACATCTTCTGGGGCATTTGTTATTTGATATTTAGATCACCCTTTACTGGTGAAATGGCATTATGACTACTATCTCCGTAGGGGGACTTTCAACTTACTGAGAAGAGATCAGGGTGTAGTGCCGAGCTCCTTAAACAGCACGTTTTGCAAGTCCTAGAAAGGTTTACTCAATGTTCTTAAAACTTATCTATCGCATAGAAACCCTTCATTGTTCGGAGTGCATTCAGAGGCGGAAAAATATTGTATGACAAATTGCTGTTTTACTCTAGCGAGTTAAGCAGTAAGAAAAAGCTTTCTCTTTTAAATAAAGCTCAGAAAGTATGCCAAGAATTACTGACCCCATTATGATTGGCCAAAGAGGTTATCCTCATTCTTTTAAGAATTTTAGTTAAAAAAGGTAACTACTCTCCACGTAAGAGATAAGCGAGGAAGCTATTGGAAAATTTTGTAGCAAATCGATTTCATGTAAGACTATGCATCGTCAGTCCTTGAATCTGCTAGCAATGCTAGCAGGTGAATCGTTGAAAGGCATGAGCAGAGAAAGCAAGCAAACTCAAGACGTAAGAAAAACTGCAAAATTCGTTTTTATCAAAATTTGTGTTCACTGGAACTTCAAACCCAACTGACGCTAATTGTCACTGACCAAGGCAAACCCATTCAAGTAAGACTAAAACGTATATCAAAGGTATCTCAAAGCTGGAACAACTGTGCACTTTGTGGTTGCCATTGCAAACACAACAAATCCATGGTGGCCCACCATGTGTTTCACAAATAATGATAAAAATAAATCTTTCCTGCTAAACCAAGACTTGACATGCACAAACTATGGTATTTCTGTAGCAACTTGTGCGACATGCCATTAACAATATGTCGGCCAAAGCATGGACAAATTTTCAAAGAGATGGTCATCACACCGCAGTGATTGGAACAAACCAGGCTGTACAAATGACAAAGTTCAAATAGCCTCGTTAAACCACCTATACATGAAGCTTATACTGTTACTTTTGCTAAACAACCCAGTTTTCACTCTCTAAATAAATGTGAATATAAATGGTATCATTTGTACATGCATCACCCCCTTGACACACAAATTAATATTCAAAACATGATCCTTACCCGTGGGAAATAATTTTTGCCATCTTTTGCGCTGTTCGTTGACCTGTTTTGAGCTTTTTCACCACCAGCGTGCTGGCATTATTTTCAACATCCGCCACAGCCTTTTCAAAAATGCATGTTTGAGTTTAATTGCCAACGCTACAGTTGCAATCCTGCTCATGCATTCAGGCCACGCTCTTAATCATATTGCGTGTTGTTAGGAAACCGATTTCACGTAACACAATGCGTCGTCAGTCCTTGAATCTGCTAGCAAAGCAAACAGGTGAAACGTAGGAAGGCTAAAACATGAGCAGAGAAAGCAAACAAACTCAAGATGAAAGTGAATAAATCACAACAAAAGTTGCGACAATTTAAAACTGGAAAATAAGTCTCTCTCAAGTAATTACGTTCACTGGAACTGCAAATCAAATTGAGGCTATAGGTTTAAGTTGGATATTTCTGCCACCTACTAACTCTAACACAAAGAAAAAAAAACTCTATCTGAAGGCAATGATTACATACCAAAGACCTACCCAGGCCAGTAACCAGCTTGGAACACCAGGGGGGGTGAAGAGCTTTCCGAGAGTGGCCCAAAATTTTTAGACTATGTCCAATACTTTTAAATTATATCCAACGTATTTTTCCAGGAGTGAGAAAAAATTTTGGGGTGGTTTCGCCCCTGCGCCCCACCTGATTACGGGCCTGGAACTACCACAAATGGGCTAAACGTTACAAAATACAAGCACTTTTCTTTAAAAATCTGCCTATAGAATCCTTGTATATCTCACATGTGAGCAGTATAGTTACTTGAATACAGGTATGTGCAAGTTCGATTCATCGATGAAAGAAGAAAGCAGATCCCAGTCGGCTGATTCTTCAAAAGCTTACAGCAAACGTAGAGCTTTTGATTGTTTTCTGTAGGTAGAATCTTTCTCCCAAATCAACGGTATTAAAAAATATTTTCAAAAAATTAAAGAATGTTTTTTAAGCATGCTCAAATATGTACTTATTGCTCTTTTCAGTAACTCCAATCCTTTTCACAGTCGTGGGCATCCGCAGGTGGGGAAACAGGCATTCGCCCCCTTGAAGATTGGGATTAGGAACCAAAAATTGTTATAAAATCTGAGGTCAGCAGCTCACTTCCATCTAATCTACAATGTCAGATGAACGCTTGTCTTTTTCATGTATGATGAGCGTTCACCGTGAAAAAATCAGCAAAGACAAACAAGGTTTTATTAAATGGGTGATAGATCACTTGAGACGAGGTCCCAGATGTTAGCAGCTCTTGTGTTTAGGTGACGCTGGCAAGTTTTGGTAGGTAAAATAAAGTCATAATTTATGCTTTCGGTAAGACCGTGGCCATGGGGTAATGGGGAAGCAGGGGGCAAGGTCCCCACTGGGATTCGGAAATTTGTTATTTTCCTATTAATTTTTAGTAGAAAAACGTTTTTCTGTTAGTTCAGAGTTGGTAAAATTAAATTCCACCACTCTTGCTGTCCCTGGAAAAAAGTTCGACGTCCATGACCGTGACAATGCTTCTTTCGTTAAAATAATATTTATTTTGCGCCAGACTCATGGTCCATATCACAAGGGTATTCGCAAAGCACATTTACACAAAACTGGTTAGTCACAATGCAGTACAGAGTAAGGGTTAGATCAGTGTTTTTCAAACTTTTTTATTCCATCGCCCCCTTTTCACTCTCGACACGTCCTTTTCGCCCCCCAATCCTGATAAACCAAACACAGGGTAGTAGATTTAAACAATTTTATTTAAAAAGTATTAAATAGCTGAACCAAGCCATTGAATAGCTGAACTAAGCCATTGCATTACGACGCTAATATTACGTTCAGAATTCTTGTGAAAATAATTCAGGCCTACGGAGTCGGAGCGCCGGAGCTGGGCATTTTGCCTGGGGCCGCCGAAGCTGAAATTAAAAATCAGGAGCCGGATCCGGAGTTCAGTTGAAAATGGATTTTGTCGCGTATTTTCATTGGTCAATAAATCGACCACGGCGTAACGTCGTGTCTTCACGTTTCGTCGGCGTCCGGAATTAAGTCACTGAATCCTGAGCGCCTTTGGTGGTCGTGTCTTGCAGTTCGTCGCGGTTCGATATTACTTCGCCGCAGTTCACAATAACCATTGCATTTAGGTATATGGCATTCTGGTTTTATCTGTTTAAATCGGAAATATTACTTACAAATCGAGGTTGGCGGTTAACGTAAATGGTTTCTATAATATTCTGGGTTACTCTCTTCCTAAGTGTGACTTACAAATAATGTGCGGAATATAAACACACAATACTTTGAGTAACTACACATTACAACGTCCTTGTAGACTAAATGTTTTTAGTCGTTGCTGTGTTCCAGTTTCATTCTCTTGGAATTCAGTCCATTTCTTGGCATGACTTTGATGTTCCCGTATTCTTTCCAATCATTGCTATTCAATGAGACTATCAAGAAGTTTCTAGGTCGCTTTTCGGACTTGTTTCTAAAGTAGTGGAATTCTTCAACGAGTCATTTTTCCAAATCAAAGGAAATTTCTTGTTGAGGATACAACGCGAACTCAACACTTGCCCATCAAAATCGCGCCCAAGGGGGCGATTCCGCACACTTTGAGAAACACTGGGTTAGATGATAGACACAGACAACATATGGAAATGCCAAACACCGAAACAAAGCACCAGCTCTAACTGCATTCACTCATCATCAGATTGTAATCCGGCAGTGGGAAAAAATGAAGACAATTTAACGTCAGGTTCACAACTAAATGGCCAAAATCGTCGCAGGAGGATGTTCACAAAAACATGTGAATTATTCATAAAAACATGTGAATTGTTCACAAAAACATGTGAATTGATCAAGGTTTCAAATGTTTTTGCTAGATGTTTTTATTGGTTAAAGCTGACAAAGTTTGTTTTCACCAAATTTCAGTTACGATTTGATGACTGGTACTCTACTAGTTTCATGAAATAAAATTTATTACGTATGTGGCTTGCGCACATCCACGACATGGTGAGGGTATATAGAGGCATTACAAAAAAGCAAAAATTATTAGGCACCACGCAATGGCCTATCTATGCAAAGTGGCGCCCGTGGCAAAGTTTAAGTGTGCGCTCTATATAATAATTCAAATATTAGATATAGGCTCAGTTGTTATGAAAGGTAAACCATGTTGAAAATCAATGTTTTAAAACCGAGAACATTTGTGTTTAGCGTTGCTTACTTTTCAGCAAATAAAATCAATTAAATATAAGGACCACAACATATTTCCATTCCCATTTATTTTTATTATGAAGAATATCAAAACAATTAAATGATAACGTTGTCATAGTTTATAGGTATACATCAGTGGTTTTCATCCTGGGGTTTGCGCCCTCCGTGGGGATCATTTGCCTTTTTTCTAGGGGTGGCGATAGCTTCTAATAAAAATATTTAAAATTTCTTCTATATTTTACATATCGTATGTAGAATCACTTTTTGTTGTAGCTAAAATAATAGGATCACCTGGCAAAAATGATTGCCTACTTTTTCATTCCAAAATGTTTTAAGTGTGATTATGACCAGTACAGTACTGTTGTGTTTGGCAACGCATGAATAACTTTGTGACATAAAAATGTGCTGTGTTTTCAAATTTGTTGGCTGAATGCGATAGCTAACTTGGGAGTTATTCTAATTTTCAATGAGTTGCATTAAGGAGTGATTTGCACACGGCACGGGTCTCTCTTACTGGTGCTGCCATGTGCATGAATGTAATAAATGAATCTTTGTTTAACATAGTGATATCGTGAGTCATTTTTTAGTCATTGTGATTTTCTATTGTGCAAACACAACTGTATTACGTATGCCTCACTGGAAATTATCGGAAAGGTTCGTTAGGTTAAATTGGGTTGCAAAATGGGTCACTGCGTAAAAAAGGTTGAAAACCACTGGTCTACATAGTGTTGCCTGACAAAATTGCATACTATACAAAAAGACCAAGCAACATATTACAACTGCAAATGACAATTTCTTTTGAAATGGAACACATTTAATTTGAACTGCACAATAAATGATTTAATGCAAGTCATGTACCACTTGCGTTCAAAAAACAAAATTTTATCGAAACATAAACAAATCCAGCCTTTTCCGGTTGAATTGGACAAAAATGCTAATTAAAACAACACTTTCCCTGCCTTTATCGAAGCAAGGTCTTCTGTGATTTCATCAAAGCAAGCTTTCGCTATTTTGTCCCTTCCATTCTCATCAAAGCTAGATCACACAACCCGCCCTGACTTACTGTTAGTCATTGAGGCCTGGAGGTATGAAAGGATAGGTTTTAGTTTACTGGAAGTTCGTTCACGGATTGCAATACAATCACTGCCATCGTCAGCATTATTTGCAAAGCAATTCGAAGAATGTCAGGACTTCAGGACGCGATAATTTTAAGTTGCACGACTTGAGAATAGCATTTTGCAATCAAGAATCTTATAGTACTATTGCTTATCATCTAGATCTGTGCTGTACACAGCTCCTAAATTACAACACGCAGATTTTAGTTTTTCACAGTTAGGAACTTTTCACAAAATTTTTGAGGGCCAAATATTTTGAATTTAAACGAGCGATAATCTTGGTTTGGGACACCGCGTCTCGAAGCACAAAACGTTAAGGCATGCTAGAAATTTGGGAAGCATTGCCCCTTTGCTCCCTTCCGTTGGCTACGCCTATGTTTCACAAAGCCTTGTACATAGAACAGAAAGCAAAACGTGGACAAAAAAGCTAGCTCTGAACAAGACTAACAAATCTATTTTACGAGTTGACATTTTTGCTCAACTGGTACGGCAAGGATACTAACTGTTACTTTTTCGAGGACTAGCTAATGCATTCTACATTATGCTCTGGACTTGGGCCTTGTATTCAGCCAATTTATCGGACAATAATGGCAATCGAATAAGTTTCGTATAGTTGGAGTGGGCCGCAGCAGTAATTTGTAAATCTGTACCACCTCAACAGCAGTTATTTGAGCAACAGTCACATTCTCACAGCCACGGTCTTGAACTCATCTCAGCCAGATTCTGACTTATATCCTCTTGCCTGAAATGCAGCAGTACGGACTGTCTTATACTTTCTTATAACCTGAGAAGGACGAGGTCTCGTAGCTATGGCAAGCGAGAATTCTTGTTCTGTCACAATGGCTGTCCGTCGTGTTATGCCAAAATACCACAGTTTTGTCATAATGCGTGGTAGTGCTGGAGCAACCCGCTTGACTAGGTAAGGACGCTGTGTCTATGCAGCTTTGCAGTTTATGAATGTATGGGGCACAAAATAGAGGTTTAAGAAACTGTAAATGATGGTTTGAATTTTGCCAAGCGATTTTCCGCCCCCATCAAAGTGGCGCCCATGTCACGTGCCATGGCTGCCATACCTAGATACGCTACTAGCACCACGATGCACACAGAAGGTTTAGATTGCTACGCATAGAGAATGCTGAAGAAAAACAGAAATCAAGACAACGCACAAGCAACCACTACATTTGGTCACCGAGTACAAGAGAGTAACGTAATGGGGGAAGAATGAAGGTTTGTAGAAAGCATCAGACCTTTGAAGTGATTGGATAAACAATTTGATGAAGACCCACATTGGCGAATGAAGCCATACAGATAGTTTCGAAACAAGGCATCAAAAGTCCTGAAATAATGGGTAACCTGGTGTGGGCTAACGCTTGCATTTCTGGTTATGTAATGCACAATTTGGTAGTTATTGTTGTAGGCACTTCGTAGGCGCTCCATACTACTTAAAGACCATGGCAATGCTTGTTTGAAAAGAAGTACCCTGCTTGGAAAATCTGCAGATTGCCTATTTTGTAAATTATCGCAATATACCTGATTATTTCTGCTAACGATGGAAATTTTTTTGACTGTTGCCGTAACTTGGGCCATTTTCTTTTTGATGCAGAAAAGGTAAAGCGTTTTGTGAACGTCTATTTGCATTGCATGGTCACGACAATGAAAAGGATAAAAATGTCGGCGGTGCTTCCTGGGAAAATTTCTGCGGACGCCCGTGCTCACAGTTGTCGATATCTATATCAAAAGTGTATGAAAGTCATTGCAGTCTCACAACTGTTAGATACATTTTTTGTTTCGTTTATTCGACTGTTTATAATTCCTTATGATCGCCACAGTTCAAGTCATGCGCTTCTTTGAAATTTACACAAATTGAGCAAAATAACCAGTTATAAAAAAGTAAATGCTGTAATTTAGAATTTCCGTCCTCCGAACCTTCCTTCAACACAGTTCAAATTCCACGGGAAAATGATCACTGATCCTTTTAGCCTAGAAAACAACTGCAATATTTAAATTGTGTTACAGTGCAAAGAGACTAAACAAAATAGTTTTTGAATAATTTCCAAAGGACGCCAGCACAAAACCATAATGTTTCGCCCAGTTTAATTCTGCAAGTAATGTTATTCTTTGTATATACCCTCATATTTTATGTATGAAATGCCAGGTGTTGTAAACTTAGCAAAATAACGCGTGTTTTGAGAGAATCATTAAATATTTTACATGCAATTTGATGACAAGGGACACTGACCCAATGCATTTACACCAAATTCTCATACGAATGTGAAGACGACATCCAAGAAAAAGAACAATAAACTATGACAAAAAGATTTCTACAAAGACTTAACCCTGCTCAGGTAACCTCTGCCCAATTTAGGCAAACGGTTTTTCTATTTAAATTAAAAATTAGTTAACGGTCACGTGGAAACCTGGTTCTTTCAGTAGCTGCATTTTTTCAGACGGTCTTTCGGGCAGTCCTATCAAAATCTGCACAAGTTTTGTAGTTTTCGATGGGGAACAAAATTTTGCCCAAATTGACCCATGGTTACC
>JGI24022J15233_10009023_pt1 | contig 11200 bp, 9 predicted proteins | sample Ectturendosymbi2_FD_15233 | JGI IMG/M metagenome (IMG submission 15233)
ACTGCAGTGATGTTGCTGCAGGTTCTTATTGGTTATTCAGGAGAAAAGCGCTGTAAAAAAATGAAAAACGCAAAGGGCTGTTTCGGTAGTGACGTAGTGGTTTATTATTTTTACAGTAAATACATTTTTGAAAGTTATAACTCATCAATTTTTGTTTTTGAAGTCCTAGACTGGTAGGCTAGCCTTAAAAATAGGAAATGTGGCTTTAGAGTAAGCAAATTGATTGAATGTTTACTCAAAAGTATCGGTCAAATCCAGTTTGTTAAAATGCCCCAATATTTGTTTTGAAATCAGGGTTTTTTAACATACTTGGGGGCACTTTTCATCCAATCCCTCCACCTTCGTCTCCAGCCAAAGCCACTTCCTTCACCCAGTCAAAAATCCTTTGAACAAAGCAAAGAGATGACATTCGACCGCAGACTAGCAAACTTCACTGATCCGGTAGTTGAAGGTTTATATTGCCCCTCCACTCAAAATTTAATACAAAAGGCCCTGCATGAAATCACGGTAAATAGTTAAAGCTAGCTTAATCTTTTTTCTCCTATCGTTCAATCCTTAGCAACATTCCAACGGCACATCATTACATCACCTGACAACTTGGCATTGGCAACAAATATTTCTTGGCATGCGTCATGCTATTTTTTAATGTTTAGTGGGATATTTTCAACGTGCCACAAGCTGTAGCCTGGTCATTAAGTAGGCTTATCAATATTAAATTTTGGCGGTTGAAATGAAGAACCCGGAAAAGTTAGCTTTGCTCAATTTCAATAGAACTGCTGTTTTTCTGTATAACGTAATGGTGTCGGAAAAGGATGTTCTTGAAGCGAGATAGCAGAGTTGCCATTTTCGCTGATTTGCTGCCAAATCTAGCTGGATTTTCTCACTGTTAGCTGTAAAATTTTCAATCTAGCAGTTAGCTGGTTTTCTAGCAGAATTTTGAAAACCGTTTGGCAGGTTCAGCAGGTAACAAATTCCGGACAAAAATGTTTCAACAGTTTTTGGAGATGAAAACCTTAATTTATCTTGTTCGAAACGCTTTAGATTGGGCAACACCAGGACCAGGCATAACCAGCTGCTTTCAATCATTTGGAATTTTTATTATAACGCAAAGAAGCTGCTTTAAGCAGATAATTAGCCTACATCGTAATAATAAGTAATTAGATGGCTTGGTGAAGCTTTGAATGATTTGCTTCTGCCACGTGCTTAGTGAGCGCGTAAAGTTAAAAGATTACATTGGTAGGATATGTTTATGTCCAACTGGTTCAGTTACGCCGGTGGCGGTAAGTAGTAATGTCTGGTAAAAAAACTCCTTGGTAAGCCAAAACAATACAGTATTGTCAAAAGCTTCGACATGTATGCTTGCAAGGTTCAGAATTGGAAATTTGGCTCGGTGCTAACTACTGCCTATCCTGCTGATTCAAGAAAAGCTTATTGCAAAGTTTGCAATAACGCAATCATAGATAGATTCTTCGCTTTCAATTGTTGTAAAAACGATCAAAATAATACAGAAAATTTGTCAGAATGAACATCATTCGGAGCTGTTAAAACACTTCGGCGCCAAGGAAGTACGATACCGTTCAAAATGTACCATGTTCTTTTGAGCGGAGCTCCAACATCATAAATGTATTTCACCTTTTTTCTCAACACAAGTGCCGTGCAAAATTATTTTCACAACGCTCAAGTGCCTTGCTATTGTTGCGTAACGTGGTACCAGACTTGGACAACTTTTTTGCTTCTTTATTCTCACTTGAGATGAAGCTTATGTGGCATAATGCTTTTGCACGTGGCAAGGGTTTGGCTAGGTAGTTTTGCTGTGCTTGTATTTTTACATTCTTCAATGTTAGAATTTGGTAGGGGGGGTATACATTCAAGCAGTTGCCCCTGGACCTGGGCATCACAAGACCTCTGCACGCCCCTGAACTAGACCAAGTTTACAGATCATGATGAAAGCTGCAAGCCAGCGCTTCTCAACAAGAACCGGTTTTAGGCCTATTTCACCTATTTTATCTAAATTGTTCCAGGACATTAAGAGGGCCCCGTGCATGTGTTGACAGAGTTAACGTTGGTCTTTGTACATTATAAATTATTGTAAGCAAAGTTGAGGTGTGGAAAGGGCGGCACTTTATTGGCCGGTCCCGGGCGACACTTAGCCTCGCTACACCGCTGTGTGGGACTATCCTGGTTGACTGAATGCCTAACCGAGACATTTTGGTTGACTTACCGGTCCGACTAAAACGGGACGTATGGTAAGCCTATCGTAAAATAACTAAACAAAACAAAAGCCATAATTTTGCGCATAACAGGTCTTTACCTTGATTGTTCTTGTTCAAATACATTTCATCCAGTCCAAGTAATTCAATGAGACAAATGTAGCCTCACACACTTCAAAAAATTCAGAATTGAAGATTTTTCCTAAATGCTTTCGCGGGCCACTGAAAACACTGTGGTGTGCCACATGTTGCCCGCGGGCCGCTAACTGCCCACCCCTGATCTACAGCATGAGGGCTGTGGATAAGCTAGTGGTGGTTGCTGAAACAGCTTATGATGGCGTTTGAAGAAAGGCCCTACACGCAATCCTGTGTGGCGGCCTGGAGATGGCGCTACACGTAAATAAATGGTCACTGGTAGATGGTGCCTATAAGTAACCAGTCACTGTGATAGTCACTACAAGCGAATTATCGTAATTCACTTATCCCTACATAATGATAGTGCAACTTAGTATCAGGAGAGTGAACTCAGTCAGAGATGTCTATTGCTGCTGGTTGCTTTGCTGTTAATTTACTCCGAATTGCCATCTTTCTCTTGTACTTGCCTCAGTAGTTCAAGGCGATGCAGATACCTGCCATTAACTTGCCACTTTTGTTTGGTTTAATCGTACTGTACAAATTTCTCTTACGCTTTATCATAGGTAAAAATTGCATCCTATAACAGTGCATATACACGCAAGCAACAAACATGATTTGCTTTCAGCACTGCAATAACACTTCCCCGAAGGTTGCCACATCCAAAACGTGAGCTTCCAAGTTACAGGGATTTGCGATAGTATTCGAAACTGTTTCAAAATGGCTAGTTTTTTGGGTGGATTCCCACACCTCTTTTGTTAGCACTACATCCCTGCATGAAACGTTCTGTTTTTCCATCTTCTTGCATTTCGTGTTCGTGTCGTGCGGTTCTCATGAGCACACCTTGAAAAGTCGAGCAGATTTATCGTCGACGCACTTCATTTGTAATTTTTTTTGCTGTTTTAAATTCTTTCAATAATTTGTTTTTTGCTTTTAAGGTTGATGGGCGCTTTAAGATATCAAAAACCTCGGCTCATCCTTTTTCACTGCAACTGCGAACCAACCGGAGAATACTGGGATGCTTTCAAAGCAATTGCTCGAAAAACGCTGAGGATTGTGCAAAGAACGCCCCCGGAAAATATCTGGGGCAAAAGTATCAAAGTATCACTCCTTGTTCATAGTACTGCTGGTCGTTTAACGGTCATTGAGTTGTTTATTTCAACAACAAAGAAGTGGAGATCGTTCCTAAAATAAATTCAAGCTCATAGTTTTGAACCACACAGGAATATTGTACAAAATAAAAGGGTTGACACAAAACATTAGCACTTATCTGACAGCTGTAAGCTTGTTACTTCTTAAAGCTGCGCAACAGGTAGGCAAAAAAGAAAATAATTATCAAATGGCGCAAGCCAAATAGAAGCATTAGCAACGCTGCATAATACTGTAGGTAGTAGCAACGCAATTCCTCTGCCCGCCAAAAACTAGACAAACTCACTCAAGCAGGTTGCCGAAAACGTCAAAGTAAATCCAACTCGTTCAATCTGGTAAAACATTCCCTGATTTTTATCAAGAACTAACAATAAAATGGCTACTGGACACAAACGTTTAATGCTAGCCAGCCAGTGCATGGAGGTCCTGAATTATTGCATCAAAGGACCTCAAAATTTCAAAGCAAGATTTTTCAACGGTAGGAAAGAGCTTTCTCTAAAAATGTAGTAAATATTGAATGATAAAATCTGACCCAACTAATCTGTTTTCGGGCTAATCTGTTTCCAACTAATCTGTTTTCTGGCAAAAATCATGTCAAACATGGAAGAAATTTTTACCAATATTGTAATCTTTGAAAAAATTATTTTGTCAATTTCACTCTTTTCTGGTATGAATAGGGTAAAAAATTGCATTAGATGTATCATTTTATTATCTAGAGAAATTTTCGAAAATCTGGTTCGTGGGCTAGAACATATTTGTTTCAGCCAAAACGCTGTAGCACCCCAAGTTTTTTTCCCCAATACCTATGACGAATGTGTGAGATTGGAATTTATATAGCGAGAAATAATTCCCCAAATCCTGGTGGTTTAGTGCATGTGGAACCTGTTCATCGTGTGGGTGGGGGGGTTCGCGAGGAATTTGTGACGAAAGATACTGTGGTGAAAGAATCTTTGGACTTATCGCGAAGTGTTTGCGTCAAGACTTTAACTTGTCGTAACTGTGACATTTCAATAGCTGTAGCTGTCATTTGTCGCATAACTCCAGTTAATACTTACCTGTGATAAACGCAATCCCTGAAAAAGAAAAATTGCCATAAACCACTTTCTTTACTTAATGCAAATACCTTTGTCAAATGTGTACAATTAACTTGAAATGAAGCGTCTTCGGTAAAAAGCAATGTACGCTTCATAGTGTTGTTACATTTAAAAAAAAATGAGTTGGAAAAACGCAAAAAAACACTTCTTAATGAAAATTATGAAATAAATGGGTCTTGAAGCGTTTGTTTTCAATTCAAAGAATTACCTTGTTACTTTTTGCTGATGTTTGAATAAAGATCCTTCGCCACAAACTAGCGATTTTAGCAATGGCGGGAAAAAATGTTGAAGCAAACGAAAATAAGATCTGAGTTTGTAAATTCGCTTTGCAGGTTGTGGAGCATAAAGCAGATGTCGTGAGACTTCAGCTCATGCTGGAAGTAGGAGGCATGTACATGGACACAGACAGCGTCATCTTAAAATCCTTGGATAAATTTCGAAACGAAGAACTTACATTAGGTCAAGCAACACCAAAATCTGTGGGTGAGCGTTGACAAAAGAAACACCATATAACTTATGTCGAAGCCGTCAGTCTTCTCGCATTTCCATTTCGCACCAGGCACTCGACATTCCATCATAGCCGTAGTCGGGGGGGAAGGGGGCCATTCAACCCGATTTTTAGCATACCTGGTCATTTTATGCTTTGAGAGGCGGTTTCCCAAATAAAATACCATTGCTCGCCTAAAGTTAAAATTTTTTCCCCCAAAATCTCCCCCCCCAGTTTTGGGCTGGCTACGCCACTGATTTCCATTTCACTTCTACACCGGCACAACGGGCGTTGTTTATAAAGTATTCGCAAGTGTGGACATCGGATGATCCGTTTAATGTCACGAACTTTTTCTGTCAAAGAAACGTGAATAATCAATTAGAGGTGCAGAGAATAACCATCACAGGACACTGAACAAGCCACGAGACCGCCTATATTTTACTTTGGATGTCTCAATCCAATAAGTTCTCCATTGATGTACATCTGATACTTCGTTGCGTTCTTTGTAAACCTTGCGTTCAAACTATGGCTTGTAATTCTTCCTGAAAGATCCTTCACGCGTACTTGTATCGCAACAAGGGGCGTAACGAGGGGGATAAGGGGGGGCAATTCCTCGGGGGCCGAATCACCATGAGGGCGCCGAAAAGGCCCACCAATGTCGCAAGTATACTTTCGTCAATACAGTGTATTTGCTTCCGCAAGACCTCAGGTTCGAACATGGGTGCGCCAAATTTGCTTCTTGACCCGGGCGCCATCTAACCTCGTTACACCCCTGCTCGCGACTGCATAGCCAAATCGATAAAGTCGCAAAATGTCTTATGCAGCTAAACAGTAGAACATGAGATTTCACTTTACCAATTTTGTTGGAATCTACAAGGCAGTTTGCAAGGCAGGAACTTTTAAACTTCCGAAAACCAAACATTTTTTTCTCTCTGAAACCGCATGGAAGCATATTTGTCTTAGGTTCCTTTGCCTTCGTTAGTTGTGTGAGCTGGGGAGTAATGTTGGTGGTTGTGGTTATTATTAGTTTTAATAATTAAGTTGCCAAGAGTGCAAAACACGCCAATCTATTTTGGGGATACAACCAACACAAACACACTCGCAGAGCGAAGACACGCAAGCCTGAGAGCTTTGTTGATGAATATCCTCAATTAAAATATCATGCAGCAATTCAGTTCCAAAGTAGATTTTTATCAAAATGTCGGGGTAAGTCTAAATGCATTTTATCCCTCGATGGGAAGCAACATAGAGTAGATGCAACCCTCGTCGGACATTGTCGGAATTCACTGGTAGATTTTAATGTAATAAAAACTTTTGTTTTAAAGGTTTTTGTCTCTGTTCCATGCGTTGGAATAAGAAAAACACGAAAACTTAGTTGGATCTGATAAAATCCTTATTGACCACAATTTTGGAGGTCTTTCTGCTGTTATGCTATGTCTGTCTAACGATTTATTTCCATCTGAATGCAGCACTACTTGCACGAATGCAACTTTTTTGCATTAAATATGGAAAGCCTAAAATATGCTTTCGTTGCTGCATTTTCCGCACCACGGTGTCAAGAATCAATTGGCGAGAAAAAAAAATTTTTGTGAATAAACGCAACATTTCTAAAGCTCAGTATAAAAAAATATTTCGTACGCGCTTCTAAAATGAAGAAGTGCATAAGACCTTAATCTAAGGAAAATGTGTGAAAACGTGAGTACCTGGATGGTTTTTTGCAGCCAACGGCATAATCCTGGCGAACAACAACTCTTGGCTCCTGCAACGTTGGTACTGGGAGTACAAGTATTTTCAGGACAACTTGTAAGTCTTATGCTGCTTTTGGTTTACTGTTAGTTTGCTACGATGAACGTAAAATCTCACCAAGTCCAAAGTGCTCTTTAAAACCGTTTCGTTTCGTATTTCATAAGGTTTGCTTAGCATCTAACAGACTTACATGCTCTTTTACTTCAAAATAAGCGCGTTTCAAAATCAGTGTGAATTGTTCATGTTGACTTGTGATTTCTGACAAATCTGCAGCTGGAAGTGGCTTGTCTGTAAAAATAACGAACCCACAGCTCAACGCCAACCTAAGTGGAAAGACGTTGTCAAGCTTAGTTTGCGCTTCGCTGTTGGGGCTGCAAAAACCTGAAGGAATCTTCACTGACGGACTTGCAAAAGATGGATAATACACGAAAAATTGTTGGCAAACAATCAGCTACTGTGCGCAGTTTCGATGTCTGATGTGAAACGGCCCTTGAGACGTTGTGGTTAAAAATGACTCAATTTATTGCAATTTGTCGTGCTTAGAAGTTCTCTGGACATGGGCGTCGTAAGGGGGGGAAGGGGGCCAAGCCCCCCATGGATTTTAAAAGTTGTAGCAAAAAAGTTTGTTTTCTTAGTTTTGAATGGAAAAAAACAAATTTCACCACTTTTGCCCCCTGGACAAATTTTGGAAAAATCCCCTAGTGCCCCCACGGAAAGAATCCTTCCGACGCCCATGTCTCTGAAGGCAGATACCGTGAAAGCGATGAAGCGCGAGTATGACCCAGGTGTGCGTGCGTTGTTTTCCTAACACCAAGGTTGATTCAGGGTTTTTATTTGTCGGATAGTGTAGCCGTGTTTCAAAAATGAATGGTGATGGCGGTACTTCAACGCCGCCACGTTACTTTTTGAGAAAAACAGCTATTTTCTGAAACACGGGATAAAAGGTGTCTGAGTTGAAACAAAAAACCTTTGTCTTTTTCAATCAATGGGAGTGACAATTTTCAATATATTGCTGATACATAAAATAAAAGTATTTCTTTTATCTAAACTGTTCGTGGGCAGCTCACAGAACCACTTTGACAAGATATTTCAAGAAAATGACTGACTAGAATTTGTTGTCATGATGGTTTAGTGTGGCTTTAGTGCAATACCATTCTGCGACTCTTCGGTGGCGTGAATCCTTGTATGCACAATAACGTGCTTAAATGTCAACCCATTGCCATCAACATGTCGTGGATTTAACTCCAGAAAATTGTATCCAAGATCAAACTGTGTGAAAACGTCTGCCTTTGCCTTATTTTTTCAATAGTTACCACCTGTCATGCAACAAAGATTGTCGCAAAATTGTCATGGAAAATACGCGGCAAAAGTTCCAGTTCGGCCGAATGGTGCACCTAGTCTGGTCCTACCGACGTGTTAGAAATGGACTAATCCATCAATATTGATGCTTGAGTGCATTGCTCCGCAGATGGGGTCACAACTCGGTTATAACGGCCTGGGCTTTGTCGCTTTACTTTCCCGATAAGTTGCATTTGGAACGGAACAACTTCTGTCGACCGAACTACCAGGAGCTCCACTTGCTCTATCGTGAACTAATGAACTGGAGCGCCAATTACATCATTCACCTTTATTCAAGGTCGGTATATTTCACAATAGCTGATCGTCAAAAACCACGGCCTCCTACCCACAAAGTTGCGTCTTTAAAGCATGTCTCCAAACCTTAGGTCAAGCTACGGAAGCTACATACCTTAAAAAGCAGTTCGCATTCGCAGGCAAGAATCTGATTTTTAGGAAGCTTCAAACTTTTTCGAAAGTTGCCTTAACTTTAAATTGTTCGTTTTCAAGTAATTACTCTCCGCAATGGTGACGCCGTCGAATCAGCAATTTGTTTATATAAAATCGATTTCACGCAAAATTACGCATCCTCAGCCCTGAAGTTTGCAAGCAAAGCGTACGAGTGAAATGTTGAAGGGCTAAAGCAAGAGCAGAAAAAGCAAACTCAGGGATAAATAACTCAGTCAAAACACAGGTTGTGACAAGTAAGAGCTCTATTACCAGACATGGGCCTCGGAAGAAGGGCCCATGTTGGCGTTTGATATTTTTTTCTCTAGATTTTTACGTTTGATATTTTTCTATTGAATTTTCAGCAAAAAAGGTTGTTTTCTTAAGTTCGAGTGGGTAAATAAATTTCACCACTTTTCGCCTCCCCTGGAAAAATCCTTTTGGCTGCCGCTGGAAAAATCCACTATTGGCCCCTTCTAAAAAATCCTCCCGACGCCCATGTTACCAGCTTTTTCAGCCTCGTGCTGACTAAGTTTAAGGAAAGGCTTCACAGGCAATCCTGCCACTGACCTGCCACTAATAATGCACCATACACTGCGAAAGCTACCGTCGCCGCGTGTAAGCGGGGATGGACGCCCTTGCGACGTTCCAAAGCTGTCATAATGCAACTTTCATTTTTGGGAGTGATTTTCTGGCGACCGACTTTTATTTTGCGGCAAACCGAAAATTTTTGGTTTGGCAATTTATTTATTTTTCGCTTCTCGCAATTTCTTTAAGCCGCAACTTACCTTCTCAGATACCGTCAACAGCACGATGTAAAACATGACCGTTCTCCAAAAGAGCTCGCGGTGTTGAACACCACGTACGGCGAAATCGCCCGTCACGTCATATGGGGTGACGCAGCCATCCGTGACATTACGAACTGGCTGGAAACGTGCAAGACGACGCAGCTGCTGATCGAGTAAGTTGCAAAATAATGTGGATGTTTCTTGAAAAAGCTTTACTTTAGTGCGAAAATGATTAATTACAGGATCACGAAACAAACTGCATTTCAAAAGCACTTGTGGTTTTCCGGTTGATCCTTTATAGTTTGGTAACTTTTTACTTTTATTTCTTCGTTTGTTTATGTCACATTTGTGGTCCACGTCACACGGATAAGTGATAGAACACAAGAACTACAAAAGCATTTGGCACGTTGCGCAACACCAATGAACTGATCTGTTGTTGAGTTGATGTCTTTCCAACTGCATTGCTTGCTGAGAAACTTTCCAAAGAAGAACGTTTTCACTACTGTATCGTCCAACTCTAAGCAGTCGAATTCAAGAGATTGCTCTGTTTATTTTTTCTTCGGGGCATGACTTCATAAGATGTGGGAAAACATGTCTTTTTTGCAACTATTGTACAATGATTAACGCCTTGTTCAATTGCTTAGTGACAAAAAAAGGTTACGTTACGTTTTGTAATAATGGATCTTGATTAAATGATAAACAAAACCGCTGACTTTTAAGCTGCTTCAAGCGATGAGCTGGTCGTATGCCGACTAGGCCTGCTTTTCTTGTTCAAAAGTAGGTATGCACTGCTTTCATTTCCTTATATTACCATTTTAGTCACACCAGGTATCACAATTGTTTCGGCAAAGTGTCCTAATTTTTTAACTTTTTCTCCAAATACAAAATCTTTATTTTTTTCCAGAAATTAAATTTAGTGCCAGTTTTTTTGCAGCAGATTTGATCTTTGTGGTGGAGAACTTGATTTGCTGTAATTGCCGGTCGGGTTGTCCTCAATTGTCTCTTCACAGTAAAAAAGGCGCACTGTGATGAGAACTGTTAAAGCTTGGTGCTAAGGGTTGTCATAGACATTGTCCTTAAGACCTGAATGACCGAGGGCAGGTCGAAAAGCTGAAATAAGACTCCATTCCTATAAGTTAATATTCGATACCGAGGTCGAGCCTGGAGACCCAAACATTTCCTGATGATAAGCGAGGTTCATGTTAAATTACTAAGCTTTGGAGACCTTGTGAGTGATTTTCGCGATACCGTTGGGATGCACGTTCTACTTCTTTAGAATGTTAGAATGTCTTTGTTTGGCCGTTGTCTAATCGCCCTGAAGTTACGAAACAATGCAATACTTGCGCAATCGCCGCGAGAAATTGTTTTTTCGACTTTTCACGGCATGCGAGCAACGTAACGACGGTCCAAGTTGGTTCAAGTAATGGCACCGGTAACTTCGAACAAAAACCATGTTTCAATGTTTTGTTTCGCGCTAACGTCCAATCTCGAAAAAACGTTCCACACCGGTGTCGGTCCAGGCCGGTGGCCACGGGGAAATATTCGGGAGCAATGCCTCCCCCAAATTTTTTGTGCCCCCCAAATTATGTTGTGCTTATAAAAATTTGTTTTAAGCATACAATGAAAACTAAAATCTTGCCCCCTTAAAAACGTATTTTGACCCCCCAACCTTTAAACCTGGCTACGGGCCTGGTCGGTCTTGACTGTGGTCGAAGGAGCCCGGGAAGTACAGTTAACAGCACGTCTTGAAAGAATATGGCTCCGGGCTCCGCCGCTTCTTGTAACTGCCTTTGTAAGATCTTACAGCAGACA
>JGI24022J15233_10009024_pt1 | contig 11199 bp, 8 predicted proteins | sample Ectturendosymbi2_FD_15233 | JGI IMG/M metagenome (IMG submission 15233)
TTCTGAATATTTACGAGTTATTCAAAAACGCGCCTGTGTTCCTAAAATATTTAGAATAATTTTTAATCATTTTAGAAAAATAGACCAAAAGTTTCAGTTTTTTTCTGGTAATCAGAGCGTGGTTAAACCAAACTTGTACTTGTGTAGCCTCGATTTAAATTGGTGAAACGTCATGTTCGATAGCGCATACGAACGGCTATTCATCGGTACTGGTCATAACTCAGCAATGGAATACAACACTGCGCTAACCCAGGAGACTTCAGAGGTCTCTACCACGGCATCAGAGAAGCTCTATGACTCACTCAAGGAAGGAATGCAACTTCTATCCAGGAACGGACACGTTATCAGTAATCCATCCACGCAACTTGAGTTGGGCAGAAAAACACCATGAATATTGCATCCACTGCATGCAGTTGTCGACTCGCACGTTATCCGTTGTTCCCTTCCTCCGTTTCCAGTAAGGGATCATCTTGTTATTGAAGTTTCTCCAGTTGTAGCAAAACGTCATATCAACAGTAGCTGATAAAAGCGTAAAGCATCTGGGTCTGATGGACTTCTCTATACGATCTGCAGGTGTGATGGAGACAAAGTGGCCATCTCGCTATATAAATAACGTGTTTAGCCTACCTCCTGTTACCAATGTCATTGCACCCTACGAAAACAAGAAAAGTCGGCAAGACTACAACAACTGCCTCGGATTTTTCTGTTGGACATATCGGATAAGATTTTTTCACGGGTCCTCCGCCTGGACTGAAGTCCATCGCACATCTAACCCTTCTTAACACACCATGAAAATGTCCAATATCCGCTGGGCAAGTCATGTGCAAAGTCAAGAAGATGGCCCCCTAATACAAGATCTCTAGCGTGAACTGGCAATTGACGGTTGTTCCACCCTCCCCCAAACCTCATATTTAGATACGTATTGATGCACAACAGGAAGAGCCTCAAAATCTCACCAGACGGTTGGCGGTCAATTGCATGCAACTGCGATGAACTACGTGATGTTCTTTCACACGGCAAAAAATCCTCTTAAGCCTATGTTCATGATTGAAAACGGATTTGCTCTATTATCCTCGCTTTCGGCGGGACTGGTCATGATGTCAATGATGCCTGTTCCGGATTTTATCTGTTTTCTTTCAGTTTTTTTTTTTGAAAAAGCCTCTTTGAAAAACTGATTAAAACTTTGAGATTTAAATATTTGAATTATTTATGTTGAGCACTCTAAACAACATTATTGCGATTTTTATATGGAATGCAGTCTTTGACGAACTTTTGGAGTTTTAAGTATTTCAAGTATTTTCATAAGTGCATAAACATTGGTCTTTTTACACAAACTTAATGCAAAATCTATGACGAAAAATGAAACCCTTGTGTCTGAAACTGGAATGCTCTACGTATTATAGATGGTTCTGGCTCTTTATATTTAAAGAAAACATTTTAAACGCAAAAATCATTGCGAATCTGAGGGTGCGATTAAAAGATGCATGTTGCGTCCCAGGAAACTTTTTAACAAAAGTGATGTATATGGACAAACGCGGCTTTGAAAGCATTTATACATTACCCAGTAAGAAAAATCGTCGACTTTGCAGCAACACAATTTAAACTTCAAGGTGTAAACACATGCAATCTGTTAAATGAGGAGCTGCACTGCAAATGTTACAGTTGTGATAAAGGATTGTGTACCTGCGATATATCTGCGCTTGAATGTAATTTTTTGGAAAATATGGGCTTCTCACGAGCTTCAAAAATGCACTCTGCTAGGTGGCTTGAGATGTTGAGATTGATCAATAAATCCAAAATGTAGTGTTTATCCTATTAACTTGATATTGAATTTTTCAGTTTGGTGAAACCTGTTTGTTTGTGACGTTTTTTTAGCTGATATAAAACATAAAAAAATATCTTCAAACTTACTCGCTCCTACCTGTGAAGAAAGAAACAGGCAAAGCCACACCGATTGTTATAATAAAGGAGAGCAACGCGTAGTATAAGGGCGATATAGAAAACAGGGTGTCTTGAATCAACGACCTGAAAAGAAATTAAAAAGACGATTAAACTTTGCCTCAACATTTTAGCGCCACTGTGATAAAATATAATGAAGCAGTAAAATCACTTTATTTGTACTAAATCTATTTTTGCTTAATTGATGTTTTTAACCACTCACAATGCAGTATTTCGTTTTTTATAAATTGGCAAAAGTTAGTTTGTTTGTGCATACGCCCGCAATCACCATACATCCTTTTTCAAATCTTTGAGCAACGAAAAGAACAGGTGTTTTATAAATACGTTAATACAAACTTAGCTATAAATACGAAAATCGTGGTCAATTTATAATAAAATCATTTAAGCTATTTGTGCAGATTTGCTTCATCTCTACACACGTTTTCGAAACTCACCTTTGCTCGATTGTGTTGGCAACTAAACTGGAAGTCGTACTGACAAAGGTTTGCGTGGAAGACATGTACGATGTTGCGTTTGGCCAGGTGGTAGCCACGTGGCTGCATTGATCCGTAGAGGTCGGTAAAAATGCATATTTTTCTGGGGGCTTCCCATAAACAAAACTGATAACTCCAATCCAGGTCATGAACAAAGCACTAATGATCTGTCCAGCAAGTGCACCCTGAAAGGAAGAAGCATTTTTTATCTAATGTTGCAGTGCTACAAATTATTGCTTGCCAGCAGATCGCAAAAGTAGCATATCTCACTGAAATCTTTGCAATCAGTTGTTGAAAAACGGCAGTGATCCAGAAGATGTCACAAAGCTAATAATTTTGCGAAAAATTTTGCCTTGCACGAATGCCAAAGAGAGACAATGAGAACTACGTTATCATTTGGGTTAGTCTGCTTAATTCTCTTATACTCAATTATTAACTGAACTGTATCAACTCGCAAAGCAATTTTTTAAGTTGTCAAATCATTAGCCTTATGCATGATTGTTTGCAACTGCTGCCATAAGTTATTTTGTTTTTGTGAATATTTGCCACAAGAGGAAGTGTTTTTACTCTGGTTTGGAAAAATGTTGTTCACAAACCTGAGTAAAGCCATTTGATAAAAGAGTAATGATAAACTGATGAATTCTGCATTCAAAGCGAACATCATGGAAATCACCATTCGGAAATATCAGTATTTATGATATAGCCAGCCTTGATAAATACGCTCTCGACTTAGCGTTTGTAATCAAGTGAAAAATAAGGAACATCATCGTGTAAAATAAAATGTTGTTGCTAGTGAAAATGTCTAAAAACAGCGCAAACTTGCGCTTGAACCATGGCTTGCAAAAGGTATAATCCAACTGATCGAAACAAAAAGTCGTATGTACAAAAAGGTATTAAAATCAAGATATTACTTTCAACCAAATTAACGTTTTAAAAAATACAGCAACATTTTGACCCACCTCCTTTAAAAAGAAAAGCAAAGTTAGTTCTTGCAAAAGAGAAGATGAACATAATAAATTTAACCCTAGTAAAGTTTGGAAACTAAATAACGAACTTCTACATAAAGCCAAAACTTCCAAAACTGCATCTTCGCTGCAACCTGAAGATTCAACCCAACCCACTGACAACATTCTATTCCGAATATATTGAATAAATAGTTTGCCTAAGTACAGTTGGACCAAATTTTGCATCTGCAATTTCGTCACTTCTAGCTTATGTTACTCCAGCAACTCCGTCAGTCCTTAATTCACTGCACTTAACCCCAGTCATCCATGATGACGTTGTAGATTTAAATTAATATTCTCAAATGCAACAAGTCTAATGACCCATATGACACACCAATTTCTTGAGTGAAAATGCCCAAAAATATCAGCTATCTTGCAGATCTTTATACTTCAAGCATTTCCAACGGAGCTTTTCATGAAAAGTTTAAACTGGCAAATGTGGCTCCACTGTTCAAATCAGGTACCCGATTAAATCCATCTAACTGTGGATCACTTACTTTCCTTAGTCATTTTAGTAAAATATTCGAAAAATTTTATACATTAACACAAATAGATTTTTTTATCAACACCATGCAATCTGTCCTGAACAATATGGTTTTCGTCGTGGTTATTCCACTGACTTGCATTGCTAAAATTGTATCATCATCTTCTTACTCAAAATGAAAATCACCTAGCGACTGCTGCTGCAGTTTCAGACCTGAAAAAGCTTTCAACTTTGTAGATCATCAAATTTTGTCATAACAAGTTTTATGATTATGGCATACGTGGTGTTGCAAATGACCTTTTTAGAAGTTTACTTAATAATAGAAAGCAGTTCTTTGCTAACCAACAAGGATCCAACCTAATACTATAAAATGTGGTGTCCCTCGTGGTTCCACGATTGGCCCAATGCTGTTTCTAGTCTTCATTAATGATATGTGGGCAATAACTAAATGTACGCCTTACCTCTTCGTTGATGACACTACTCTATTGCTTCACTAAATAATCAGCACAACTGGAATTAAAACTAAACTTGGAACTAGAAACATTCAAAATTGGATGATTATATATAAATTAACTGTTAATTACACACAAAAAACTAAAAATCCACTCTTTTCTAAAATTCCATCTTTGACCTCCATCACCCTCCTGTGTTGGTATCACAATAGAACAAATTGTAAGTATTACTGTGAATACTTAGATGTTTTAACAGATTCGCGGTTAAATTTGGATCTACAAATTGCTCATGTGGGAAAAAAGTTTACATATGGTAATGCGGCACTGTACAAGTTGCAGCCTTACGTAAATGCGGATGTGCTTCGCAAAGTCTATTTCTCCGTTGTTTATGCACACTACTACCACGCAATTCTTTTTGAGGCACTGCAAATTGAACCTTGTGGAAATGCCTATTGTCAAATCAAATAACCGAGCTATACCTAATGTGTTTAAAATTCACTTCAGTGAACAAATACCCATAAAAGATATGCATCTTTTTGCTTGTATCATGGGGATAAAGAACACATATAAATACGAACTTGCAAAATACATGACAAAGATATGCAATCTGATGTTACCAAAAGAAATCACAGTAGAATATGAATACACATCACTCTATCATAATTTTCACACACGACAACTGAATAGTAAGACACGAATTATTCCTTTGTGCAAATCTGTTAACAACGCCATTCTGTTTATAGAGGCTCTAAGTTATGACATTGCATTCCGAAAGACATCAAATAGACCATACATTCATCAAATTATATCAACAGCTCCTCTTTTCAATATAATTTGCAATGCTTCATGGTATTATATACATATTTGCTTCATTCAAACTAGGCAGTTGCTGGTTGTTGTCTGTGATTGGTTCAATGTTTCTACCGTTGTTCGTTGTGGCTCGGTGTTTGTTTCGCTTTTGCACTTGGTGTGTTGTACGTCTTGTGTTTTGCTTTTTTGTGTATGCTTTTGCTTTTCTTTGCGATAATCATAATCTTTTGCCTTTCTCATTGTTCTTTTTAGGGATGGCTGACTTGCTGACTTCGCGGTGATTTCGCTAAGCCTCGTAATCTTTTTTGTACCACGACATGTTTATATCTCGCAAATATACAATTGATTTGTTGGTGTAAATTTCCTACCTTCGTGTTGCACCAAGGAAAAAAAATTCCCAAAGTAAACACTGCCAGCCCAGGTCCTGTAAGAGCTCCGCGACAAATGAAGCCAATCTGGATGACTGTAGCGTTGATGTATTGGATGCTGAATGCGTACACCATTGCAAGGAATCCAAACGTTGCGACTACAAACCAACACAAATTTTTTTGATATTCAAACAACTTTTCATCTATATACACGAAACAAACTTTTCATCGTTTTTTACGGAACATAAGCAATCATTCTACTGAAACTTCGGAACCCAAATCTACAGAACATCCATGTGTGCAATGGTACATGGTAGTTGATGCAACTTTTTTTTAAGCTGACGGTAACTCTTTGCATTTTGCTGGATTTCATTTGGCAAAGGTTTAGTGCTATTCGCAAATGAAAATCGCTTGGAAAGGAGAAACTTACCAATTGCTTTGCTAATCAATATTTGTGCCTTATTAGTTAACGTGGGCCTTCTCGGTAGAATAAAGTCTTGCAAAATTAACGCTCCAACAGCATTGATTCCAGAGGACACAGTGCTGAAAAGAAAAAAATGAACTGTGTTTGCAAGCAATGCAGCATGATTTCCCTGAACACTAACATTTTTTCAAATGAAATCAAGCACGTGGTTTTACAGGAATTTGCCAGACGACGATCCGATCGCCCTTAACTTTGAAAGTTTATGGATTTAATACCCTAATTTTCGCTTTAGTATTGGAAGCATATAACACACGTGCAACTGTGACTTTCTGAGTCATCAGTAGATTCTGGATTTTGATGCTTCATTTGGACAAGATGAAGCTTGTCCAAAAACGTAGCAATCACTGCTGCTTTGCCGGTCTCAATCTACACAAATAAAGACTGGTATATGCTGTGAAATTGTGCTTTTCGCATCATCCAAAACTTTTTCAACCAGGATGGTGTGATCAAACTGAAAAAAGTTTTAAAAATTTAAATTTGTATATAATAAAAGTTTTTTTTAAGGAAAATGTGAGGTACCCGGTATGGACCTGTAGGGACCGGATTTCTCTGATTCTAGGGACCCAATTTTTTCTGTTTCTAGGCACTCGATGATAATATTCGCTGATTCTAGCGATCCGATTTTCAATTCTAGGGACCCGAATCGGGCCCCTAAAACACCTTAAAAAACCCTGATAGGAGTATTTTTTTTATTCGGGCCACTGATCAGTTCAAATGGAAACTTTAAACACCTAACAATAAGAATGAATGAAACTTCTTAATACACCCAATGTATCATAAAGTTATATTAAAGTCTAGATGTACCTCTGGTGCAGAGTTCCCTTTACCGCAGAATTTCTTACAGTAAAATATGAATGCGTATACGCCTGGATGTTGCTTTTGTGTGTAGAAATGAGGAAAATGATTATACACACTAGATCATCTATGCACGTTTTCACCCAAGTGTTGTTTGAAATGAATTCTTTTGTGTGGAACGTTACCAGGGGATAACACACATTTTCGTTTGCCAGTTCACCCGTGACATTCACACGGCTATCAGATTTTGAAATAATAATATTGTGGGAAGTGTGCGGAAAAAGGACCAACGTATCTTGTGCCCTGTCCCAAAAAAACATCGGAAGGCCAACACATAGCCTCTGCTTTCCAGGTGTAGCAATTGCTGCACGTTTGCTCATGTAGTGGCCTTTCCTACGTACACAAACATCCACCATCAACGCCTTCCTGCGGTATCACCTGCAAGCAAAATATCTTATTTCGCTAGATCCATCAAAGAAAAAAATGGTGTCTCTCTCGGTAATGAGTATGGCATTCTTGCCCGAGGGCGAGAGTACTTCAAAGATATTTTAAAACCGAGTCTTCGCATACCATCAGACACGCAGGATGTGTATTTTATATGACAAAAATATCATCACTACGACGGAAATCTACCTAGTTGTTAAAGATTGAAGGCGGGTAGCATGCATTTGGGATGAAGTCCGACTTGACATGCTTACATTTTTGAACAAATTGTGTGTGTTATGTGGCCAGGCGTACCAGAAGGGCATGGAAGGATTGGCAAACTGGGTTGATCATTGCCACACACAATTGCTACAAGAGAGAATTCCCTAACCACCGCAGCTTTACCCTCTTCAGCCACCCTAGAAAAGTGCGTGCCAAGTGCTTTGAAACAAGATGCAGCGAAATAATTGAATATAAGTTGGATGGTGTCCAATTTTTTTGGGGGCTCGTCGCACTACAGACAAACTTTTCACTCGGAAACAAATGTTCGAGAAATCTTGGGACAATCCCGAAGATGTCTGCACTTATTTTGTCAACCTCAAAAAACATACGATCGCGTTCCTCAAGAAAAAAACTTACAAGTTTGCGGGAGTACGGTGTTGACGGCCGCTTGCTACCAGTCAAGTCGTTGTATTGCTGCATAGATGTCTGGACGTTTTCATTCATTCATTTTCGTGCCACATTCCTCCGGGGAGGGTCGCGGGGGTAAAAGCCGTTAAAAGACTCCAAATACCTCGCGATTAGCAGTAACCTCAGATAGTTCTGCTGCTGGCAAAGATGGTACCAAACAATATCGGAGGCAAAGCCACTCAACGTAGCCCTAAAACGACTCTGGGCCGCTTTTCCGCTGGTACAGCCAGCAGGACTTGCCTTGCCAATCTTTAGTTGGTACATTCTGGACACATGGCCGAATCAAAGCAGCTGGGATTTCAGTAAGACTGGGAGGAGACGTGGCTCGACAATCAGGGGTTTACGAATTTCACAGTTGCGCGCTTTGTCGCATAGTGACAGATCATGAATTTTTCGCAAAATCTTATCTCTGCAACTTTCGTTTGGGATAGTATTTTTCAATCATTCCCAAGATTCATGACCATAGGTGAAAATCAGTGTAAAGAACGATTTAAAACGTAAAGCTATGTGGTGTTTGAAAGCTCCCGTTTCGTGTCCACAAAAGCGATAAGTTTAACGAAGAACAGCGTTTGCTTTACCAATTCGCGTGATCTCCTTTTTCCACCTTCTGTCACTCGTGAGTACCACCTCACGGCAGGGACCGAGTTTGCTAAAAACGTTTGGGGGGACAAACCTTATTGTTTGCGTTTCGATCACGTCACCATCTTCATTCAACCGTAGTACGATATTTTTGTAGAATTGGCCAAGTTGGAGGCACATTATGGAATTGATACCTGGCTACGCCCATCGTGGTGGTATACTAACTCGTAGTGTATACCAGTACACAATGGTGCTATATCTAGATATTTAGCATTAGCACTGCATTTAAGATGAAAAGACTAATTATGAGAGCTTACAGAGACACAATTATGCTAAAAAATTATGATTATCAATTCAAATTTGGTCCTTTTTGATAAATAAAATATACTGCTACTAACAATTCATCACCACATAGATCAAATCAAAAATAAAGCACAAGATCTTTTGGTGAATACTAGCACGGCAACCAGGCACGTAGCCAGAAATTTTGGGCTGGCGAAAATAACAACCGAGTTTCATCATTTAAATATTTTTAATGCTACTGGTTTATAAAGCTTGGGAAAATAAAAACCGAGTTTCAACATTTAAATATTTTTAATGCTACTTGTTTATAAAGCATACTCCATGAAACGTGCACGTTTCCGGCGTTTTCTCTTGAAAAATTGTATTCAGATTTAAGCCGACAAGTAAAAAGTCTGCTTTCATTGAATTGACAACTTTTAAAAGTTTTGATAGTAAAGTTTCAAGCTTCTACTTTGGATCAATACCACCATTTACTCATAAAGTTTTCTTGCAAAAGCGCTAGTAAACCTCTCAATGCCCAATATTGCACTTGAGCAAGAAGTCATTGCGGCCGCCATTACGATTGCTCTTGTTATACTGTATTTACACGCTTCTGCTGTACACCAACACAGCACGTTCAACCGGAGCCGAACAGCAACTTTGCTCTGAGGAACTGACATCCGAAGTAGGTCTTCCACAAAAATTTCGCGCATATAAGAAGTGGATCCCATTGTCGTCTAATTTTTGAGCAATTAATTCGCGTCTGTAAGTGATAACCGTATATGCTAGGGTCTTTCAACTCGTTTGAAAAATGTTTGGATTTTTGATAATCAGTAAGATCTTTTGGCTATGTTCAACCTATCGCGTGAAACGTTTGTAGCTATTTTAAACTTACTTCATTTGAATTGTTTGATGAGACTTTGCTAAATTTAACTGACCTCTTTGAAATAGAAGATGGAATTAAACTGTAAACACAATAGTAAACCCAGTATTACAAAACTTATTGACCATGCTCAGCTGCAACTAAAGATAGTTTAGCACTGCAGGTAATTAAACTTGTACAAATTACGGGCTTCTTGAAAATACAATAGCTTATCTGTGGAATTTGAAGCCCTAATGGAAAAAAATTCAAATTTAGTTTCATTTTAGTCACATGCGCTTTGCCATCAAGACAGATTGCAAGCTCAAGGATGAATAGTAGAAGAGGATAACGAGGCAGTCGCCTCGTGCCCCTCTTTTTCAGAAACACCGTGTACCCCCTTTGAGAGCTTTACACCATTTTTTAGTTAAAAAGGTTATGTACCACTCTAGAGGCACATAAGCAAGTCCTATGTGTTTAAAAATAGAGTACAAATTATGGGAAAATGTGCCATAGGAGGCAGCTTTCAATCGTGAAGCTGGAAAACTTTACAAACTTTTGTTCCTCTCGTATGTATCTTACGCTCTTGAATTTAGTTCATAAATTGAAATGTTAAACAAATTTAACTCTTTTATCCACGTAATTCCACATCCACGTTTCGCAATGGCGATGTTTTGAGGTCCTTTTCTGAGAGTTTGCCCCTAAATTTTAACATGCACCCCTGTGCAAGTTATCTCATTATCCGTAAGTAATGGCAGTGTCAATCCCCTCAGCCCTTCCAAAATGGAAAGCATCTTGCTACTTACGTTAGACAGTGGCGATTCTAAGGGGTACCTGGGTGAGCCATGGCCCCCAGATTTTTTCTTGACCCCCGTTTGGCTCCCTCAGTTTTTTGAGGGATTTTCCCGTTTAAGTTCATTTGACTGACATATACAGTAGATAACTACAGTAGATAACTTTCGGCCAGCAATATTTTAAACGATTATCTACTGTAGATACCCTCTATCCTGCACTCAATATTTCCCAAATGCATGATGAGCACTGTTGTTGTTTTTGACTGTCGGGTAGCTAGAGTTGTTTATGACGACACACACCAGGGCTTGCTCGGATCCTGCGAGATATTTAGTCAGACCGCGGTCATGTTGTTAAAAAAGTCATTTCGAAACTAAGAAACAGTCGCAGAAATGGCAAGATTGATCTTTTTTGCATTTCAGTGTGAGATAGAGTTAGATTAAATTGTCAACAGATTGTTGTTTGTCCCAGTAGCAAAAGGTTTGTTAAAGCATTAAGAATTGGTGTCATTTAATTTATCTGAATTTATCCTAACTGCTGTATTGCGTTCATCTGGCTTGTGTATACGACTTCGAAACATCTTACGTCAGTGTTTCGTGACTATAGTTTTCACTCTACCCGCATGTCCTGCAACCTCATAGAACTTTGTACGGATTTTCTGTAATGATTCAGAAGCAATTCTTTCGCGTGTTTCAGCTCTTTGCCCCGGAAGTCAAACATTTCCATCAGAAAAACATTTGGAAGA
>JGI24022J15233_10009028_pt1 | contig 11197 bp, 8 predicted proteins | sample Ectturendosymbi2_FD_15233 | JGI IMG/M metagenome (IMG submission 15233)
AATAGGATCTATANTATTGTAACTAACAACATATCACCTGAGTTCTTTGATTGTCTGAGTAACGTTGAGTTGCTGCGTATTTTCTTATTTGGCTTGCCTGAAAACGAACCATCACATATTTCGGTTGCTGTGTTTTGTGCCGTGGATGTCTTTAAGTCTTGTAATAGATTTTGATAAGTCTTGTAATAGATTTTGATGTGTTCCTGTAGTGCCGTATGAGTTGCTAGCTATGCAGTGTATTTCCATTTGTTTTTCTATTCTTTTTGCGTTGTTACATTATCATAGCTCGACGTCACACGACAAAATTGCACCAGTCAGGCTACCGCCTGTAGCAAGATTGTCATTAAATAAATAAATAATAATTCTAAAAAAAAACGACACGAGTCTGCTGAAACTATGCAGAAATGAATGAGTGACCATTGACCCAACGTATCTCTGCACCAGGTATACTTATAACAGTGCCTACGAGAGGGGGGTACAAGAGGTACATCGTACCCGGGCCCGGGAGGATAAAAGTACGCACTCTAAGTTTCTTTGTAATCAAACCCAAAATTACTAGTGCAAACCAGTTGCCAGTATGCCTATAGTAATTTATCTATTTCTAAATATTAAGCATGGTAGTTGTATCATCTATATTCTGATTACGATACAAACAAGCTATACAATTTTCGACAAGGACCCACAAGCTAGGGGCTCGGTATCGGGTCTTCGTACCCCCTGGTAAAATTTCTCCAGGAGGTCCTAATTTGTACACATCTCTGTGTTGGAAGAAAGACTTCATGGAATAGAGTGAAGTCTTTCTTCCAGTCTTTCTTATAACTTACTCATTGCACGTCGGAGACAAATTTCTGTAAACAACGGTCTTTTCAGGGCCGGCCTTAAGTAGATGCAACCGATGCAGCTGCCTTGGGCCCCGCGCCTCTGGGGGCCCCGCGCCATGGTGTTTAGGCAGATTGTCCATTTTTTCCAAACACCCCTTGCACTCGAGAATTCAATAGAAACGGCTTATAAATCTCATTGTTAACAAAAAACGCTCTTGTTAGAACTAACGATGAATTTCCTCTGTTATCGAACGTTGGCAAACATGCTCAATTCTCGTGGTGAAGCTTTATATCTGCGCTCTACCATGGTCGTATAGCACTGCTGACTGAACACGATGACGTAATAAAACCACTGCTCAGAGGAGCCCCGCGCCTAGGTCTTGCATTGGGCCCCGCACCTGCCAGGGCCGGCCCTGGGTCTTTTCTTAACATTCCACACGTAAATAAGGAATAGCGAAAAGCGAGAAAATGTCGTACCTTCTTTGGGAGATGTGTTAGCTGCCTGTTCTTATGCAGTCTCAAAGTTTCCAATTGATATAATCCGCAAAAAGTGTCCGGCGATAGATCATTCAAAAGATTGCTGGAAAGATCGAGAAGCAGCAGCTGGTGGTTGAAACGAAAAGACCCAGCGGACAAATATGGCAACCGATTCCTTGCCAAGGTAAGAACTTCTAAGCTTTTACAGCGGCGCAAAAAAGACGACTGGATTGCTGATATTTTGTTGTCATTCAACAGCAGGACTTTCAAAGTCGCTGGAAGAATTTCAGGTATGCTAGCAAGGCCCAACGCACTGAGATCCAAGACTTTGACGCTCTCTTCATACGGTTGAGTCTTTGAAGTGTGCGTGTCAGATCCGACTCGATTGGCTAACGAACGCTTTTTTCGCCGCCAAGAAATTGTTTCGTCAGCAAGCGGACCAGTTGGGCACTCATCCTCAAACGAAACACCCAAACTGAGAACTAGATCTTCCCCTGATGAAAACCACTCTAAGATTGCGGAAAACATGAGAACCGTGGCCGGACTAAGGGGATTTGAACTGAGGTGAAGGCTCTTCAGATGCGAAAGACCCTCGAAAGCTCGACTACCAAACCACGTGATTCTGTTGTGATCAAGGGCGAGCACTTCAAGATTACGAAAGTGCAAAAACGCCCTGTTGGGTATTTTCGTGATCTCATTATGTGACAATCTTAAGGCAACGAGATGTCGGCTGAGGGTTTCGAAGACGGAACGACGTCTTTCTGCCTGTCTGGAGGCGTTGGTTTCTGCGTGGACAATTGAACGGATGTTGTTTTTGCTCAGGTCCAGCGTTTTCAAGCGAAACATGCCTCGAAACGCTCGGGGCTGAATTCTACGGATACGGTTGTTGCTCAAAACCAAGTTCTCAAGATATCGTCCACTTCGAACCAGAGCATCAGACGGAATCTCCTCCATCGCATTGAAGCTGAGGTACAGCTGTTGCATTTGAAGTGGAAAAACGTTGGCATGAGATTCGGGATCTTCGCCAGGGCGAGGAAGCAAATCAGCCGGGAAGACGCTTAGGTTTGCATTAGTGCAGTGAACAATAACATTTGCGTAACAATGGCATGCTGCTGGGCATGGACCATTCGTCACTTCTTGCTTCCGGTATCTGAAGGAACTAACATCGCTGTTCAGCTGAGTTCGACCTACTGCGTCAAACTCCTGCAAGGTAGGAGGTCTTTCGGACGATATCTGGTCGCCATTAAGCGGACTGTCTGATCGGGGCCGACCAGCCGACAGCGCAAGCACGCTGAACAACACCAGGGTCAAGAGCAATTTCATCCCTGCTATTTGTTGAACTTGCCTAATCGACATGATGCGCTCTTTGACAACACTAGGTTCGGCCAGCGCTTAAGACGCGCCTTTCAACATATAAGAATGCTTATGGCTTAGCTGCAACAACAACGGAGGAAAACTATGTTACAGCTGGTTATCGTGTTATGTTTAAAGCGTTAGGATGAGTGCTGTCTAAAAAAATAATTATTAAGTATTTCGTAGGCAACATTTACACAACCAGTATTACCTGACCTCTAATAAAAGCACAAATTTCGCAGATTTGTCAAAAATGCTGTTGGGAAATGTTGAAATCAGTCAGTGCAGTTGTGCTGGAATGTTTTAGCTGAATTTCCTCTCCACGAGCTGCGTCACTGTACGCGAGTAATGAACCAAGCACTTTTTTACTTTCACGAGCACCAGCCAGTCTTTCGTGATATGTATCATCAAAAGTATTAGCATTTTTTCAGCAATTCTGACTTTTTGTGTCGCTGGATATATTCGTAAATTTGCGTTTAAAAGAAACATGTTCCTCACAACTTTGCTTGGCTTCGCTGTCAACCAATCAGTCTGAATTCAGATGCCAGCTCATGAAACTGTTTGATTGTAGTTGCAGTTATGATATTGAGAATCCTCATGAATTGACATTTTTACTTCAAGAGAATAACGCGGCAGGAAACGCATTAAGGTGGATTACACATTATACGAGGAAAAATGAAGCTTTCTAAATACTTCACCTGGAAAAGCACTAATCCACTATAGTTTTTGTTCGTGTACCTCAAACAAGTTTTTTTGAGCTGATAGTTGATGCAGTCTGTGCAACTAAAATAAAAAAGCATACAGCAAGCTACACTGAAACAAATAAAGAAAGATGACAAATAATAAAAAATTACCGATGATTTGCCAGCTTTTTTGTAGACAAGACTAAAATTTACGTAGACTTTGTTGCAATTTGCTTGATCTTCGAAGGGGGCTACGATTTTGTTTTTGCATATTAGAGGTGCCCGCAGAAGAAAACTGTGAGGAAGATGCGACATCAAACAACACTAGTAGATTTTGTCCGACTGGCAAGGCGCATACCGGTTTCGGATGATGTGATTTGTTTCAATTAGCATGTGTGTTTCTTGACTTATCTCAAACATCGATTTGAAAACATTCTTTAGCAGGGAAGATTCGTGTGGCAATTGACACTCAAACTAACAAGTCGCGCAGGCTATTTTAATTATCTGGAAATGGTGTGAGAATGCTTTGATTTTGACAGCGCGTCTCGCTCACACTGTTATGTGCATCTTGCAGCTCGTTGTGAAAAAAAAACTGGACATAATCCAATGCATCTCAAACTCCACTGAATGCTTACAGAAAAGATGTTGTTATTTACAACAAAAGGCCAGGTCGAAGAAAGCGATGCGTTTGGATCACTGTGTCATCCAAGATGTTGATCCTAAACGCGCTATTATAGAATTTACGGTTTTCGAGAATTATCAGTTGAAAGGCTATGATACTGGGTGGGCATAGTGCTCATACCCTCCTATAAACCAATGTGACACATGCCATCTTGCCTACAACAAATCTTTTGGCATCTCAACATTTCCACAGCTCTTCCTCACGTAACTTGCTGCGTTACGAAAACGACTATCTTTTTGGAAGTGATCAATACCTTTACACACCTCATCATCGCACCGCTTATCCTGCTTTCGAATCTTCAAACAATTTGCCATCAGCTTAAAGACTGTTTTTCAATGTACGACTGCAATGTGTGAACCGATCAACTTTTTAAAAATCCACGCTGCTTCAATTTTTGCACAAGCAGACCGTTCTAGCACCAATTACTTTCAGGGTACAGTTTGTTTTCTTAACCAAGTCTGCTGGAAAAATGAGCTGTTTGGGTATCTTTTAAATAAGGTTGAGTTGGATATGAAATGGTTTGTACCAGAAGAAATCGTGGTTTAAGAGCAGATCTAAGCTTGATCTGAGTCAGGATAACTTGTGGAAGATCAGCTTGGTAAAAGGGTGAAAAACAAAAGGTGGACTAATAGGATAAAACAATTCGCCTGGGTATATATTCAACAATGTGGACTTCTTGAATATATACCCGGGAAAGATGTTTTATCCTAATTCTCGTGTTCGTCTGATTTTTCGCTCTAAATTGAAGCCAAACACCCAACACAATTGGTAAACGATGCTCATCCTGCTAATCAGAACAAATAGTTATTTGGTGATAAACTTACAATCAGCCTAGTGTAACATTGCCAAATTCCACAGAAGCAACTAACTAGGCGAACTGCGAGGTTGAACTAAATGCAGAATATATTTAAAGTGACGAGTTTTAATTCATAGCATCCTTTACTTCTCATTCAAATCCGACAACCGCGCTCAACACGAGGCCTGCAAGCGAAAAGCAAACAAATGGTGCACTTCAGTAACAACTAACAAGCGTTGGTTCCAACTGTCTGGAACTGGAGTCAAAAACTTTAAATAGACAAAATGACCTTTGGACACTTTTTCCACAGAAAAGGAAGTATCGGGAGTTACAAACTCTTTTGACAAGTAACATGAAGATAACACGGTATATGTCGTTGTTTGCCTGTGTGCTACGCATAAAAAATCTATATTGTGTTGCATTTATGAAATCAGTGATCTGCTGCAGAGAAAATCAAATTACGTTCGTTAATTTTCCTGAAGTTTTGCCTGGATCTGCGACTCCGAACAGGCCATTTGCAGCAAAACGGCGCAGAACTGAACTTAGTATTGATCCTGCTTGCCTCACATGAATAGCTTTAACGAGAGCGTGAAGTGACATTACCCCAACACACCTGTAACAGTTCAAGGCAGATTCTTTGTTGATTTACTAAATGAATCAAAGCGCCCGCAATAAACGACATTATTTAGAGATACTGATGAAGCACAGAGCTATTTCCGCGGCATGCTAAGCGAGACTCATCGATTCTGGCTATCGCACATTCTTTGTTTCTTCACATCATTGCAACTCACTACGACTGTTAACCGTCTTTTCGGACGGGCCAAATTGACGACAGGAATTATTATTTTCTTAGGGAAAAAATATCCGAAAAGCAGCAACGCCGCCTTTATGTTTTGCAACGTCACGCAATAATCGAATGTTTACGTTCAAGTGTTTTCGTGGTCCAATGAGATGATGTGTTCGGTGATGTGTGACGCACTGAATCCGGTTTTCAGTTTTTGATTGCATTTGTCGCGCGGCATTCGATCGTCCTGTCCTAAATGCGTCGGTAATATTACGTCATAGTGCGCAATCAGGTCAGAAGCAAATTGAAACTGCCCGACCATCTGGCGCCCTTTTAGTTTTTATTGCAAGTTTTCACCCCTTTTCCAAGATGGCGTTCCGGCCCTTGCGTTAAATTGCGGTGAGAAGTGTCCAGTGACGCGAAAATATGTTTACAAATGGTGTGAGAAATGCAAGCCAGTTTTTTATCCGCCTACTTTAGCTTGGTTGCGGAAGGTTCCGTGCAAACATGCATGCAAGGGCTGTGTTTGAGAAATCAGACTGTGACTAGTGGAGCGGAACAGTGGTTCTCAGAAGAAGTCATTTGCTGTTGTCTCCCGCAGAAGGTCACCATCTTCTGAGTGACGAGCATGTCTGATATAGCTCTTCATCATTCTATCCACACCACATGAGTCACAAAGCATGGGTTCTCAGTAACACCACCGATGATCTTAATATAATTTTTAATGGCTCTCCACATATGATGTCACGCATGCCCGCAACCAGCTGACATTGTCTGTGGGGGCAGTAAAATCATTGGAAATTGTTGTTTTACCTAACAACTATGAAAATTTTTTGAAAATTTCGGAGGGGACAATTGCGCGATTGCCCCCTAGTTGCTGGCCTGGTGTCACACTGTTATGTGGGAAGAGTTTCAGCTTTTGTGACGTTTTGTGACAACGGAATGATGAAAGATGTGACGACGTCTCAAAGTTGTTGGAGGTTTCTCAGCAAGGTTAAGCTAAATGTCTGGCTTAATTGTAAATACTGTACGACATTGCACATTACTTGTGACATCATATATCAAAAGTATTTTCAATCACATAGTCACTGCAAGAGTTGCTCCGTTCACTTTTCGTAGACCCTAGTAGTGACACTGCATAAAGTATTGATTTACAGCAACCTGCCAACATTCTGCTTGCATCCGTGGTGCAAAATATTTGCCTTTGTTTTAAAGGAAAGACGTTACATTTATGAATCAAATTTTAGGAACCTGCTTTTTAAGACTAGCATTTGATTTCGTCCGGGTACACTACTTATACAACGGTACTGCTCAGTGACGTAACTAGAGGTTTGAGCTAAGGGGGGAAAAGCTAAGCTGAAGGGGGCCCACTAGCCAAAACTTAGAAAAGGTTAAGATATGATAGTGAATCTCTGGATGTCGTGGATGTTCATACTAGATGAAAAAACAGAAAACACCCCGAAAAACGCAAAAAAACAACAGACTGAAGAATACTAAATATCACAATGTCAACTAAAGGGGGCCCCGTTTTTATATTCAGATTGTCAGTGGCGGCGGATCGCCCCCTTGCCCCACCGTCAGTTACGCCACTGGTACTACTTGCTCACATCGATATCTCGCCAAAATTATAGTTGCATTTCAAGTGTACGTTTCTCAATTGAACGCAAATGACACAGCACATTTACAACAACTGATTATTAACGGTGGGCGTATGCTCTGATGTCCTGTACAAACTTTGCTTCTGATTTATGTGTCATGTACCTTAATGACTCGTGAATGATTATAAATAGTCAAGAACAAACCAACCAACTGTCCTCACATTATAGATCTCACACCCCGTGTGAAAATATAACGCTTGTACATCCAACTCTCCTATTTTGCGTCGACTCGGTGTAGAATGGCTGTTTTCACCGTCTGCATTGCAATGCATTGCATATTTTGCTGGAGGTGAGCCGATGAACACGCTACAACTGCGTGTTTTGCTGCACGTGCGGATATGACGCAGTTAACTTCTTGTTATATTAAAGCGTTGTACGCACTGTCAGTTTTCATGAATTAATGAATCAAACACAAAACCAACTTAAGAAATCTGAAGCGAGACAGAACATTCTAAATCGTTCAAAGGGCGGGAACGGACAAATTGTCATGTCATATTCATAAGGCCTGGGTAAAGTGCGACAAAAAGAAGTGGGTCAAACGAAAATAGTGTGGGTGTCGTTCAGGAATGGCCTCTACGGTGCATCTTTTACATGCAGACTGACTTTGAGCTCAAACACATGTTGGAACCAGCTGGAGTAAGGTCTATGCTGCACTTAAATCACTTTCTATTTCTTTCATTTCTTGTCGAACGACGGTGGTTAACACAATCACCAGCGGCAGTAACAGTCTTAAATGTTAGAAACAGAATATTGATAAGAGGTTGTTTCCGCACTGCAGTGAGCGGTGTGGCGGAAAACCAAATGCTGAAAAGCTAATTAATTTTTCCGAAGAAATGCATTCTGTTCCCACAAATCTGCTCCCTTTGAAAAAGTCTTGATGTTTGCATCCCTGATCATCGAATCATCCAAAACCTAGTATTTCGATATTGTTTTGGTTCTTTAACTGTACTTCAACGCTATTAAGGTCCCCCCCTGGATTTTGAAATTTGATATTTTTTTATTTATTTTTTAGTAGTAAAATGTTTTTCTCTTTGTTTTGAGTTGGTAGTGGTCAGCATTTAGTTGAATATCCGACAAAATATTTTCATAACTACCTTCAGAACCACATCAAATCCATTTCAACATAAAGTTTGTCAAACCATCAAAGCTAAAAAATTTCCTAAACATCAGATCTCTTGTTGTAACCTAGCAAAGCAAATTGCGATCAATTTCGGCTGCGTCACCCTTGTGGTGTCTTGATGCTGAATATACTGTAAGTTTCATCATTGCTCTAAAACAGGGGTTCCCAACCTTTTTACGATCTCGTACCACTTGGGCACCCGTATTGTCAACTCGTACCACTTCTTCCTGAACAACTAGTTTGATCGAATTTTGGTTTATTCAGAATAAGAATATAGGCCTACAATAAAATAACAGTAAAGGACCACAACCAAATTTAATGAGTTTTTTTTGTTTTTGTTTACCTTCCACCAGTTGGTCGATACGTGGCGTATATTTGCTAACAACGCGTCAAAAGTCATAATGTTACGAAACAATAGGAATAGCAGGCTACTGGAAAATTTTTCATTTGGAAACAATGCCTGATACGTTAACTAGAATGCTGTGAATCCAGGTTTTTCTGAAGAAATGGAAGTCACTCGCGCACGACCTGAAAGGCCTTCACGTACCACTAGTGGTACGCGTACCACAGGTTGGGAATCCCTGCTCTGACAAAAAATCCCTGTTTTTTGTTTTTTTTGTTTGTTTTTTTGTCACCTTTTCATTTCATTGACAATTTATTGTGGTATTGAAGGCTGTGTTGCAGGATTGGTAGACTGGATGACCTCGTGGTCTTTCACCAATCCTTTGTGACAAATTAAACAGTAATTCTTAGTTGCTTGTGTAGAGGTTTGCTTTGGATGATGCTATAGTTTCCGCATCAGCCTATGCTATACGCAATGCCGTGTGACCTATTGACTGTGCGAACCATTGTTTTGTCGCAAAAAAACAATACACTCATACTCTGAAAGCATACGCAGCAGCATACTGCTTGCACTGTGAACGATGGATTCCTATCTGATGGTGACGATTGTGAGTTCAAACCAGCAAACTTGGACAAGTTTTGGTAAGATAAGTTACTGCAGAATAGTGCTGTTATTAAACACTATGGTGCATCTTGAAAACGAGCATGTTAAACTGACAGCGAAATAATTTTCATCGTTGTAAGGAAATGTGACGTTTATTGGAGCAAACATTAAACAATTTTATGCAAATTAAAGTTAAGGCGCTGGGACACAAAAAAAAAACTGTTAAGCAGGTTGTCTCGTCGGCCATCCTCGACAGTTTCATAAATTTTTATTATGGTTTAAAGTTAATGGTCGAATTATTGCGAGTTTAATAGGGATATATTTTTTGAAGAGGTTGCAGTCTGCTGGATGATCAACACAGTTGCGCAAGAGTGCTGGGTCGCAACCGGTATCTATCGTGGTTTGCTCAGTTCCGCAAGGAGCTGAGCATGGCAGAGAAAGTGTAAACCAACCCAGCTAAAAGTACATTTGGTATGTTGCGACTATCCAACTTCAACCCTTACGGACGTGACATTTCTACTAAGTGGCCTCTGCAAGTTGCTTAGTATTTTTCCTACAGACTTGACTGGAGCTGGATATAAAATAAAACAAACACTGCTGGGATTCGTATCGCCGTGTACGGCCATTGTTTCTCTCGGAAGTCATGATTATCTCACTTCAACAGTATTTTGTACATGAAGCATGCCGCACAAAAGCAAACAATTTTCGAAAAAAGTGTGAGTTACAACGTAATCTTCCACGTGCTTCCACAAAGGTGTTACAGCTCTCTAAACAGATCGCAAAGTATTTATATTTCGAATAGTTGCTTTTTGAAGAAGTGACAAATACCAGTCTATTGATTTCTACCCCTAATCTCCGAACGGCATTGCGAAAAAACATTATTCCACTAGCAATCAAAAACTTCAATCTACGTCCGTGCCGATGTCCGCATCATTCGCAGAAAACGTGTGCTATGAGTGTTTTTCAATCTTATTTGTCTCACCGCTCCCTTACTACAATCGAAATTGCGCTATAGGCCCCATCCGAAGCCGTTATCAAGCAAAGGATAGCCTTTTTAAAACAATTTTATTCGAAAGAACCAACTCTCGTCATGGTCGCCAAGTCAGTGTGGTGAACATTCTCGCTGATTTTTACATATGGTGTGACCATTTCTATTTTTGGTTTTTGTACTACTTTTTATTTTATTTGTACTAATCTGTTACCATCATTTTATTTCTACAAACCCAGACGTTCATTGCTACAAACCTGGAAGTTCAGCTTTGCAGCTTTCATATCATAGCCTGGCGATTTAAGTGTATCTAGAATAGAACAAGGTCTGTAAACTCGACTGATATTCGACGGACTTTGCGATTTTCCTCGAAAAACTGACTGAAAACCAAAGAGCGTCACCAAAAAGTTATCATTTTTTCTGCGACACAAAACGGATGTTTTCGCACTTCGAGTTCTCGCGTATCACTTCCCAAACTTCCAAATCTCTTACATTTTTTTGAACAAGCAACAACCAACTATGTGGCGCTGGTACACGATACCAAAAACAGGCACATTTTGGCCTACTTCAGCAAATCTTCGAAAATATTGGGAGACATTTTAGTACTCTCTACAGCCGTAGGTCGCCTCTGTTCTAAACTGAATGCAGTCTTGCTGTTTGAGAACATCAGAATCACTGCCGGCAAACGCTCTCCGCCCACATGTGACGCATGGAATGATAGGACACAAGTTCAAGTTTTCCTAGTCGAAGCAAGGCTACTGTAAAGGTCTACGCCACTTTAAGTTCGTTTGTAGGCTTTCCAGATGAATCAGGACAAACGTTGTTGCTGGTACTTTGCTGCAGCAGGCGCTCTGCAGACTGCTGGCAATCGCAGCTTGCTTGCATTTGT
>JGI24022J15233_10009029_pt1 | contig 11197 bp, 9 predicted proteins | sample Ectturendosymbi2_FD_15233 | JGI IMG/M metagenome (IMG submission 15233)
AAAAGGGGTGAAGACACAGATTTTGGCCTAGTTTCCGAAAAAATCTCAAGCCATAATAATGGCCCAATGGGTTGGGGCCCAGGGCCAGTCAAGGTAGCCAAAAACAACCACACTTGTGGCGTTCCCCCCAAAAACGAAAAAAAATTTTTTTCGACTTCGACTACAAGACTTGCTGATTACGTGTAGAGGGTTTGAACATCTCTCTAGCTCAATCGCCTAGCGAGTTATAGGATTGCAAAGCTCTACATGAAACGTGGTTTTCGTGGGAGTTAAAGGGTTAAAGGTCAAAATGGAAGTCCAATGAAGTTTGTCTTTTGAGATTTAGCTAAGTATATTACAAACTGCACCACATCAAAATTTTCGTAAGTGTACATAAGCAAAGTTACAGCTTGTTTAAGTAAAACATGGAAGCAAAGTAGACATTTTCTGCTTGAGTGACCACAAAAAGTGAGCAATTTTAAACAACCATAACTTTGGCTATGGTTGGTCAATTTAAATAATATTTAGTTTTTTGCGATCAGAATTGATGAAAAGCTCTTTAATCTTGCTAAGTTTCATCAAAATCCAAGAGGGGTTAAATTTTGCAATTTTTTTGGATCAACTGACATAGAATGACCTACAGCGAACCCTACAGCGAAAACCTAAACTGGGCCACACAAAACCTTCATCTTGAGGGTTGGATACAGCTGGTCTACGCTCAGATTTTGTGAGTAGGTAAACAACAATGCGCCACGCATTAAAACTAGAGCCGGTTTTACCGATATCGGCCAAAACAGCTGATATTACCGGCCTCAATAGGAGTTGACAAAACGCTGTTGTATTCCTCACGCATCCAGACAACTTGCGCAAGAAAACACAACGAAGCAAGTAAAGACATTATTTTACAGTAATGCTAGCAGGTGCGGTTTCATAAACAAGCAGACAAGATTAACCATGGAGCGTGAGTCTGCCGTCACAACTGAAACAAAAGCATCATCGGGAAGTTTCGCAATGCTTGAAGCCACCACGTGCAGGTGTTGTGTACGAATAAACTCCCGTTATACTTCTGTTGACTGGTACTCAGGGTGTATAAGTCCAATCGATGCCTAGTTTAGCACAGATCAATTTAAAAAAGCTTGCATGAAAAATTAAGTGCGTTATGTTAAGCAATATTCATGGCGTTATGAATATCTGTGATTTCAAATGCAATCGTTACTCATTAGTGACAACACCTTTTAGCTATGAAGCAGTTGCATGTAACATCTTAAAAGGAATCTACTTTTCTTAACTTGATGTACCAGCATTGAAACCAGCATTTGTGGATGTGGTACACAAGCTACGGGAGCGCTACTCCAACATTTCACAAATACAATACATTGAAGTGATGATTTGTCATTCGGTCCGATAGCAGCGCAGTAGTCAGTGTTCATTGTTGCATCACAATTGCTGTTGTCCATTAAACACGATCAGCAAAAGCAGTGTTTGCAACAATGCAACTTACGCAAGTTTGTAATTGTATCAGAACTACTGCGGCATTACTGCACAATCATCGGATGCGCACATGTGCACCTTAGCTATTGTTATGGCGACTTGTTCTTATGGAATTTACTTCTGGCGGAGGGGCGCTAATCGGTTTTAGCCTAATGCTGATTTTGTCTAGGTTGTAGATGACAGGCTAACTCACTGTAGGCTACATTGTGAAAATGCACATAAACTTTGCTTGCTGCATGACAATCTTAAACAGTTGATATGGAACTACTGAGAATTGACAAATCAGTTGCGGTATCATTCCATACTAATGCCAGTACTTCAGTTGCAGTAACTAATGGAACTAGTTTTTCTTTTTTAAGGTCATGCAGTTATTTAATGTTACATTACATCAAAATTCCAAATTTGGTTCTTTGCGACTTGGATTGAATTTTTAAATTGAAAATCCACTGAGTTGCAGAAGAGTTTGAAAGGTTGATTTGTGAAATATATACAAAAACAAAGCTTTATAATATTTATGTTTGTATGTTCCGATCAGAAATCCTGAGCGGCATGTGCGCAAAGCTTCGCACCGCGGCAGCAACAATAGAGATCACCCGACGAGATTACTCTATTATTGCTTGTTTGGGCCACATGCATATATTTTTGTTCTTTGTGCACATCCCGTTCGTGGTGAATCACACAATCAATGCAACACCACCAGAGAGGTTGCAACAGGTACAGTAACTATTAAGAAACATACTATCAAAGACCAAAAAAGTTACTGCTGTTTTGGAAATATTTTCATTTTTGGCAATTGCTAATTGAATACAGTGTTGTACAAATTTTAACCTCCTTAACTTGATGCTCCATTTTGTACTTCCTTTTCATTGTTCAGCATCTTTCAACTTTCAAGCACTGTTTGCTTTTTCACGTTTAACCACCGTAGGCAGTTCTCTTACATTCAGTGTTCTGTTCTTATTATTTTGTTATTTTAACATTCTTTTTTTATACTTTAACATGCTTTTTTTTTTTTTAGTACTGTGTTTAATTATTGTAAACAGTGTAGACTATGCTAACAAGTTAGGCTAGTCTAATCAAGTATTGAAAAATTTCAAAAATTCTAGCTTATAAATCCAGATTTTTAGGGTTTTGAAAAAAGGTAAAGCATACAATACATCATAATTTTGATAACCAAGCAGAAAACAAGATTTAAAAAATTTTGGAAATTTCAGTATCGGCCCATGAATGGCCGATATACCGGTATCGGCCTCAAGAAAGCCATATCGGTCGATCTCTAATTAAAACCATCACTTCACTGCAATGAAGAACTGCACAGCATCAAATTCTGTGCAAACCTGGTTCACTGCTTGTTGTGATGTAGGCACTTTTTTGATGCACACTGGTTTGGCTAAAACAGCCACCAACACAACAGCACGTAACCTAGTTTGCTCGCAGGCAATGCGCTTGCCATGCCAAAACCTGCAAGTGAATGTTACATTAGAGCATTTGACCAGGATGATTGCACAGCAGTCTCGATTAAGATTAGGCATGGGCGTCAGGGGAACCTTGGCCCCTCCCAGGATATTGAAATTTGACATTTTCCTGCGACAATTTCAGCAAAAAAAGTTGTTTTTGTTTCAAGAGAGCAAAACAAAATTTTACCAATTTTGGCTACCCCCAGAAAAATAAACTATTGCCCACTCCCTGGAAAAAATCTACCAATGCCCATGGGAACAAGAATGTGCGTTAAACAGTCAGGGCAGCAACAAAGTAGTAACTTGGGTTTCCGAACACACCTTGCAGAACAATGCAACGCTTTATTGAGCAAATAATGCCGATGAACATCTGCAGAATTTTGTTGATACAATACATCAGCAACATTGTCATATCAGAATGTCGATGCATCAGTCGAGCTCTAATTTTTACTATCATCAGGGTTCCCATGCATTAAACAAAAATCATTTTCATACTATTTCAAAACTAATTTTAAGAAGTTCAATACCATTACTTCTGGTATTAAAATAGTATGGAAAATGATTACCATAAGAAGTTCAGTACCATTTCTTCTCTTATTTTTCGAAATTCTTAATTATGAAACTCAATTTTACACATTGTACAGCACTGCAGAAATAATGAAGAGTTTTGCCTTCAGTGAAATTCTGCTCGGATACTCGAGATTTCTTTTCCATTTAGAATTTCAATACTTTTCCAATGCACATTTTATCAAAATGCAATACTTTTTTAAGGTCTTGAAAACCAATTTTGAAATTCAACTTTTTCAATACTTTCAATATTGCGTGTATCATTGTGGTGTCATTGCTTACCGTAAAATATCGCTTTTTGTGACTCTAGTTATGTCATTTTATATCAGCAACCGAGATTCGCTACTGTCAGATATCAGTCTTTTCAAGGGCACCCAATATAACAATTGAAATAAATTTGCTTTGTAAAAAATGTGAATTTACAGTATGTCACTTGTTTTGGTGCAAGGTACCTGCACACTACTTTTGGTAGCGTCTTCACAATAAACTGTAATGCCACAAGCATTAAAATAAGTTAATCACTGGTTAAGTAGGGGTGTCAAACAGGTGGCCTGTGGGCCAAATCTGGCCCACAATGCCCCATTTAGTGGCCCGTGTTCAAAATGGGTTTGTGCTTGCAGGTTTCACAAGTTACATTATTTATCATGCCATAAGCAAATATTTTTTTGTTAATTTGATGTCTGGTAGGATTTTTGGATTCACGTGCCAAAACAACCAGATGGCACATGGCTTTGCGTGCGCCAAAAGCAGTACAGAGCTGTTCAAACGCTCAAAAGACGCAGCAAGTCTTCTAGTCTGCACTCGAAAAAAATTTTTGGTTGGCGGAATGTGGACTTTTTGTGATTGACGTCATAAGTTGAGGACTTTTAGGCTACCTTGGCCCACTTTATCTGGCCCTAGGCCCAAACCATCAGATGTTAGCAATTCGCTGAAGTTTTTATTGGAATATTAGGCTACAATCTGAGTCTTTTGATACTTTATATGACCTGCTGGGGTTTCAGGTTCAAAAGTTGTGATGTAAGTTAGTAAAAATACTTGACTAATTAGCTAATTAATTAGCTTGTTTATTTTAGATCATAACTTTTGAACCAGAAATGCTAGAAAGTTGATCAAAGGCTCAAAAGACTTGAGCCTAGTTTCCAATGAAAACTTCAGCGAAACACTTTCGCCTAGCGATTGGGCCCAAAGCCAGGCAACATGAGCCAAAATGACCCTAAAACTACTTCACTTATGATGTCACTCACAAAAAATTTGCAACCCCAACCAAAAAAATTTTTTCTAGTGCAATTTACTAGACTGACCGATTTGTTTGAGCCCTTGAACAGCTCTCTAGCACAATCAGCGGAGGAGCTAGGGCATTGGTAAGGCAACCAAAAACTTTTGTTTTTTAGGCCGAAATTGAAGTACGAATATATCGTACACTGGCTCTCAAAGTGTTAATTGTTGGCAGTGTCTATCTTACTGGCAATATTCTGGCGGCAACACATCGGCTGGAGCTATTGTGCCGCCAGTCGAAGACTAGGTCTCATGGCATGACGCAATACCAAGAAAAAGGTCACTTCTTCAGAAAAACGCCTACCTGCTCGTGGTGCAACGGTGATATGTTACGGCTACAATGCTAATGGTTTTCAGTTTGACTCTCATCTTGCCAACTTTTGTTTTGTTTTTTTTCTTTGCTTTTTTTCAGGCTCCGCTTAGGTGTTACATTCAGGGATTAGTGTTAGGTTAGCATTAGCTTAGCGTTACGTTAGCTTGGTGTTAGGGCCACTGTTAGATTGTACGTTTATCTTTTAGTTATGTTTACTTTGTTTCTACCAAGCCTTTAGCTGCTGCCATCTTGGCGGCACAATAGACACTGCCTTAATTTATTGCTGTTTTGGTTTGATTTACTGCTGTCCTTTGTTTGTGACCAATGACTTGATGGATAATTTTATGTCCCAACTTTTCAGGGCTGTCCTATGTACTTGTTTCTTGAAAGAAATCATTGATTGCGATTGGCAATGTAATTGCAATTACATGTCAGTTTGGTCAGATCATGTCAGATCTGAATTTTTGAACCCAAAACCCTAGCAGGTCATCCAAAATATAAAGACTTGCCTAGTTTTCATAAAAAACTTAAAGCACAATACTGACACCTATCAGTTTGTGCCCAGGGCCAGATGAAGTGGACCAAAGTGGCCTAAAAGTACTGCACTTACAACTTCATGACTCACAAAAAATATGAAACCCAAAACCAGAAAATTTGTTTTCATTGCCAACTACAAGACTTGCCGAGGCTATTGAGGATTTGAACAGCTCCCTAGCACTTACCGCGCTGGAGTTATGCCAGCACTGAAAGTGTTCATATGCTTGTAAATGCCAAATGTTAACACTTTGAGAGCCAGGGTACGATATATTTGTTGCCTTACCAACGCCCTAGCTCCTCCGCCGATTGCGCTTGAGAGCTGTTCAAGGGTTCAATCATCAGACAGTCTTCTAGTCTGCACTAGAAAAAAATTTTTTGGTTGGGGGTTGCGGATTTTTCATAGTGAAGTGGTTTTGGGGCAATTTTGGCACCTGTTGCCTGGCCTAAGGCCCAACCACTAGGCCAAAGTATTTCGCTGAACTTTTCATTGGAAACTAGGCTCAAGTGCGAGTCTTTTGAGCCTTTGATCGACTTTCCAACGTTTCTGGTTCATAAGTTATGATTTAAAATAAACATATTAATTGATTATCGATTAGTCAAATTTATATCAACTTAGATCATAACTTTTGAACCCAAAACCCCAGCAGGTCATCCAAAGTATCAAAAGACTCAATTGTAGCCTAGTTTCCAATAAAAACTTCAGCAAAATACTACCATCTATTGGTTGGCGCCCAGGGCCAGGTAAAGTTGGCCAATGTGGCCAAAAAGGCTTCAACTTATGACGTCACTCACAAAAAACCCACGTCCCCAACCAAAAGTGCAAACTACAAGACTTGCGGCGTCTTTTGACACTTCAACCAGGTCCGTAACGCTAACCAGAGCAGAGATATTCCCGCGCAAAGCCACGTGCGGTCCAGCTGTTTTTTTGCGAATTACTTGAATTAACCTGGACATCAAAGTGTTAAGTTTCTTCAAGACACAATACTATGATTCTATCAATAAACACTTAAAACTGCAATGAAAATATCAATAGCACGATTATGGGCAAAATTATCTGGCCAGTGTAAGATCCAGGCACGTAAATATTGTCATGGCCCACAACCCCAAATGAGTTTGACACCCCTAGGTTAGAAGAGTTTCAATAAGATGTAGAACAGAAGTAAATATCAAAATGAAGGTAAATACTGTGATACTTATTCTTTTGTAGATTTTATACTGCTAGTAGCCTATAAAACACTACCAAGACATTCTTTGTGAATGTTTATCAAACATGTCACATGATGATGTACTCAATGTCTTGCAAAATTCATGGTAGTCATTATTATAATAACTGACTACGCATGGCACTAGGAAACTGTGATAATTTTCTGCAATGGCCATGGATGGAAAGAGTGGAGACAACTCATAGGTAGGAAATCAAATGCAGTGAGCACAGACCAAATGGCAATGCAATAATTTTTTGAATTTTATATGTTAAACAATTAGTAAAGAATTAAGTACTATATTTTTTTGCATTACATAAGCTATGTAATGCTTACTTTCCCAGACAGTACAGAGGGACAGAGACAGAGAGGGAAGCAACCTCCTGTTCACAAGACGAATTGTTTTTTATAGTTTATAGTACAGAGCAGTAGGCTAACTTGCCTGCGATGCAAGTTATAAGAAAACATTTATATGCAGTATTTGGGTTAAAGATGCGTAGAACATTCAAAATAATTGTACAGTCTTGTGGTATTTTGGGGCTTCGTCAAGATTAAGTAACCAATACACTCATACATAGGCCTACAGTAGTAGTACGGATGTTACCATAGTAGCACGGGCTCACCTTTGTAAGAGATGTAGCTGAATTGTTCAATGCGTTGCTTTCCGATTTGGCGTCTCCAGAAGCATTGACGGTCACCGCGGCCATTTACAAAACTATAACCAAGTAAGAAAATTTTTTGCACTCCGTCCTCGAAAAGCACTATCCAGACCGCGCAATTTTCTGAAAGAACACGCCACGAAAAAATGGCGTTAACACCACGTGACTTTAAGTGCATTGTGGGTAACGATGCTTCATGCTTTAATGATTTTCAAATCCACTCTCTACCCTTTCAAATCGACACAGACCACAATCGCGTTATAGCAACAGCAAAGGCGGCACACGCCTCGAAAAATAAAATACACTTTTTCCGGTTGATATTTCATTAAAATCACGGGATTTGTTTGCAAAAAAACTCTTTCATTTCACACGCAGTAACCCATAGCACATCTCATGTTTTACTCAAACCGTACCCAGATCCATAACCAAAGGGGCGCAGAGGGGGAGAATCCTCCTAGAAATATTTTCGCACCCTCTGGAAAAATGTGTTGGACATCGTTTAAAACTATTGGACATAGTTCAGAAAATGTGGGCCCTCTCAGAAAACTCTTCACCCCTCCTGCTGTCCCAAGCTGGTTAGGGGCCTGAGTGTGCCACAGGTAAATTCCCTGAATATTGGGTTTGTCTCAAACACAATGGACAATGGTTTATTGTTTCATATGACTCAGCCAACAAGCAGAAGCACAGCAAGAAACCATTGCACTAAGCAAACCAACCATAAATGAACATTAGAACAAATGAAAATGCAATGACGCAATACTTGATCAGTGTAAACAAAGATTGGTGCTGCGTCATTTAGGGTTGGTGAGAAACCATGGCGGTGCCAAGTGAAATTTCTGACTTGCAAAATTTCTGATTTCACGCCTGATGCGCATGCACAAATTTATTTTCTACATGTCAAATACGCTGAGAAAACTGATTATTAGAGCTTAGTGTTTAGGTAAGTGTGTCGGGTTAGGGTTATAAAAATAAAAATATTGTCCAATATTTTCAGTTGTCATAATTTTTATGAAAACTCATAGAAACTTTTAATTGACACAACACAGATCAAAAAGTAAACGCCAAACTTTATTCCGTTACTCTGAGAACCAAAATAACTGACAAACAGCAATAGGTCAGAAATTTCGCTTCACAGCGGTCATCTAGTCAGCCAATGCTGTTTTTCAATTTTTGAGAAGTGTTGAAACACAGCACTTGGAAATTAAATAAGCACAATTAGGAAAACAAACGAAAACAGAACATGGTGAAGAAAATGTAAACAGACGAGTGGATAAAATTTAATTGAAGGAATTTGGTGTGGTTAGGAATATGTTTAAACAAAATCTGAAAATAGAAAAGTAACAAAAACTAATTAATGAGGTACCAAAGAAAAACAAAGAAAAACAGAAAAAACTATGGAGTGTGCTTTCATGCTCAAAAGATGGGATGTGCACAGCAAAGGTGTGCATGGACTGGGTTTCGGACTTTTTGGATCCGGACTCCGGCTGCTTCCAGCAGGATCAGGAGTGAGGTTTTCTTCCAGGAGCCGGATCTAGATTGGATTTGGGTTATGTGTTTACTGAGAAATCGTTACTGGTTGTTTGCTTGACTTAGATTTATCCGGACTCAAGCAGGAGTCGAACTACTTGAATCTAGTTGGTACCGGATCCGGATTGGATTCGGATTCAAAATTTGAAAAACATGATTGGGACCGGACTCAAAAAATCAGAGTGCGAACACCTCTAGTGCACAGTGAAGAAAAAATGCGAAAAGTAAATATAGGCTTCATAAAAAAATACATAGAATTACAAAATACTAGAATTTACAGAATTTTGTTCTGGATAAGTGAAATGTTGCAAAGTTCGTAATTGTGTATCTTTTAAATGTAGGAGGTGTTTCTTCAGTTTCCATTTAAAGGCAAACATGAGTGAAGACTTAATATCGTTTGGTATTAAAGACCACACATGGTCCTTGTAACGTTAGTTTGGTTAGAAAAGTACAAGGATGCAAAAATGCTTATGCACGAGTCAGTCGACAAACTTTAAACATACGTAGCCTAACATCAGAAATCTTTATTACACTTTGAAGTTCAAGAACTTTGGTTAAGAAAAATTTACCATTTTCAATCAAAGCACAAACAAAAAGCTGACAGTGTAGAAGTGTATCACAGATGTTGCTGAAATCTGAATCCTTAAAACCAAAACATGGTCGAAAACAGCCTATGCAAAAAATGGCACCAAACCTCGAGAACCGATATTTCTGTCAAGGAACCAATATCTATCTTGAGTCCGCAAAAATTTTTTGAATTTTACCTGTGTCCAACTTTTCTCTTTTGTCAATGATTGCTTTCTCATTTCTTATTCCGAAGGGCACATGTCCAACAAAAATATGTAGGTCCTATTTCTGAGCTAAACCCGTGAATACGAAATACAGAAAAGAGTCAATATGATGTTAGATCAGTGGTTCTCAGCATTTTTTGGCCCGTAGACCATCTTTCAAAAAAATATCCGATGGACCACTTTACTATGCAGGCCCATCGTCAGGGTTTCGCAGAAGGGGGACCAGAAATCTCAGGGAAGCACATTTTTAATGCAATATTGGATGTATGCAGCAACCGGGGGCCAACATGAAAATGAAGGCACAGACTTTAAATGATGAGGCCGGGCATCCCTGCCCCCCGCTGCCGACGATCCTGTTGCTATAACGACATCTCATTAACACCTAGTCGAAACAGTATTACACATAGGCCAGTGAACGTTTTACCAAGGATTTTCAGAACTCTCTGTGGACCACCGGATTGGTTTTGAAGTAGGCCGTATATCAATATGATGACAGTTTTTGTGTCTTGGTTCGATTTTAGGATTATTGGCTGTGGGCATGTTTTAAAGCGATGTCCTGATTCTCTCTTCAACAGCAGTTTCTTTTTCGCAAAGTGCTTTCACGTCTGTTGCTACAACCAGAGTCGTAGCCACGACGGCCTCCGGGGCCATACCCCCCATATTTTTAAAACATATAGTCATTTTGTGCTTTGAGAGGCAGTATCCCAAATAAAATAGTATTATTCGTAGAAAATCAAACGTTTTGGCCCGCCCTAAATTTTTTGTTCCCCAATTTTTGGGCTGGCTGCGCTAGTGACTATAACACGTTAGATAAAAATCAGGGGCGTATAGGCCCAGTGACAGATTTACAGAGCGCGGGGCCCTAGACCGTCTTAGTTTTGGGGGCCCCACGCAAGTGTGACCTATTTGGCCGTTGTCTGAAAAGAGTGAAAGTATGTGTAGTGGCCCCTCCTCTTATCTGTAGTGCCCCCTCAAATTTTATCTTTTGTTGTGCCGACTTTGGTTCTACAATTGCGTTAGATCTTCAACAGAAATTAAAACCTTTCTTGCATTCTTCTAAGAAACAAATGGCATTCCAATCTTTTCTTGGAATCTATAGATCTTTCGTGCAGTTCAGAGCTTCTCTGTTAAATTTCCGTGATTTTTAGCATTTTTATTAGGTTTGTTTTTCGGATATCTACATTTTCATGCGGGACCGTGTTGCCGCCCTCGAAACTATCGTGTAGCAGTCGATCTGATTATCTGTACGTAAACTACGTTTTTATAATAATAATCACCACATATTTTATGAACCAAACAAGCACAATCCATTCAGTGGACTACAAACAACCCAAATATTATTAGAAAATACAAAACTTACAGAAATAAGCTTACCCACTTAAAAGAAATCTCCAAACAAAAT
>JGI24022J15233_10009030_pt1 | contig 11196 bp, 6 predicted proteins | sample Ectturendosymbi2_FD_15233 | JGI IMG/M metagenome (IMG submission 15233)
TGGTATGGTTTAATCATGTATTTTTGTGACTCAAATCACGAAATAACACGAAGCAGCAAGAGGAAATACAATAACATCAAAGATCACTAGTTGATTATATAGTGATGAAAAAATATTAAAAATAAGAAATTTCACGTTTCGCAGCTTAGTAATCGTGTTCTAACACGTTGAATCACAAAGGGTTGGCGAAAGACCACCTGGGTCAAGTTCTCAGCCAGCCCTATTATCCAAAAACGTGACCCTATAAATGAAAACACCTCAAATTTCCCAAATGTCTCAACGAATCAGAAGCATTACTCGCTTCACTCACTCGATTCAAATAGAGTTTTTTGAAAAAAAGGCGACTCGAGTAAAGTTATTCAGCTCTTCGAAACGCTCAAGTTATTTTGAGTCATACAAAAATATAACTCGAGTCGCATTCGAGTCTACTCGATGGTTCAAATTGTTGCATCATTGGTTTCTGATTTGATTACAAACATATCAAGTCTCGCGACGCTGCAGTCCTGTGGTAAACTGCAGAAATTCCCCGTGCACCGTCCCAAATGTAGCATAGCGTTGCAGCTGAGCAAAAACAGAAGACGAAGGCAATTTTTCCTCACCTTCCGTGTAAACGATAAAAAGCATTTTGTGTAACTCGGAAGTGGTTCGTTCACTTTTTCTCATTCCCTTCTTGCCCTTCCACTGTTGCGGCGACACTGATTACGCCTGTGCATGGGCGTCCGCAGGGTAGGGGGCAAAACGGGCATTTACCCCCCAATGGAAATTGGGACCAAGGACTAAAAATTTGTAGAAAAGCGAAAGTCAGCAGCTTAATTCCGATTAATTGATGAAATTCTTGCAATGACAGTTTATTTGCCAGTATGGCACTCACACTGCACAAGAGTCAAGTTCACTGTTCTGGTGTCATGACGTGATCAGCTTGCAGTTCACTCATGTCTGCTCCTTTGCGAAACTTGCGAGCGGATTGCTGTGTTGGTCTTTATTGCGTAACAAAACACGGCGAAAATCTTCAAAGGTTCACTTAAAGTTACGGTAGCATGCGTTTTGCCGCATGTGACTGCTGAGTGCTGATCGCAGACACTCGGCATGTTGGCAGGCAATGCAGCGAGAGTCGAGACAGTCGCTGCTGACAGCGGCAAGCCACTTAGCTTGATACTTTATGAAAACATGCATGAGCGAATCTGTAGCAAGGCTTCCACAAGTTTGAAAATCCACTGTTAGTGTGAGACTGAACCCTTGCCTTGTTTCCGTAAGATCAGCGTTCACCGTGAATAATCAGCAAAGACAAGCAAGGTTTTACTGAAGAATGATTGATCGCAGGGGTGGATATTAGAATTTTTAGGCCTGAAGCAAACTCTCAGAAAGAAAGATGCCCAAAACATCGCAATGTGTGTACAATATGTGGTCTTAAAAAGGGGCTCATCACCCTTCTATTTGTTTAAGCTATATCAAAAAAGGTGCCCCTATATTTTGCGCTTGCTGCACAGAAACTTTATTCGAGGAATACAAGTTAAATTTTTCATTTTGTGTGGGAATTTGCTTCTGCGTGGAAGTCCATTTCACATTGTAAGTTGTTTGAAGTCATTTGATTTTAAAAAGTCCTTTGTCTACGCCAGGGGTTCTCAACCTTTTCCCTGTTGAGTACCCCCGAGTCATAAAACAATCAACCCGAACCCCCAGTAAGCAGCTGACAAAATCTACGCGGAGTTTTCAATTCGCGCAAAATTCCCGACAATCTCAATGACTACTTTTCGCGACAACAAACAAGCGCTACACTGCATTTTTCACGATGTACTTACAACTCCCAATCCACCGCAAAACAGCACCACTTACAATACAAAAAGGCATGTTTTTCCCTCCCCATCTTGACTATATATATTTTTCAGATATAATGATAAGATTCTCTGAATCCGTCAAAATTCCAGATATTAGAGTAAAGTATTCTTTAAAATTATTACCAGACACAAGCTTTAAAACTGAAATTCTGGACATGTCCAGGAACTTCCGAACGTATAGCAACCCTAGTCTATTAGGTAAATTATCGTAATGGACCTTGCTATTGCTGCCAACAAAGCATAGGCTTAGCTAGGGGGACCAAAGAGGCCATCGCCCCAAAAACTGTCTAGCTTATCTTGCGGTTTTGTGCTTCAGACGCGGTGTCCCAAAACCAAATACTGTTGCTCCCTAATTTCAAAATATCTACCCCGCAAAACGTTTTGGGCTGGCTACGCTTCTGCAACAAAGCGCATCTTTGTGACTGCTGTCGTAACATGGGGCAATTTCTATGTGGCGCAGAACAGTGGTGCATCCAGGAATTTTGTTTGGGAGGGACGTACGTTCGATTGTTCCTTCCACTTACTTTCGAACAGTTGAAATTGATAGAAAGCACCAGGGAAAAATATTGGCAAGCTTGTTTCGGGAAGGCATGGTCTTTCGGCCCCATTCTGACTGCGCTACTGGTGCAGAAAGAATAAAGCGTTTTGTGAACGTCTATTTACAAGTTATCGTTAGCAATCTGAAACAGATAAGCAACATGTCGACCTTGCCCCCCCTGGAAAAATTTCTGCGGACGCCCATGTCTATGATGCCACCCGATGCGAAAGCAAAGTCAGAACTATTTTGAATGTCTTGCTTCCTTACGAAGATGAGTAATGCTTTGAAAAATATAAAGCAAGAGAGGTTTTCCACATTCCGAAAAAAACAGCTCAGTGTAGGTTGGGATCAAGAGGCTTGGATGCGGGAGTTGTGGAATTTGAGGGGGAGGTACGTGGGGCGGTGAGCATTTTGCCCCGCGCAATTTTCAACAACGCACTACCCTTGTAAAGTGGAGGGGGTTGTTACTTTAAACTTAGCTTGATTTTGAATAATACCGACAAGTGACAGAAGGTCAGCCATGCACTGACATGAAAACACGGATCTTTTTGTCAGCCACAGTCCATAGCGCTTTTGTCGCAACGCTGCATCAGCAGCAAACGGAAGGTGAAATAAATATTTTTACTTCTGTTCTTTTCAGCGTCGGTCATCTCGAACTTTTGCTTCGGGGGCGAAGTGGGCCGCTCGCTTGTCACTTTTTTCGGAGGCGCGACGGTCTTCTTGCCCCCTTTCACATAACCAAGCCCTTCCAAATTCAGACGAGCGGCGGGCAAGTTGTTCTTGGATTTCAGCAGTTGGTACCTGAACAGCGAGCATGCAACGCGGAGATGTGCGATTGACAACGTAGTCTTTATGAAACATTTGAGCATGCCACAGCTTTATCTCCAGGACGGAGCCTATCGTCACTCTACCCGACGCAATTTAACTTGCAGTAAAATTTATAGAGCAGCAACGAGAAATCGAGTGCTTGTGAGCAAGTAATGAAACCTTTGTGATCATTGCTGTGAAGATATAAGACACTACAGCGCAATACAGTCGATTGCGGTTTATCATCACTGGGCGAGTCACAACTTTCAGTCTCTGCTTCAACATGAACTGGGCGAATCCATACGACAGAACAACAGCAACACCTGGACGCCGCCTCCGAAGCAGGCAGGCAGCTCCAGGTCCAGGTCACGTGGTAAGTCGCGCACACACCGGCACAAAAATGTCTTCAGAGCAATCTCATTTTCTCATGCAAGGCCTGCCTGCGTCAAATGGCACGGGGCAGTGCAGGCGAGCACGAGCACAGTTCAGCAGAAACGCAAAATTACAATAAAACAAACTAAAAATGTGCGCGATTTTGCTCCTTATGCCTTACATTGCCTCTGGCTCTTGAGGTCCTTAAAATGGTTGCTTCACACCAACAAAAAAGAAGAATGCCAATTATGTCTAGTATCCGAGTAGCACACTTATTGGGCTATAACAAGTGTCAAACACGGTTATATTTCTATTTCTAACGAAATTTCAGAACAGATTTCTGTTGCACTGTACTTAAGCATTTTCGTACCTGAGTTTGAACGTGCCTTCTGTAATGCAAGTTGCTGAGTTTTAGTTTGCCTCGCATTATACGAATGGACATCTGCGATGAGCTTGAAACAATCGTGACATGTAGTCGGTGGTTGAGATTTATTATATGTATGCACGAATTTTTCCACTTCAAGACTAAATATCTTTTAATTGCAGAATTTTCAGCGTTTTACAAATATGCCAGTAGTTTCAGGAGTTTCAATTTCATATGTGCTCAAACATTTCATGGCGCGATTTAAAACAACCGATATTGGCTGCAGATGACATGAAGCTGCTTTTCCCCAGTCTCTGCTTCCCCAGGCAATAATTTCGTATTGCACTCGTAAGGCTTCATAAGGCTAGGATAAAACTTGCAAAGTGCTAGGTTCATAAGGCTAGGATAAAACTTGCAAAGTGCTAGGTCAGTCACGTAATGTTTAACTTTGTACACTGAACGAAAATATTTGGATACACTGTAGGAAAAAATTTAACCGTTTACAATTCCCTTTCCATGTCAGTTTGTCGTCTGCCATTACACCAAGGTACTTTTAGCTTGATTGCAACATATAACTTGCGTAGCGAGGCCGGTTTTACTTTCTTGAAACTTTTCTGCCGCAAAACAACGCATCAAAGCAAAACACTCCCGAACCAGAACATACCTGATCACTTCTCTGGCAGCATCTGGATATTCGTTTCTAAGCCGAAGGGCCATCGCCTCATTGGGCTTCACATCCTGCTCGTTCGAAACAGATAACTTGTTAAGTTTGCTACTTTCACGCAGGTCAGCGGCATATTTTGAGCTTCTTGATTCGAACATTTTTTGCCTTACCACAACCGTTAAAACACTAGGGTTTTGCTAAACTTGTTGTGCTACAGCCTCGGAAGTTCGAAATAACGCCTGCAGTTTGGCGAAGACAGTGAAGACTTTGACAGGACGCTGCAACAAACATTACACATATTTGGGCAGTGTATAGCAACCGCCAGCTGCGTGTCGCAACTTAGCAACTGGTAACTGAGGAGCTACTACACCAGGTATGTATGACAAATAAAAACAATAAACAATTGTACGTGTTACGCCAGGGGTTCCAAACCTGGGGTGTACATTTAAGGTTAGCAATACAAGTGAAAAATATAGTTTACATCAGGGTTTTTTAAGCAAAATGTTAGGTACCCGGTATAGACCTGTAGGAACCCGATTTCTCTGATTCTAGGGACCCGATTTTCTTTAATTCTAGGGACCTGATGATAATTTTCTCTGATTCTAGGGACCCGAATCGGGTCCCTAAAACACCTTAAAAAACCTTGGTTTACATATTGCTGATTTCCAAATGTTTATGCATATATCCGTGAATATTATTTTACAATATCATTATATGCTTATTGTTACATATATCTATGAATAATCACGGTAAAATATTTTGTCATAACAAATTTTAGGCGTACATGTTCATCTGTCAAAATGCTGAAGGGGTACATGCTCATCTTTCCGAATGCTGAAGGGGTACATGGTAAGAGAAAGGTTGGGAACCCCTGTGTTAAGCGGTTGTAACAGGCAAAACCGAGCGGAAAGGCGCGTTACCAGAATAACGTTATAGCTAACAATTATTCCGAGCTCGTGAGGCACGGAGTGACTACAGCAGTTCCAACTCAAGGTCACCACAAATAAGAGAATAGAAGGCTCTGTGCTGTGAGCTTTCGAAGAATCTGGCTATCGTGCTCTGCTTTCGTAACTTTGCGATAATTCTGACTTGCACATATCCACATTCCGGTAATAGGTAGTTACAGCTTTTGTTTGAGACTACAGTTCACATGCTCTCTCTGAATCTTACTTTAGTTCTTCATCATTTCACTCGCAAGCTTTGCTTGCAATTTTTAGCACTGAAGATGCGTAAATTATGCGAAATCAGTTTCCCGAATCACAATTTTCTGATTGATTCGGCTGCGTCACACCTTGTGGAAACTTATCAACAGCACTAAGATTGAAAATTGGAGGAATCAACTGAAAACATCCGAACTCAGCTGTCTTTCACAGCAATAGAATGGTACTTTTTTAAAAAGGAGGAACTTTCTAAGGATCTTGTGCTTACAGCAAGAGTGAAATGGCGACCGTTCAAGAAACTAGGCATCAGATAGTACATACCGAAGAACAGTAAAAGAGATTAAACGTCTTTCAAGAGAATCGCCAGCTGCAAAGTTTTCACAAGATATTCATTGCTTGCGGCTTCAGACGCAGCTAACAGCGATAATTTCTATTAGCTTTGTATGATTGAACAGGCACATGACGATATTACAACATACGAGCATAACCTTATGGTTTGCCATTCGGTTCAGTGCGTTCCTAATTATTTCAAGTCCATGAAAATTGGAAAGGTTGCCAAGTTGCGTCCAATGTCAAACTTATAAAAACATTATCACGAGGAGTTTCCAACAAGACAGACACTGNGTAGCAAAGTATGCAAGACAAAACATGCCGTCTTACCTTCTCATAGCCCATGCCCTTCAGCGAGGTCTCGACAGCAGGAAGGTTGTTCCGATGCGTAACGAGTAATGTCCTAAACAGACATAGTTGTTTCTACTGCTGCCAAAGGTAGTTTTTTATATTGTACAACGTGCAAAACTGACTAAAAGCAAATCAACAGTGCGACGATGCAGCATGCCCGTTAACGTTAACCCATCTCAATACGCGCTTCAAGTGAATTGCACGTACTTGATCATTTCTCAATAAGCGCTTTAAGTAAAATGTACGTACTTGATCAGCTCGACATCGACTGCCGAATAAACATTTTGCAACCGCGATGTCAGTGCAGCATCAGGTTCTGTAGTTTTCTGTAAAAATAGTGTATGCCATAGTAGGGGTATCAGTTTGTTTGGGAACAGGTACAAACAAACATCAAATCACGCACCACAAAAAACAAGGCACAACATCAGTAAGAACAGCATTTATTTTGTTCCCAGGACATCTGAAATAACCATACTAGTCAGATGCCTTGATGAACAACAGTGAGAAAAATAGGACCAGGCTAAATAGTCCATATGTGCTGCAGCGTCACAATTTTTGTTTTATTGATGACGCAGGTACATTTAGCCACCGAGTTGGTGGATCACACGTCTATCGAAAATTTGCACAATAATAAGATAAAAACTGAAAGCGAGAGGTAAAAGCCCTGGCATTCTGTCAGGTTAACATTCAGCACTGTAATTAAACGGTCAATCGTGGTTCTTAACTTGTATTCGTTTGCGGACCGCCAATAAAACGTAATGAACAGATGTTATTGTTGCAAAAAGCATCTTGTCCAGCAAAACTGTTCATAATATTTAAAAAATGTTATATCAGCTCGGTTTTCTTTTTACTGGCTTTTTACACTACTTTCGGATTGTCACGAATGATCCGCGGTTCCCATCTCCGCTTGCTTGCGCCGTGAACCAAGACGCAACAAAACCATTTTTGTAGCATTCGTGAATACTGCATTGATGGCGAGTCAATATCAGCACCGCGCGTGAACCGTTTTCTTGTACCTGCCTATTAACGCCGAGCGCGGGCGTCGACAAGCCGCAAGTGCGATTTTTCAAGACACGGGTATGACTCGACCGGGAATCGAACTTGGCCTACTTGGCCAGATTCCGTTGCGCGTGCCCAACCAACTGTGCGATTTAGCCAGTAGCAACGTTATTTTGTAAGTGAAATTACGAAGCCGACGTGTTAACTGTTAACGCGCATAAAAGTTAGTTAATTGGATTGAAAGTGAGTGGGAGAGTTGCTGCTTCACTTACGATATGCGAAATAGACATAACTCTCAAAGACACCTGTGCAGCAGACACCGCTTGATAAATCAACCTTGGTCTTAGGCCATGTCGGATAAGAGGAAGTTTTATATTAACCGGCGCACCTAGTCCAGCTGAAAAACAGCCGAACTGGATTGTAATGATGCCGTCGATCCCACATAATAAACGTAGCAACGTGGCTTGTTTCGGTAGAAATGTCTTTCTAAGGTGATCTTCTCTTTTGTATTTCACAGCATTCGATCATATCCATGCTTAAATGCTTTTACGCCAAGCAGGGATGCAGTGGCAAATTTATAGGTCCCGGTGCTCAATTTCGTAGGTTCTGGCAGCAGCCAACTGCCTCGCACAGACAGAGACTGCCTGTTTTCGCTTCTATTGGCAAGCAACGACCCAGAAAATTGTTAGATCATAGCTGCTTTTTTCGTTGGAAATTGCTGCGCACCAGCATCCTAATGTTGTACCAGGGGTTGCCAGGCTGGCATTTTTAATGCCGAATTACAGACTTTCGGCCTTTTTTAATGCGATTTGGCTTGAGAAATTGCTGTTTGGCATGTTTTGGCTTTTTTTAGTAGTGTTGGCAGAAAAAAAGTTGTTTGGTATGTTTTTAAAACCTGTCTGCTTTGAGCTTAAACTTTTAGTTTTTTCAGCTTTTTTGACATTTATTGAAGCTATATAGCAGGGATGCACAATTCCAATGGATATTCAGGCCAAATTTTACTTAAAACCTGGTTGCTGGCTACATCATGTCAAATGATTTGCTCATACAGCAAAACCGAACTTCTTTATTACACAAAACAACAAACAACTGTTTACATTTCCAAAAACATACATAAGAAAAAAGTTCGCGGAAAAAAAACGCTGCGTTGGACACGTTTTCATTGGACGAAAGTTGAAAAATTTTGCTTTCACGATGAAATAGCAACACGCGTTACTGCATCTAAATGTCCATCTGTTACCCTAGTTCGCAGCCTAGATTTGTTTAGTTTCATGATTGAGAAGGCTTGTTCACAACAGTACATGCTTGCAAATTGCCAAATCCAGATTTTTGGAGTATTCAACAACACCAGATACGTCTCTTATTCGAGTCGAGAGTAAAAATTAATTAATGAATTTCCTTGGAAAGAGTCATGCAAAAGCTTTGTTTGACTGCAAGTCTTATAAGTCAGCGCCATTAACATTTTCTACGTTCACACCGAATGGTTTTTGAAACAAATTCATGTGGTTCTCCTGGCCATTAAGATCTTGAAAGCGTTTTGAAAAGTTTTCACGAAGGTCTTCACACATTTTCACGTAAGTCAGGTGCCAAGTCTGTCTGAGTTTTATTTTTAAATGAAGATACGCTTTTGAACTGCATCATGTTGTCAGTTGACAATTGCTGCTGAATGTGCTTCAGTTTACCTTGAAAAGCATTGACTGCATTCAGTAAATCGCTTGGGTGCCATTTTCAAACTTCTGGCGGGCCAGATTTGGACCGCGGGCCCTGTGTTGTGTACCCTTGCTGTGTGGCATATTTTGCCTAGCGATTTGGCGTATGTGGTCCATGCGAACCTGCAAAGCCTAGTATTATTTCTGTGGGTTCTCTGTGACTGCTACACTTTGTAATTACTAATACTGTAGATTTTGTGGCATGTGATTATGTAACATATCAACTGCTTGTGCACCACATTCAAAGTAATTAAAACTGTGGCATGGTGCACGTTTGCATTTTCACGACCTGTTTCTGTAGTGTTTCAAATATTTATAGGTATTTCTTATTAAGAATTTTCTCAAAGAGTAGATGGCACTGGAGATTAAAACAGTAGTTATATGCAATGCTTCCAGGCTTGGTTCCAAAGCAACATCGCATTTTTGCCTTTACTCGTCCGGGTAATTCAAACCGACAGCCGTCGGCCTGCTTCGGCTTGTTTGGCATATTTTGACGAGCGATTTGGCATTTTTGCTCCATCAGGAGTCTTCAGGACATGGCAGCCCTGTATTGTATATGTGCTTCGTCTTGGTGCCTAAACTTCTGTCGACTCTACATTAGCTTGCAAGCATCAGTGCTGCGAAATTCATAAATTGTAGAGGGCATTTGGAGTGTGAAGCGTAGGCGTTATCTGGCAGTTGTGAAAAGAATTTCAGATGCATATTTGCACGATACTCTCCTTATTGCAGCATCAAACATGGAACCAGATACTAACCTACAGCTGTTATACTTATATAACAAAAGAAGCAGTTTCATAAATCACATTGCAAACATGTTAACGAGCAAAGAGAATAGAAAAATACTAGCGTGACTAGTGTTATGCGTGTTGTATTTTTTGTTTTCGATACACAAAATAGTCCGGCCCGCGGACGTTGATAAGATCGTGAATATGGCCCAGTATCCAAAAAGTTTGGGGACAACTGCACTAAACTGGCTATGTCCAACCCACGGCCCACATGCAGCCCAGTAAGCTTTTCCTTATTGTCTACGTACAACACAATGACAACCTGCCTATATTTTTTACAATCTCAAATTTGACATTTTCGATGCGGTGGTCTTTACTGCCTTAGTTGGAAGAAGCCGTGTCAATTCCATTGATTCTTAACTCCAACTGCAAGACGTGAACCACCATCAATAAATTTACTGGCAGATCCGGGTACTCCTCCCGTCTGTGCCCCGTTTCAGCAACTTCCATCGCTTCACAACTCGTGAAGAACGGGGCACACAAGACGAGGTATCACGAGCCCCATCAACAAGGAGGTGTCCGACCTACGTCAGGTCCCAACACCTAAAGGAGATCGCAGCACTGGCCCCTTTACGCCAGAGTAGTGCCAGGAAAATCTCTGGAATTAAATTCTATTTTTCCAAAGTTAATACTCCACGCCGGATCTGCTCACAAATTCTGGTTATGCGGTTTCTTCACTTTCTTCATGCCCCAACTCAAATTTCTAGCATATGGAGAAGAGCACTAGTAGTTGCGATCCCTAAGCCGAATAAGATATTGGGGGGCCACAGGAGTTTTTGTCCTGTATATTACTGTGTGTCCCCTTCAAGATCCTTAAAAGACTCATCTACGCTTTTGTCGAACCAATTATTGATCCAGTAATCCTCTGCAGAAACAAGCGGGTTTTCGACAATGGAGATCGACCGTAGATCAGATCACTTCGCTAACGCAAGACATCGACGATGGGTGTTTGGTTAAGAACAAGGTCAGAGCTGTGTTTGTCAATCTCGCAGCAGTCTACGAGTTGGTATGTTATCGCGGTCTCACCTGCAAGTTACTGCGAGTGCTACTTGACAGAAACATATTCCGCATGGTCATGGAGCTGATTAGTATTCGCAGCTTCACCCTTACCACCGGGCTGGAGTGCTGGGTCAACAATGTTGTGAATAGCCACTCAGCCCTGGCCCACTCAACAGCAGAGTGCTGCGCTCCTGCCTGGTGCCGCAGTGCTCACACCCGCCTCATAAATCCTATCATCAACGACGCCTTGGGAAATATGACTAGATGCCTGCGTCCTACACCA
>JGI24022J15233_10009031_pt1 | contig 11196 bp, 4 predicted proteins | sample Ectturendosymbi2_FD_15233 | JGI IMG/M metagenome (IMG submission 15233)
CCGCACCGGTGCCAGACGTTTCCGCTCGTGCTTCCACAAATGGGGTATTGCCTCTTCTATGGCTTGTGAGTGTGGCGCAGAAGAACAGACCGTTGACCATGTTGTCCGCCAATGTCCAATCCATTGACCTCCCCATGGACTGCATGGTCTGACGGTTCTGGATGACGAGACAATCGAATGGCTGCTCAACATCTGTGCCAAGATCTAGCACAACCAAGCAGCGGATTGAAAGGACTGACTCATTAGATGCAGAAAGAAATTCAAATCTACATGAAGTGAGGAATTGTAGCTGAGTAAACAAAGCAGCTACAATTATGGAAAAAATGAAAAAGCAATAAAAAAGCAGAGCACCATTAAAATCCTTTGTGAATGACTTTGATGCTTACCTGTTTGTTTCACGTATTTTGAACTTGAGTAGTTTTTCTACCATATCCAGTGAATGTAAAGGAAGAAAGTCATCAGGAAGTTGTAACACATCGTCGGGTTTCACAGGTTCCACAATCACTGGACAATCACCATCCTCTTTCTCAACAACTTCAAGCTAGAAAATGATAAAAATGCAGATAAAGACTATACACAAACATTTCTAATTTGGCTATTACTGTTTCTAAGCAGCTTGTGAAACATATGCCTTTGCTTTCATGTCACTAATTTTTCTGAACAGCAACTACAAGACTCTGATGACAAGATGATGTCTGTTTTGAAAAACAGCATGCCTTATGATACAATTTACAGCCAAAGCACATGAAGTTGAAGATGCTTTGTAGATGTTTGAGTTCATTCATTTTGGCCATAATTATTAACTTCAAGCTATTCAATACTTCAGTTTTTCATGTACCAAAGCACACAATATTTTGTCATTCATATAGTATGCACTTGAAGTGCTCTACTGACATGATGATAGTATCTTGATGGTACTTGTACAGAAAACACTGAACTAAGTTTTGCTCAGTGATGCCCAAAAACAAAATTTCTCACACCACAGATTTCTTTCATTAACTTCAAATGTATACTCTTACCCCATTCTGCAGATCACTATTCTCCAAATCATCAACAACTCCAACACATTGAGCAGTAGGGAAAGCAAACACCTAAAACAATTGACCATATTAAACTGTAATAATGTAACCTCTTCTACCATTTGGCAGGCCTAAAACACACAAAATCTGGAACTTCGTGAGTTTACTTTTCTCTAGTTCAACTTGTCTAAACAATATGCCAGAAAATCTAATTGTCAACAAAACATGCATTGCAGCTGCCACCGATAAAAACAAAAAAATATATTTTCAAGACCTAAGAACATCAGCCACATCATGAATATATCATATTCATAGTATATATTCATATAATCACTGCAATACAAGTCAAATTAACAAAAGTTTGTACGCAAAAGATTAAACAAAAACATAAAACCTAACACTGAAACAACCTCAAAACCACTAACAATGAACATTTTCAACAATCCAAAAAGCATTTAATAATGAAAACTGTGTGATGCAATTGCCATGCATGCCATGATTCAAAAGATTCTGCTGCTGATGAAGACAGTTGCTTTTCAAATATCAAGCCTGCTTCATTTAACATTTTTGGTACCAGTCTATGTACCTCGACACAAATTTTGAGGGATTGAAACGGTCTCTCAAAACAAACTTCCACAGTACATCAGAAACTTCATAGTTAGCCTAATGCAGATGGATTTCGCCTGGTAGTGAGTTTTTCAGCTTAGCGGGTCTGTTTTCATGATGTTACTTGCTGCTTCATTGTGAGTGGTGAAGTCTGATTTCGAGTTGAACATGTTTCAACTTTTACACTGCACCATCTGCTAGTAAAAAATGAATAGAAATGTGCTGTAGGAAACCCATATAGCAAACACTAACTGGCCATTATGCTACCCTAACCCTTTTTAGGGAAGGCTAGACTAGCTAGCTAATGAGTTTCTAGACTTAATTTGTTTTAACGTGTATTTCAGTGTTTCATCTAAACTTGCATCCACTTCCTTCACTAACTGTCAGTGTAAGTGGTAGTTTTAGCTACTGTAGTGCTTCAGTGATGGAAGTTCCAGCCAAGGAACCACACTTGTCAGCAGCCTACATTATGCTGGTTTAAAGCTTGCTGAGATGGATTTCAGATTTCCATGAAATGCAAAACTCTCTGTCTCATTTTTATGTGGTAAAGAAGGACCACATTTTTTGTAATAAAAATTATATTTTTCTAAATTATACATTATATTCCTTCGCAGCTAAGAATCAAATGCTTTGATCTTAACGGAGTATATATTTTGCCTACTAGGTAGGCATCATCAGCTCTGTGAAGTGCATGAAGTGTAAAATAGAATTAATAAAACCCACAAACTGTAAAGCTACCGAACTGAGAGAACCTAATCAGGGATCCTATTCAGTGATTTCTAATAAAAAAAACAGAAATTTTACTTTGCAAAAAGACATGTTGGAGAAATTATATGAGTTGAAATGATGATTAAAATACTAATTTAATTATACTGTAGTTGCTCTTTTAAACATTTTTCTGCAACGTGAACATTTGGATAACTTTTCTGTTGCTCAACACGTTTTTTATAATGCTGCTGACATATTCCATTGTTGATATCTACTAATTCACATTACAGATCCATCTATAATGGGTTTTCCTGCATCCTCAATAATGCTTGTTTTGCCAACAAGCTTTCCTTAACAGTGTCTGTTTTAGCGAGTTTTGATTAACAAGTGAAAATATTGTTTCTACTGATGCAGAAGAGTGTGGCAAAACCATTAAGTTTGGTCATAAAATCAGAAAGTATTCCAAAATTTGTGTTATCTAAGCCGTCTTTAATATTATGTAGAGAACACCAGAAATTAGAAATAGATTTAGTGGACAGGGTGAAATCTTTCAGCTGCCAAAATAGCCTCTATTCATCACCCAAAAAATCCAGCTGATGTTCAGGCACAAGATGGGGAAAATGTAAGACCACATTTGTTATTGAACTATGATATTTCGTGAGATCTTCAGCTGCAATGAGATCTGAAATACACAGTTGGTAGCAACTCCTTCCTACAATGGAATTCATTTTTTTCATTTGTATGCATATGGCAACCAAGAAATGTAAACAATCAGTTTTAAACTTGGTTTCATTAGTTTCTTTGATCAGCTTTTGAACCAAAACCTAATACATCGTCCATCCAACTACAAATCTTTCAATTGTTTATGTAACTGTTTGTAATTTGTTTATGCAACTGGTTGTTGTATGTGCAACCATCTGGCTTTTGCACACAGCTGCATGGTTCACTGCACCGGATCCCATGTAGTCTATTTGATACTGATATAAGGGTATGAAACTGATTGAAAATGGTTTGTTTCATCTGGTATGCGTACTTTTTTCCACCTGTCAAACCTTAAAAAAATCTGTACATACCACTGTATGTTTAGCCAATTTTCTTTTCATTTGGGTACCATCTGTAATCTTTTTCTTTTGCAGGTACAAAACTTACATATATTGACCTTGGAGTGAAAAAAGCAGATTATTTGAGAGAGATTGCTGGTTTGTTGTGGATTAAAGATTGCTGGTTTGTTGTGGATTAAAGATTGCTGGTTTGTTGTGGGTTAAAGATTGCTGGTTTGTTGTGGATTAAAGATTGCTGGTTTGTTGTGGATTAAAGATTGCTGGTTTGTTGTGGATTAAAGATTGCTTGAAGGCTTTTTCTTTTCCAACACAGCTACGATAGGGTGCAAAGTTCATGCCAGTATTGCTGTTCGTTGTCAAAAAATGTTGTCAAGCAGTTAATAAGTCAGGAAAAGTTGTGTACAGCATACCTTATAAATGACTGTGAGCATGATGATACATTTATAGATCTAATCCAGTTTTGTACTGCCTTTAGATGTTTTGTACAATCAGTACTTGAATAATTTCAAAATGTGATTGCTAAGAAATAGATTTCGTTTCAAACATGGCCAGAAACACAAGTTAAATACAACTCTTGTTACTATGAAATGAAAATGTAACACCATGCATTTTTGACATTAAAACACATGCTGGAGATAAATTAGCAAATGATGGCAAAGGTCAATAAAAGCAGCAATTTTGAGCTGAACAGGATACTTGGATTGAGCTGAAACAGAAGCCTGTTTGAATAATTCAATTGTTAATTGAAATGCACTAGTTCAAATGATCTACTCATGCAACAATTACTGAGTTATTGAAGTACAACATAACAGTTTGAGATTTATGGACAGATATCTTTAGCCATACTTGACGATAATCATAAACAAAATTACAATATATCATCATATTTGAACAATTTTCTGACATCTTCAAATATTTTCATGTTTCATTACTTGTTGGACGAACACTCAGAGATGTACAGGATGAATGGCCCGGGGTGCAGGCACCTTTTAGTGCTGAGAAGTTTGTCAAATCAAGCAAATTAGAAATAGTGCTCAATAATACTCAAGGCACAAAGTGGAAGCGTTAAGGATAAGAACAGTTGTGGAATAAAATGCAGAAATTCAGAAAGAATGCTAGATGACCTTGAAAATTGGTGAGTTGCTGACACATCTTGATATTTGTGCTTCATGGAAAAATTCATAATTTTTTTCTTGCTTTTCAGTTAAGGCAAAATTACAATAGTTTCATCAAATAGCAGGCGATCAACATACACCTTCCAGGAAAACATTAAAAACATCCTATGTCAGAAATATGGAAAATGACCTCCTTTTAAGGCAAATTATTTCTATATCCCCTTTAAAGTGACTTTTTGCCATCTTATGCTCAGGCTTATAACCCAAGGAGAAAATAGGATAAAGCTACTTGGGTTTTGCAAAGAAGCTTCGGAGCAGCATATTGGGTTCGTTTAAAATGGCAAAAGTTTCAAAATAGTCTTGTAATGGATGAAGTGCTACTGCCAGGCAACTATATGAAATAAGACTATCAAAAGCTTACCAACTCACCACAGAGAAACATCTAACCTGCTTTGGTACTGACTCACACTTGACTTGCTTTGATGGATGTGGAGCTTGAAATAGCTGAACTATGCCATGGGTGACAAGATTTTTGTGTTGGTCAACAAGCTGGCGACAAACATTCAATGACTGCACAGCATGTGATCCCGACAGTTTGAATCCAAATGTGATGTCAATCCATTCATGCAGTTGAGAAGACACTTCATCACTTTCCAACATCATCCTGTAATTAGTTTGAAACATAGGGTCAAAAATGTATTTTGCCAGATGGCAAATTATTCACTCTGGTGAAATGTTTCAACTGCAAGCCACAGGAGTGACCCATTTGCACTTTATTTCATAGGGATACAAGTTTTGTGTGTTTAAACATATCTTCAATCCTGCAACAGCAGTAAGAAAACCTTACTGCCTTTGTAAAACCAAAGAAAATGTTGAAACTAAAACAAGAGTAGAAAAAACACATGGCATGTTATGAATTGTCTTGTGAATAAGCTTAATTGCCAGCAGTTTCTAGTATTCTCAAATTTCAAATGCTTTTAATGGCACATTGTGTTCTTTGAATAACCTCTGTGGTGTGGACCATGTGTCTGAACCGAACAAATACAATTACATGCTGATAATTAACTTTTATTGATTTCATTTTTTTATTAATTTGAATATATCAGAACAGAACAACACATGGGTTGGAAGCAGTACACAAAAAATACGATAAGCACTAGCAAATGGAGCGTCACAGACTGGTAAGCATTTGTGTGGTTGAGTGAGTATTTACAGAGAAGTGATACTGCAAAGGAACAAATTCTTAACACGTTGGGAGGTGGTGTACGATATACTCATACTTTGAAATCCCACATTAGTCATTATCATAGCGCCACTTCGCAACTCCATAACTCACCAAGCGATTGAGCAAGAGAGCTGTTTAAACCCTCAAAAGATGTAACAAGTCTTCTAGTTTGCATCATGAAAAAATAGGAAAGTTTTGGAATTTGTTTTTTTGTGGGTGATGTTATAAGTAGGGTAGGTTAGGGCATTTTTGGTTCAGGTTACTGGGCCCTGGACCCCAACCACAAGAGCCAATCTTTTGACTCAAGTTTTTGTTGGACACTAGGCTATAAACGAGTTTTTAGAGCCTTTGATTGACTTTCAAGCATTTCTGGTTCAAAAGTTATGGCCAGAAAATTGATAATTGATGAATTATTTAGGGGATTAATTGATTGATTTGTTGTTTTTAGGCCATAGCTCTTGAACCAGAAATGCTAGAAGATCAATCAAAGGCTCAAAAGACTTGATTTTAGCCTAGTTTCCAATAAAAACGTGAGTCAAAAAATTGGCTCTTGTGGTTGGGGCCCAAAGGCCGATAACCTGGGCTAAAAGTGCCTGAATCTATCCTACTTATGACGTCATCCACAAAAAAACTGAAACCTAAAACTTTCTAATTTTTCAAAATCTAAGCTAGAGCATTTGAACAGCTCTCTAGCACAATTGCCTGCCAAGTTATGGAGCTGTAAAGTGATGGTAAAAAATGGTTCACATAGGTCTTAAGGTACATCCACCTGACTCCAAAAGTGTTAAAAATGCATACATAAGAATTGCATCATCATACACTATTCACTTAATGACTACAAGTAAGCAGACACAAATAGAAATGAAGTCTGTGCATTGTCAAAGAAATGTATATGAGTTTTTTCGTAAAGTCATGACAAAATGCTGCTGAGCACTAACATCTTCAAGAGCAAAATTGTTATAGGCTATATGGGGTTACCAAAAAAAAACTATATATAGACATGCTTCAAAGTTGGCAGGAACACAGTGGCATGCTATAACCTCAAAACAAAGTATATTCTACTGCACTTGCAATTAGTGTGATTGAAAATTATTTAATTTTAGCATTAAAGCAAAAGAATTATTATGAACAAGCTATTTCTGAATTCTGTACAAAATTTGAAGCTATCTTTTGCGATGAAAGGCATGCACTGGTGCAAAAATGCTAAACCAATTTTCAGGAAATGATTCTTGGAAGATGTTCCGGGAATGTATATACCAGCTGCTAGGGTGGCAGATAGTGAATAACTGGGTCCTCACATTTGGCTAGAGCTGGGGCCATTATTTCTACTTCTGTAATAGCTAAACCCTGGGCCAGTGCAACATTATCCACTGATTGGCTTCAAAGACCAACAGCATGGATGCTTATTGCTTAACACTTAGGTCAATTTATGCCAAAAAGAAAATCAACTAATACATCATTTTGCTAGCCTGAGAACTTTCAAAAGCAAATATTTGTCACAAGAAAAAATAAACTTTTTCAAAATCCCAAACCAAACATAAAAATACAATGCAAGTGTTGTACCACAATTGTGAAAATAACAGAGTACTTTACTTAAAAAAAACTGTGCCTAACTTCTGCACATTTTCAATAGCAATTGAGGTTTTACAAACTGTATTTAGCCAACATAAGTTGGGATAATTTTCAAAATGTAAACAGAGTAAAAACAATGAAACAAAGGTAAACTGTGATTTAAATAGGACCTAAAACAAACGCATTGAACATTAATTCCAACTAACCAGTATTCTGTATGTGATATCCTTTACTTGCACTTAGTGCATGACAGGCCACTCATTAAGTAAAGTGTTGAAAAACAGCACTTTCTTTGTAAGTGTGCAAATGAAAATAAAGCACAAACGATTTGTTCTGCATACTGTTCAAAGAGGGAATAAAAAGTGAGTTTAAAGTCTTTAATAATGCTTTATAACTTTCTACATCATAAGCAAGAAGCTTATCTGCCAATGCACTGATGCGGACTGAAATATATGCTACACACTTTATAATGTCTAACTACTGAAAAATAACTTTAGAACCACGTCTTACTTTTCGGCAATTTTAAAAAAGGCGACTGGATCCTTCAAGAGAAAGCAAAACACTGCTGACGTGGACAAAACATTTTGCAGAAGTGAGATGTTGACAGCTGTCTGTTACTGGTCATCAAGTAACTGTAATCCTGATAAAACGTTTTGTCCACGTCAGCAGTGTTTTGTCATAACTGTTCACCCTAGAACAGCTTTGTACAACCTGTGGGCTGCAAGTGGCCTAGTCAAAGGTTTCATGCAGCCCAGTTATGTTTTCCCTATAGTAAAGGTAGCCTACATACTGACAACCTGCCCCTATTTTAATAATCTCGAATTTGACATCTTTGGTGAAGGTGGTCTTCAGTCCCACTTTATCACATCTGTTACCAGTGCCACTTTATCACATTTGGCTGTTAGGATTCGAACGATTTCAGTAGATTAGCACAAACTATATTTAGTTTGCTAAAATCAAAGTAAGCCATTCAATGTGTGGCCCACATTACCACTTTGAGAGCCAGCGTACAAATATATCGTACCTAGATTTCAGCCTAAAACCAGCAGTTTTCGGTTGCCTTACCAATGCCATAGCTCCTCCGCCGATTGCGCTAGAGAGCTGTTCAATGGCTCAAATGGATTGGCCAGTCTTCTAGTCTGCACTCGAAAAAATATTTTTTAGTTGGGGGTTGCGGATTTTTTGTGAGTGACGTCATAAGTGAAGTAGTTTTTTGCCATTTTGGCTCATGTTACCTGGCCTAGGGCCCAACCACTAGGCCAAAGCATTTTGCTGAAGTTTTTATTAGAAACTAGGCTCGAGTCTGAGTCTTTTGAACCTTTGATCAACTTTCTAGCGTTTCTGGATCAAAAGTTATGATCTAAAATAAACAAATTAATTATCTAATTAACTAATTAGTCAAATATTTTTTATTACTTTAGATCATGACTTTTGAACCCGAAACCCCAGCAGGTCTTCCAAAGTATCAAAAGATTTGGATTGTAGCCTAGTTTCCAATAAAAACTTCAGCAAAATAATACCATCTAACGGTTTGAGCCCAGGGCCAGGTGAAGTGGGCCAAGGTGGCCTAAAGTCCTCCACTTGTGACATCACTCACAAAAAATCTGCAACCCCCAACCAAAAAATTTTTTTCGAGTGCATACTAGAAGATTTGCCACGTCTTTTGAGCCTTTGAACAGCTCTCTACCACTTTCAGCGCCCGAGTTACGTGTGCGCAAAGCCACGTGCAATCCGGTTGTTTTTTTTTAAGTGAAAATCCCCGAAACTGGCTGGACAGCAAAGTGTTAATATGTCATTCAATGTGCAGCCCTGGTTAAATAACTGACACAATTTTTGGCTCAGTAAGCCATTTGGGTTAGACACAGCTGATCTAAAATGTTGATCTCCAACAAGGGTGTGTGTGTGTGTTGTCACCATTCCTGTTCATAGTCTACATGATTTAGGTAGTCAGTCACAAGGGTCTCGTGATTGTTTGCTGCAGTATCAACTGTCAGCTTCTTTGAGTTGATTTACTGCTGCTGCCATCTGATAAAACCAAGCCTTCCAAATGCACTTGAACAATTTACAGCTGCTTGCAATCACGCTGGAATAAAATTTGCCCTAAGCAGACCGACGTGCATTTTTTCTCCCAGAAACCCAAGTCAGTGCATGGTACAAGCGTACTACAACACACTGCCAAAAGTTGAGAAGTTCAAAGGGTTCCTTTCAGTAGATAATCAGTTTTGAAATAATTCACAAATTGAAACAATAAATAATTTTGCACCATTAATTGAGTGGTTCAGTAAACAGTGCTTGGAAAACATACGAAACACAAAAATGTGCTGGCATTGATGCAAATAAGACAAAGATGTGAGACTGTGATTGTTGATCATCATATGCAGCATAAAATTTTTTTTAACTATGAAAATGGTCTGTAGGCAGTTGCGTTCCATCTAACAAGATTAGAAATTGTTGCATTAGCAAAGTTAAACATAAACTAGTAGTTTCTAACTGATCACACTGATGTTTATTATATTTCCTAAACAAATGACCTATTATTCCACAAAGCCATTGAATTATATCCAACAGCTTTTGCACAAATTTCAAAAAGTTTGTCATACATATGTGTTTCCACAAAGTCACGAGGTGATGAACTCCACTGTGGGATTCCAAGATCAGCCATATCATTGTGAGTTGATATGAAAATTGAAGGATCAGTAAAAAACTCTGGAATACATTCATCTGGAGACCATTCTTGCATTCGTTGTATTGTTGCAGGATATTCATTGGGTTCCCAATATGATCTGTAAAAAACAAATTTTACTGAACATGCACATACTATTTTTTTCATACACTACATGGAATTTAGATGAAGTTAGAGAAAAATTGCTTCACCTGCTACATGAGCTTAAATGGGTGGTTCACATGGCATACAAAGTCAAATTAAATAATGTAAAATAGGAAAGTAGGTTGTCATTAAATGCACCTTGCACCAAGACTACATGGTTAATCTCATAATGAATGAAGGCCGCATTGGTGGCAAGTCAATGACAGCACCAAACATGAACCTTTCCCCTGCACCCATCTCTTCAAATATTCAGAGGCAGTATGTTTCAGCCTAAATCAAGCAGTTTGCACGTGTCTTTGCTACTGCATAACTCCTCCACCGATTGCACTAGAGAGCTGTTCAAACCTTTAAAAGATTCAGCAAGTCTTCTAGTCTGCAATGAAAATTTTTTTGGGTTTTGGGTTTCAGTTTTTTTGTGAGTGACTTCAGAAGTGGAATAGTTTTATACCTTCTTGGCCCACTTCATCTGGCCCTGGGCCCAAACCACTAGATGTTAGTATTTCGCTCAAGTTTTTGTTGGAAACTAGGCTAAAATCTGATTCTATTGAAACTTTGGATGACTTGCTGGGGTTTCGGGTTCAAAATTTATGACTTAAAAACAACAAAATAAGTAATTAATCCCCTAATTATATAATTAATTAATTTGTTGTTCTTAGATCATAATTTTTGAACCAGAAACACTAGAAAGTTGTTTAAAGGCTCAAAAGACTCAGATTCTAGCCTAGTTTCCAATGAAAACTTCAGAAAAACACTTCTGTTGGGCCCTAGGCCTGGTAACATGAGCCAAAATGGCCAAAAACCTATCTTATTTATGACATCACTCACACAAAAACCCGAAACCAAAAACCAAATATTTTTTTCAGAGCAGTCTCGAAGACTTGCCACATCCTTTGAGGGTTTCAACAGCTCTCTACCACAATCAACTAGCAAGTTATGGAGTTGCAAAGTGGTGCAAAAATAGTGCCTTATGTGGGATATCTAGGTCCAATATATTCGTACACTGGCAGCGAACCTCCCAACCCTTTAACGACCGCGCGCATCAAGATATTGGCGCGCCCTTTTT
>JGI24022J15233_10009039_pt1 | contig 11193 bp, 11 predicted proteins | sample Ectturendosymbi2_FD_15233 | JGI IMG/M metagenome (IMG submission 15233)
GATCTTGGTACAGATATTTCCACCCCAGAAATCCTACGTAGCACAGGTGCTGCGAAGCATGTGGAAGCTTTTGTGCGAGAGTCAGGCATGCGCATATAGATTCTCTTTACTCCTGCCCTGGCACTACAAGACCTCGCAGTCATACAGTGCCATTCCCCTCATCATAATAATAATAGTACTGTGCCTCTTCAACGTAATCAGTGTTGTCACCACGTCATCCAATCACGCGCGTTTAGTGGATTTCAATGCTTCCCTGCTGGAGTCGCCATTTGCCTTGATGAAAGCCTGCTGTCAGTTGGCCGAAACGTTGGTGTCGTTTTTACTTTTGCAACAGTTGAGCTAAGACTTTTATTATTATTCATCCTGTTGGCTGGTTCTGCAACATATATACTAGTCTAGTTCTAGATACGGTAAGGTTTCATTCATGATGCCATGACATGTATCAATCAACCAGGCAATTGCACATCTAACATCAGAGTCATGACACTGGCATAGGCTATATAAACTAAAGCCTCAATTCTCCATAATTTTGCCTGACACAAATATAGGCCTGGGAGTAGGACAGGGCAGGGGTTGGCAGTTTGTCTCAGGGGCCACTTTGAGAAGGTCACGTTTAGAGGACCGCACCATCCACTGGAAACAGACGCAAGTTGGTGGCAATAGTACTAGTATTAACAAGTCTTGTTTCAAGTTGGCCTCAGCACCAACGATTTACAGTGATAAGTTGGAAGAAATATTAGTTTGGAAGATTTTTCTTTAATGCTTCAGTTAGCCACTAAAAATGATGTAGGAGGCGACGTTTGGCCTGTGGGTTCCTAGCCTCCTACTTGCCATTCACTGGCCTAGAATGAAGCTCTTGGTAGTAGTCTAACTTGTCACTTGCTTCTCTCACCTATTGTGCATGCTCACCTGTTAATCTGTACATCATACCTCAACTTTTCACTCATTGCTTCTCCAGCATCATCTGTGTTGTGTAAATTATTGTTATGTATAGCCTACAATTTGGCATTTATGCACCCTTGACTCTGAATGCTTTCTGTTTTATATGTTGTTCACCTGGCAACCCTGTTTCTATGTTGTGTTGTTTTTTAATTCATGACATAATAATCTGAAAATGTCTTGTCCTCCCTTTGTGGTGATGTTTGTTCCTATGTTAATGTAAACACAAAAATAAATAAAATTAAAAGAGCTACATTCTTCTCTATGTATCTTTACTTTTTTCTTTTGTTATTCTTTCCTGTGCCCATCCCATTTTTAGGCATAAAATTTCAAACATATTGAATTGATCATTTTAATATTTCATACTGTGTGGGCGAAGTGTTGGCTAATAGGAGGAGGCCTATTTTAACATCTTTTTTCACATCAACAAATTTCCTCAATCAAACTAGATTCACTCCTTTGTAGACATAGACATGGTCACTTCATCTGAAATTTTTCTCACCATGTTCTGTGTTTGTTTGTATTTTTAACTGTGCTTATTTTATTTCCAACTTTTGTTTTCTAACACGTGCCTTTAAGTAATGAACAGGGCAAATTATAGAGAAATATGTTAATGTCATGACTTAAATGTTAGATACGTGTGATAGGTGAAAACATGTCATGGCAGTATGAATGACATGTTATCGTTTCTGAAACTATATACTCAACAACTAACCTTATTTCGTTTTTTATGTACCTGACACTTATATTGGACTACTTTTTATTGTCGAACTTCATGTAATATGTTTCCATCCTTGCCTTTTCAACCTCATACTAGTTGCTATGTGCTTGTTGGGTCATACAAAACATGCATCTGTGGTACTTCATTATGTTCCATGGGTAATTGTATTGCTTTTTCAAAATTTGTGTGAATAAACATTGTTTTTGCATCTGCTACATGTGCTTGTTATCACAGTTATGTATTGTCATGGTTGTTTTATTATTCTCTTTCTCATAACTTCTAGTCCAAGGTTTTTCAAACAGGACCTGCTCTGGTCTATTGTCACTTACTCCTACATATGTCCATGCCTCACTTGTTCATCTATACATATCTCAACTCTTAACCCCTTGCTTGCCTGTGTTATGTAAATGAAATTGCTATGTATATGATTTAACCTTTGTGTACCTTTTCCTTCAATTGCTTTCTGTTTTGGTCTTTGGACTGTGATTATTACGTTGTTTTTTGCTGTTGGTTTTCACTTTTATATGATTCTTCATTGCTGCTAATTTCAATTTGATCTCATTGTTTGTTTAACACATCTTCCTATGCTGGCCTACATATCTCTCTATAAACAGGTTTGGTTGACTAGATGACTACCATAGTCCTTCACCAATCCTATTAACTACCATAGCCCTTCACCAAAGACACAGTGACAGTTTTTGTTTACATTGATAAGTTCTTTCGCCATTGTGTTTTCATTTATGCAAATTTCCACTGACAGTTGGTTACTTTTTGTATGGTGGCTTTTTGTATTGTTTGTTTATTAGCTGAGTTGTATAAAACAATAAATCAATCTTTGTAAACCTACTAGCATTCCCATGACGAGGAATTTTATATAACAAGCTAAAACATAAACGGTATATAAATTCTACCTGGCGTGCTGGGTGAAAAAGTGATGATTTTTTTTATTTGAGCCTTTACCTTTCTTGACCTTTTTTTTAATTGTATCACCTACCTACATGCAAGGGTGACAAGTATTTTAAAAGATTCTGGGTGTGCGCAGAAATTTCTTGTCTAGTGGTCATCTAGCCATTGCCTATACTGTACTAAAATGAAAACACGGAGGTTTATTCATTGTGTGCTGGATAAGAGCTACATTATTTATAGCTTTGTACCTTTCAATTGCCTTCTTCATGCATGAATATGTCATGTTAAGCTCAAAGGTGATAGGTATACTTTATTAATGTAATTGAATGTGTGTTTAAAATGTGATGGATTTCAAAAATTTTCTCTAAACCTGAAGTGAAAAAAAGTCGTACTTTTTCTTAACCCAATGCATTACCAAAAAATGCCAACATCTAGTTGTGTGCCATTGCAATAATAATTAATGATATTTTGCTTTGGTTTGCTTACCCTAGATTGTACAGCAACTCATAGTACTTTTACAACTAGGTTTGCTGTGCTAACCTGGAAAGCAATCGCATATTTCTGCAAAACCCTTCTTTCAACTATTGCTGCTGCATTCTCAGCATTGGGTAACCATAAATGATGTCTCTGTGAAGCAGTTCTTCTGGCTGGGTTACTTAGTACTGCACTAGATTTATAGTTTCATTTACAAAATCAATGTTGAATAATTCTCCAGAGAAACTAAGGCTTCCTTGCTTTTATCCACCTGCCACCCACACTATAGGGGTAGCCAGAGGGGGCCAAAGGAGCGATGCCCCACCCCAAATTTTTGGAAAACAGTCATTTTGTGCTTTGAGAGGTATTTTTCCAAACAAAATAGTGTTATTCACCTAAAATGAAACATTTTGCCCCCACCCCAATTTTTGGGCTGGCTACGCCACTGACCCACACTTAAAATGATAAACACTTCTGGAAGTTTTGTTGGCATCACTTTGTCTTCCTTGAGGAGTATGATTTTTGAACATGTTATGCATCTTTTATTGTACATCCAAACATTGCTTTGCAGGTCGGTGATCTAATCACAGTGATTTGGAAAGTATAAAGACCTCAGTAGTTCTAGTGTGCTGGTGACTGATTGTGATCTTAGAAATAGGTAGCATCATAACTATGGCAACTGGTCTACTTTTTGAAGATATTTTTGATATTAAGGATGTTGATCCTGAAGGAAAAAAGTTTGACCGAGTATCCAGGTTGCACTGTGACAGTGAATCTTTTAAAATGGATCTAATTCTAGATGTGAACACTCAGGTAGGTTTTACTTAAAATGTTTCAAGTATATATGAATGTTTCTTATTACATTGCAAAGTTACGTATTCTCAAAACTGGCTCAAAAGTTATAATAGAAACTAATTTTGATTAGTTTATAAATGAAAAACTAGGCTATAGCACAAAGCAATTTGATAAAAATGCACGTGGTGAGTAGGTGGGCATGTTATAAAAACCTGCTGCAAAACCTTGTCAAGGCGGTGACATGTGGCAAAGCTAGCAGCTTTTGTGGCATCTTTGCCAGACTTCAGTAGTGATCCAAGGGTTGAGGGACAACTTGGTGACCCTCTTGTCATGCATCAACACAAGAGGCTTAGAAAGGGATAGATGTTGTTACGGGTCAGACTCAGAGATATATTGATGTTGAAGGTATTTGCTGTGTGTTAAAAATAATTATGCAAGAGTCCTTGTGGTCGTTTTTTGGAGCAGTGACTCAGTGTAATTTAAAAAAGAATTGCTGATTTGAAGCAAGCCTGCAATGCTAAATTGAGTAGGCCCAACGTCGGGTTTAGATGGTGGGGTGCCTGGGGCCCAGACAGGGTGGGGGGCCTCATGTGCAGATACAGAATCTTTAGGTAAGAGATTATTGAAGAAGTCATTAGTATTCCTCGGATCAGTTAATATTTATGACGTAATCTTGTGACGTCACACAAGTTATCTCAACTGTAACACAACTTTTTGATACAACATGATATTTGACTATGATAACCACCAATTTGTGAAACTGTTGCAAAACAGGTCACCAGAAGCATCGCATCTTCTTTTTTTTGAAAATTTGCTTTTGGGTGATCCAACGTTTTCATCATCTGCTCTAAACGCCAATCCTCGATCAGCAATAGATTTTATGACAGAAACCAAACGTTGCAGAAGCGATTTCCAATATTCTTCATATTGATTGACCTGACAGGCTATCTCCGTATCAATTCTTCCAAGTGATTTACACCTGCGATTAAACATAACCATGGTATCTAAGTGTTTCATTGATTTCTCGTGTNTCCTCAGCAGGCCCATAGCCACGGGGAGAATTGGGGTCAATTCCCCCCTCTAATTTTTGTTGCACCCAGAAAATTGGTTATTAAAAATGTAATAAGAACGAAAGTCTTGTTCCCCTGAAAATGCATTTTTCACCGAAAAATTTAATACCTGGCTAGTGGCTACAAGCCTGCTCCTCAGGTCAGGCGCTCAAGTGCGTACTTCCAGTCGTAGAAACCTTTTCCAACAAGGAAATGTACACATTTCGCCATATCTGCGCACATCAGTCTACGAGTGAAACATTAAACATAGCCTTAAGAAGAAAAACAAGTCCAGATTCTGTCAATTACTTTGCCGTTGTAATTCTGGTGACGAATAGGATTTATGGTGCATTTCCATTGTGGAATATCATGGTTTAAAAAAACTTTTTGTCGCAATGTCGAAGAGTACCTGTGTAAGTTTTTAACCAATAATCCCGCATTTGTTGTTATATTGACTATCCAGAGACTGATATCTTTGACTCCCATGATAGCGGCAGCCATCCCATCTATCGTATTTTTCGATGATGCTCATTGACGTTCTTCTGCTACTGGTGCTTCATCACTGGTCAAACTAGGCCTATCTGCGTTGTTACGTAGAACTAAATCTGCCACAACATGTTCCTCGATTTTCTGTCCTCTTGCTCTTACAACAGGGGTCTCCAAACATTTTTGTCTGAGGGCCGTATATGCTAATTCACAACAGTTCAAAGGCCGAACATCTTACGCAATGTGATTGTTTTGGGATATGTTATTCTACCAAATCAAGTTTTTCGTAAATATATTATTTTTTTATTTTTGACAATATGTCTTTTCGTGGGCTGGATTTGGCCCGCGGGCCGTAGTTTGGAGAGGATCTGCAGAAATGTCTCCGCTGGACATCATTGGCACTGCAGAATAGTAATCTTGAATCTCTCTTGACTTACCCGCAACTTCTCTCATTTTTGCCTCTTGTGACATTTTTTGAACCACGTGGATATAAGCTCTACAGTCGTTGAGGTGTCAATGCCCCTTTCTTTTGTTCATGTTTATTTATTAATAAGCTTAAGAACAGGGTTGCCATATATTCATCAGCAAAAAGGTCTTACGCATGTCACTTAGTTGACTGCATTATCTACACTTAGCAAGTCACATGACAAATATTTGTAAGTTTTAAGCGTTTAAATAAGACGTCTGGTGTGGATGATGTTTCAGTCAAAACATATAAAACAAAATCCTTATTAAATTTTCCCTTTTAGCCCATGAATATTTTGCAAAATGTAATAATATCTTTAACAATATTATGAAACTGCTTGCATCAAAGATGTTTTAAATTGTACACCAGCTTTAATAAACTAGAAACTGGTTCAATTAGAAAGATTTCTCTTTTAGGTTTGTGGTTGCATCACAGAAAAACTACGTGTCACATTAACATAATGAGCCATAACGCTGAGGTACAACTATGCAATCTTTATCAATTCACTGAAGCATTGAATGGTATTGCAAGTTGCAAAATATTTTGTCCATCTTTCATGTTACAACAAATTGCATTTGTTTGATGCTCTTTTTGCACAAATGCAAACAAGTTTTAGTATTGGTCAGACAGTTTAGCCTCATCAATAGAAACGTTTCTCAAGCAGATACTACTCAGGTTCCACATTTTCCCATTCAGTTGTTTGCAACAGAAGAATTTAGTCAAAGCATTGAAATTCAGCAAACAAGTGGTCCATTTATCCAGATATGCAACAAAAGATTTGTACAATACAGATACATTTGACATTAATAAATCACAGTCACGATCCTTGCTTTCTTCTCTGATCTTTTTAGTGCTGATTTAACTTGTCTTGATACGTACATCTGATTAATGCCTCCCTGGCAACTTCCATAATGTGCTAGCCACCTGGTTACGCTATGAGAAATGGGTAATATCCACAGAGTTGCAATAGTCTTTTCACCCTCCTTTACGCACCGCGCACACTCAACCACACGTAATGTACTCAGCTTCGAAATCATGTCGTCCTTATGTGAAAAAGGGATATTTCTGTAGCTTTTCAATAAACTGCAAAACTGTGCACTACTGATCAGCTAGTCGAAAGCACTATACACAGCTATGCATAATGCATGCAATACACTGTTCTGTTTCATCGTATCACGTTTCATCAAAAACTTAACATAGCATAATGGAGGCAGTATTTCGCACTCAAATGCCAAAGTGATTGGGATGCTGAAAAAGTATTTACCACTGTTACATAACGATGAATGTGAAGGCATTCCTGCCTTTCCAGGCAACAAATTTACTCGACAAAAACATATTGTACATTAATTTGACGATTTTTGACGATTTTTATACGCCCTCCCATAAACTAAGCTATGCCACCAGCTCGTATCCTCTTGCAGTTGAGCAGGGACAGCTTACTGTATGCAAATACAATACATTGTAGCCAGTGCTGTAACCGACAAGGGGGCTTCAACATAGCCATCGACATCTGGATTCACCATCATTTCTCAAGTCTTTTCTGAGTGTTGGTTAGTGGGCTCTGCACAGTGGGTCCCTTTCAGGGACATTTTGACATATTTTAATGTCCCCGGAGAATATTTCGTTTTTATGAAAAAGGAGGCATGTCCTTTGAAAAGAAGACGTATGGTAGCCCTACTTTAATAATGCTACTAGTATGCGACCTGGGCAAATCAGAGTAAGGCAGATGCAAAATCTAATAGTAACGAGTAGAGACTGACTGCTGATGCGTTCTACGTATGTAGCTTTCCCTTGGCTTTGCATTCACTAGATTCAAATACCTGGCCAGCTTCAGGAAACCTAGAAAGTGCAGTGGTTGTTTCGTCATAACACAATACTCAAGAGAAATGCTCCCATCTGGCCGACCGATAACTAATATAGCGTCTACTCCACAAACATAATTTCCTCGCTAAAAATCACTAAGTGGCATGCACATGTTGCACATATGGCTAAACACATGAACATGGTGGGGGGCCCTGGGCCCGCCCCTTGCCCCCCCTCCCTAAATCCGGCGCTGAGTAGGCCTCATCCTTAATACGCTACTATAGTTGGCAACAGCAGGATTAAAGATGGCTTTTTGAACCATGGATTGGAGGTGTTTAGAGAAAAAACAAACAACAGATTCTAAGCAGGCAACAGAACTTCAGATGGGTCTAATTGATTTGCAGTGCAACGAATTTATTAAAAGCAAGTTCAACGAAGCATCGCAAATTGACTTTTATCGCAAGTATGTGCCCTCAGAACACTGTCCCAACCTGAGGTAAAACGCAGCACGGCTGATTTTGGTGTTTGGCAAAACATGCCTATTGCCTGTACNAACAACCATTTTCACACATGAAACAAACCAAATCCAAAAACTGATCTTCCATCACGGATGACAATCTTGAACAATGATTGCTCTTGACATCTATCGAAGCCGATAGCGACCACTTGGTCCGAGAAAAATAATGGCAATCCGCTCGTTGACGTATTTCTCGCATATGGTTTAGTGTTAAATGCTTGTTAAAATAAAACGCTCTTGAAAGTGTGATGGTGTCAGTCACAGTGATAATTTAGCGCTGTTTAATGTACTCGGTAGTTGGCCTCACATCAAAACGCCGAAGTACGGCTTCAGAAACGCTGTTATCGCTCTTGTTAGCAGCTGCAGCCCGGCAGGGCTACAACCAGTTTAAGTACTTAGTGCATGCCACCTTAACAAGTTTCCTAATTGTGCAGGTATATCCGCTTGAGCTTGGCGACAAATTTCGACTTGTGCTCGCAACCACGCTAAGTGAAGATGGCACACCTGGCGACGTCGATTATAACCCTTTGTGGGAAAACACTCCTTCCAGAGCTGACCAGTTCGAATATGTGATGTATGGCAAGGTTTGTGTTTCGTGAACCGTTGCAAGCACATTAGTGGGCCGATTTATACTACTGTATACGAATTGCTGCTCCTGCAGGTTTACCGTATAGAAGGTGACGAAACGGGAGGAGACGTGGCGTCGAGGCTGTCCGCGTACGTTTCGTTTGGAGGTTTGTTGATGCGACTGCAGGGTGACGCTAACAACTTGCACGGCATGAGCGTCGATCAAAACATTTACCTGCTGTTGAAAAAACTGGCGTTCTGAGCAGCGGCTCGAGCCCGAATTTATTCGCTTGTGCGCGACGTGGCTAGAACCAACCCATGAGGATGAAGCTGGCGAACGACTGGAAACACTGCTGCTGTTGCGTCTGCTGTGGGCAACTACTGCGTTGTTCATGTATGTTGGGCGCTTGATTGGACACGTTTAGTATCACTTCCTATTGAGACTAGAAAATTAAGCCTGCGATGTGGTCGGAGACCTTGCTATGGAACGTGATTTACTTCGTGTCTGGTTGCCGGAAATAAAGGAGTAGGCTAACCTGGCGAGAAAGCTGAAGCCGTGTCGTGAGATCATTTTTTTCGATGTTATGGCTACAGGCTCACAGGAGGGACTGAAGTCGTTGGCTCCAAAAATTAATTGCCCGATAGTCTCTGACTCTGCCATTGGTTTTAGTTTTTCCAGTAAAGGCATGAGTGCATTCGTCGCCTCAAATTCTGTGACTTCTCTGAAAAAAAGTGGAGAGCAAAAATCGTCTCCAAGATTTTTGTGCATAAGAAAGTCTATGAGAAATGGCACCACGTCACCTTTCCACGATCATCGGGGTATTTGTTGACGATCAGTTTGTGTTTAAGTTTCAAACGTTACGTTTTTCAACAAATACCCTGAGTATCCAGAATTCTTTTCTTGTGCCTTGAAAAACTCGACGGGCATTACCCTGAATGCGTTGAAGAAGGCTAGAGCCGATCCCCATCCCATTGCCAATTGTTCTAATAAGAAGTGCAGTTAATATAGAGTTTGGGTCGTGTCAGTTGCAATGCGATATCTGCAAAGCTAGAACATAACTAACTGCCCCAGACTGATAGCTTAAATCAAGCCTTATTCTTTCCTTAGTATCCCGCAGGGTTACGCCATCGTTTGAGATAGAAGGGAGTCGAATGCTATGCTACTGAGTTGGACTGCTTACGGCAAGCGATTGGAAACGTTTTGTGCTGGTTTGGTGAAATGATGAAGTTTTGCAAAAATGCTAATCTTAGTGTGTCCCCTGTTATTTTTTCTGATTGCTGACAAGTACAGCTTGATCACACGTAAGTTATTTGTTATGAGTAAAAAATTGTTGGCAGGTGTCCCCGAAATTGTCAGTTCTGCTAAAGCACATTCTTTCGCCTCAAAAGAGCAGGTCAAATGCTTGTTTGTCTATGCTAAGCCTTGAGCTAAGAATGTACAACCGTATTTTAATTTTGAAAAAAATTGGAGGGCCTGTGTTACTTCTTTGCAATGATCAAGCTCAGTTGACATCTTGGACAACCAATTACAGAAAACGGGGCACCTTGCAGGATATCTTAATTTTGGAGAATCCGTTTCCGTTAAAAATTAAATGCCGAATACGTGCTTCTTATAACAAGTTGTGCCTCGTGGCAAACGATTTGTGAAGCCTCTCTTGGTGTAAGCAGCAACACTTGAAGGGTACCTTGCATTCAATCAAATTACGACAAGCGGAACAGCAAGCCGAATATCGCATTCTACATTTCTATTTTTATTTAGAAAAACACTAACTTGACAAAAATCTGCATTTACGATAATGGAAAGCTAAACAATATGTGATAAAGCTTGTTGGGCAAGATACGGTATAAATGACTATTGGGGTGGGCGTTTAGTGCCATACACACCCAGGTCCGGCCCTAGCAGGTGCGGGGCCCCTCTGAGCTGTGATTTTATGGCGTCATTGTATTCAGTCAACCGTGTTACGATCGTGGTAAGCGCAGATATGCAGTAAAGCACTAACACGAGATCTGAGCACGTTTGCTAATGTTCGAGAGGAAATTCGCTAGTTCTGACGACAGCGTTGTTTGTTCACAATGATATTTATATGGCGTTTCTACTGAATTCTCAAGCGCAAGGTGTATCTGGCAAAAATGAACAATCTACCCAAACATCATAGAACGGGGCCCAATGCAGCTGCATCGGCTTGAGGCTGGCCCTGTACACACCACGTGACAAAACTGCGTAGTACATACCGAAATAATCTCTATGGATTATTGAGAAGAGAAAAATGTTTCCAAAAGTAATCCGTTCTGTGATAAGGCGCCGCGTTCGTAACTTTAAATCTACTATCTCATACTCTGGACATGTCTCTGATCTACGCCTGCCACTAAAAATGCACACAGCAGTAGGCAAGTCAGCTCATATGGCAGCTTACAAAACGTTTGTGTTCCGATGTTGCGTCGAAACCAGTAGAAATCTACAACTTGTTTG
>JGI24022J15233_10009044_pt1 | contig 11189 bp, 7 predicted proteins | sample Ectturendosymbi2_FD_15233 | JGI IMG/M metagenome (IMG submission 15233)
GTTGCCCACGCAAGTGCAACTCTCACAGCCACCAGCTTTGTCATCTTGCATTAAATAAATCTAAATCTAACACTTGTCAAGTCAGTAAAAAATCATCTTGGGCTTGTGTTGCTTTGAAGGCATTCGATAATTGCATGTCACGGCCATGGTAAAAGTGAGTGCTTTACTGATGATAAAAATCCAGTAGTGGCGATGGACTAACTAATCTCGTTTGCACTACCAAACTGTGCGCGCCAAACCACTAAAAACATAATTAATTAGTCAATTATCGATTTTTTGTTGTTTTTAGGCCATACGTTTTGAACCAGAAACGCTAGAAAGTCAATCAAACGCTCAAAAGTCTCTGATTATAGCCAAGTTTCCAATAAAACTTGGGTCAAAAATTCCCTCTAGCGGTTGGCGTCCAGCACCAGGTAACCAGGGCCAAAATGGCCCAAAACCTACCCCACTTATGACGTCACCCCAAAAAAAACTGAAATCCAAAACTTCCCAAATTTTTTCAATGCAATCAAAAGACTTACCGCATCTTTTGAGCATTTGAACAACTCTCTAGCACAATCGGTTGGCGAGTTATGGAGTTGCAAAGTGGCACGAAAATAGCGGCTCAATGCGTGATTTCAAAGTACGAGATCTCGTACACCGGCAGCGAACGTTTTTGCAATGACTTCACAATGAAATCACCAATACGTCCGTGCTGCTGCTGTACACTGAGTTGCGTGATGGAAAAAATAAGACCACATAGTTCGTTTCCAAGGTTGTTTCACTACATTTTGCTTCTATTTCACCTTTAAACTAGGTTTTACGTTTACTATTTGAGTATTGAATAAGCTTTGTAAAGTCCTTTAAGTCCCGCGCCGGCCACTTTTGACCAAAGAAGCTATGATCGGCCATAACTCCTGCACGCATAGGGCTAGAGAGCCAATGAAAACATCCCTGGATGCTGGAGACAGCAAGGAATCCAATGGACGTGACAAAAATATACCTTTAAATTTGAAATTTTTGATAAAAATCCATATTTGTGCATTTTCCGTAGTGATTTCTTGGCAATTTTCAGATAAAATACAAAAACACGTTCCCCGCACCTCGTTTAGCCTTTCCAATCCGGTTTTTGCGCTTCGCCGATCGCTGGTGTCGAGCGAAATTTCTGACCTGTTACTGTTTGTCAGTAATTTTGCTTCTCAGAATAATGAAACAAAGTTTGCAATTGCTTTTTTGATATGCGTTGTGTAAATTAAAACATTTTGGTTAGATGTCAGGTACCCACAACAAGCTATAGTACAGAAACAACTCTAACCACTGGAAATTTTTGAACTTTATTTAAGACTTCAATTATTCTTCTTTTTCTCACCCTGGCCCAAACCCTAACCCGACACACTTACCTAAACACGAATCCCTAAGCCCTAATAATCAGGTTTGTCAGCGAATTTGATAGGTAGAATATTACTCTGTGCATGCGTACATGGCATGAAGTCAGAAATTTCGCTTGACACCGGAATACCCAAAAGAGGATTTTTACAAAAAATTCGGATCGGGTCGTTTTGGGGGTGTAAATTAGGGGGGAAAGATGTGTAGGTTAGGAAAATTGACTTCCAGATCACGTTTTGGGGTCCAAAGAACAAAATACAGGGGTAATTACTTGGCGTGTGGCTTCAAATGCTCTAGGAGTTATTCTGAAGCGTTAGAGACCTTGATTAGCCTGCTAGCCTGAGGGGTTGGGGAGTTATGGCCAAAAATAGACCAAGAAATCTTGAATTTTTTCAAGAATAAATTTTTCCTGTCAATATTTGGCTTGAAATTTGATGGGTTGTTGTAAAATACCAAAATACACCTTTTATGCAAATTTGGTTGGGTTTGTGGGTACTGGCTGGCAGAAAAGTGGCTTGAACTGCAAAAAAACGAAACCTGCGGTTTTCGACCTCTAGGAATGCCCACCAAAAAGTTTCAACTTTTTTGATCGCCATTGCAAAGGTAAGGTCTTTGCCGACATTTTCTATGTAGAAAGTTTATTTCCAACGTGTTTTGTTTAGGCTCTACAGCAGGTTTTTTAAGGTGTTTTAGGGACCCGATTCGAGTCCCTAGAATCAGAGAAACTTATCATCAGGTCCCCAGAATTAGAGAAAATCGGGTCCCTAGAATCAGAGAATCGGGTCCATACCGGGACCTAACATTTTCCTTGAAAAAATTCTGCTCTACAGTCTTTTGAATGAACGCAGCTAGGTTTTCTAGCCTACGCGTAAAACGGGTTTTTTCTAACTTGACGTCATAGGTGCGCGACATGCCGCAAAAGATGTGGCGCAGTCTCACAGATCCAGTGATGTCTTCACTGACTCTCTAGCTCAATCCGTTCAGAAGTTATGGCCGATCATAACTTCCTTAGTTAAAAAAGTGGCTGGCGCGAGACTTAAAAGGGTTTTAACTGCAACACACTTCCACTGCCTTTAGTAGCCTGTATAAGTATAACTGCACTGAAGATGTGAAAAGCTAGCTCTAGAACTAGTTAAGACCATCATTACAATACACATTTTCGTAAATATGTTGAACAATTTTTTTCAAAGTTATTTCAACAATTGCTGAAAAAACATGTAAGAATAGAAAAACGTTTTCTCACCTGTAAAAGGGATAACGTTATTTCTTTTGTAGTCAATAAAGCATCACTTTGGCGTCTACAGCAAAGTTGTTATTGACTTTTACTGCCTCTTCAATACAAGAGCATTTGAATAAGTCGTGGACTGTTGCGTTAGACAAAAGGAAATGAGCTGTAGGGCATTTTGCAAAGTTATGAAGGTAACGCAGTCTAGTTTGCGTATAGGCTAAATCGCTATTGTAATCTTCGGAGCCTTCAGTGGATGTGGAGCACTTAAAACTGATCTATGATATTGACCTCGAAAATCAGACAACGTGTGAATTTTGCGGTAGTGTGTTATGCTGCAGGTATCTGTTTCGCCTTAACTGCTTAGGCAAGCACAAGAGGAAGATGGCAATTCGGGGCATTCTTTTTTCGTTTGAGCGAGTTGTTGAAACCACTGCTTGGCCGCACTAGATCTCGGGGCAGGTGTTGAGCAGCCATTCATTCTCTCATCGTCCGGCACCGCCAGGCCATGCAGTCCGTGGAGAGGTCGATGGATAGGACACTGGAGGACAACATGGTCGAAGGTTTGTTCTTCTGCACCACACTCACAAGCCGCAGAGGAGGCCATACCCCATTTGCACAAGCAGGAGCGGAAATGTCCAACACCGGTGCGGAGGTGGTTAAGGCGGACCCAGGCTCTTCTTGTGAGAGTCATTCGGGGGGTGGGTGCCGGTGTCGGGGAGGAAAATGCGGAGTCTTGTGGGGCTATCCGTCCGTCCACTCCACATTCCATTGGTAATCCACCCACTGCGCCGCACGTATGTTGTTGTTGTCAGATAAACTGATGAGTTGTTGTGCCGCGGGTACAAATGGGTGTATCGATTTCAGGCGCCGTGCATTTGCACTCGATGGACGGGTGAGCACTGAGTGGAGCAGATGTCCAGGCTCCATGGCACGGCGTGGTAGAGACAGTGTGGCTCCATTGCGACGAAGCTCAGCAGGTTGGATGCCTGCGAGGGTTGGAAGGTTGTCCGCTGGTGTAGGACGCAGACATCCAGTCACAATTCGCAAGGCGTCGATGAGGCGGGTATGAGCACTGCGGCACCAAGCAGGCGTGCAGTACTCTGCGGTTGAATGTACCAGGGCTAGGGTGGGTATTCGCAGAGTTGTTGCTCCAGCACACCAGCCGGAGACAGCAAACCGCCTCAGGAGCGCAACGCGTGATGTCAGCTTCTTGCGAAGTGACTCAAGGTGTCAGCGGTACGTGAGCGACCTCTCCAACGTTACTCCAAGGTATTTGGGCTCGGAGCAGAAGGGCCGGGTTTAGTTGTTGTATATGACTTTAAGCTCATGTTTACTTATCTTGTTGAGGTGAAAGACTGCCGACACCGTTTTTGTAGTGCTGAGCTTTAGCTTCCAAGTCTGGAGGTATTCACTTACAGTTGCCATATCCTTGGTCAGCAATACTTCCACTGCCTGCCAGTCTCCATCAGCATGCATGATTGCTAGATCGTCAGCATATGCATACGTTTTGGAGACGGTAGTTAGCAGGTCCTCGATGTGGATGTTGAAGAGAAGGGGCGCCAGGACAGATCCCTGTGGGACGCCGTTCTTGAGTCGTCGTAACCTGCTGCTTATGCCGTTTCCGGTGGTGAGGGTGAAGCTGCGACTGCTAAACATCTCCATGATCATGTGATTTATGTGTCTATCAGGCAGCAATTGCAGCAGCTTGCAGGTGAGGCAGCGGTGCCATACAGTGTTGTAGGCTGCTGTGAGGTCGACAAGTACAGCTCAAGCCTTCTTTTTAGCTGAAAAGCTGTCCTTGATGTCCTGTGTCAGCAAGGTGACCTGATCCACGGTCGACCTCCCGTGACGAAAGCCCGCCTGCTCCCGAGGGAGCAGTGAGTCGATGATTGGGATGACACGAGCATAGATGAGTCTCTCAAGGATTTTAAAAGGCACTCACAGCAGCGATATGGGACGGTAACTATTTGGGTCCCCAATGGGTTTTCTGGCTTAGGGATCGCAACTATTAGTGCTCTACTCCAGATCTTTGGAATTTTGAGTTGGCACATGCAGGAACTGAGGAAGTCGAAGATTTCGACTCTCAAAACCAAGATTTGAGAGCCGACCCAGCGTGGAGTATGAACTCCGCGAAGAAGGACTCAAATCCCAGAGACTTTGCTGGCTTCAGGCGTCTGAGGGCAGCAGCAAACTCCTCCGGGCTTAAGGGTTCAGAGATACTGTGACCCTCAGGTGTTGGCAGAGCCAGCTCTAGCAGGTGCGGGGCCCCTCTGAGCAGTGGTTTTTATGATGTCATCGTGTTCAGTCAACCATGCTGTATGACAGGTCCGTAACCATGGGGGCGCAGGTATCGCCCCAAAATGTTTTTCTTACCCTCTAGAAAAATTTGTTGGGTATAGTTTAAAACCGGTGGATATAGTTCAAAAATTTGGGCCCCTCTTAGAAAACACTTCATCCCCCTAGTGTCTCAAGCTGGTTACGGGCCTGTAAAACGACCATGGCAGAGCACAGATGCAAAGCCCTAGCACAAGAACTGAGCACGTTTGCTAACGTTCGATAATAGAGGAAATTCATTGCTAGGCTAATGAGAGGGTTGTTTGTTAACAATGAGATTTGTAAGCCGTTTCTTCTGAATACTTGAACGCAAGGGGTATCTGGAAATATGAACAATCTACCTGAACACCATGGCACCAGGCCCAATGCAGCTGCATCGCCTTAAGGCCGCCCCTGGGTGTTGGTGTCTTCCATAGGTCGGACAGCTCCTTGTTGACCAGCCTGGTGGGCTTGTGATCCCCGGTCTTGTGTGCCCCGTTCTTCACAAGTTGCGCGGCGATGGAGTTTGCCGAGATGGGGCACTGCTGAAAGGAGCGTCCAGATCTGCCAGTTAGTTCGTTGATGGGTTCTCCACACCTTGCGGCTAGAATGTGAGAAGTTGATGGAATTTGCTGCTTCCTCCCATCGCTCCTGCTTCTGTTCAATTCGAGATACGCAGCGTCTCTGTCAGAGTCAGTTCCCTCTTGGGCTCGGGTGAAAGAGCGATAGAGGGTCTTGCACTCTTTGTCCCAGTNTGGCACATAGCAGCCACGTGGGATGCATTGTCTGGCTGCAGAAAGTAGGCTCTCGCAAAAATCCTGGTATGCCCTCTCGATATTTAACGTGTCCAGAGGTGGCAATCTCTCAACAGATTCATCAGTGAGAAGGCTGAAGTGCCTCCAATCAGCCTTGCGNAAGTTCCAATGCNTCACCGGATCACTGTGGGCAGGAACCTTGAGCTTCGGTGGCGTTATAAGGGAGGGCCGATATTGTGACNTCGGGAACTTTCCTAGGACACGTCTGTCCGGCAGTCAGCTNTCCCGGCCGAAACTCGCAAAGGCCAAGNCTGGGTTGGTGCCGACGTTCCATCGGTGAGAAGAAGCTGGCTGTTTCCTTTGGGTTATATAACAGACGAAGGTTGTTGGATGTTGCCCAGGCGTCCAGGCTTTCACCGTCAGGGTGTAACCCAGTTGACATGTTGGTGTAACGTCAGTTGACATGTTGGCAGTTGAAGTCACCAACATACAGACTGGGGTGTTGGAACGTCGGGATGGCCGTTGGTGTGAGTCGTGAGCGTGGAGGTTTGTAGATGTTAATGATCTGTATCCTGCTACGTCTACGCACAACCACTCAGTGTCTGATAGTTCTGGAGACTGATCGACCAGTGATCATTTCAACCGCTCATGGACAAACGTTCCACGGCCGTAGTTCCTGCTCAGGACAGACCCAGCAAGTGAAAAGTTGGGAATCACTAGCTTATCTGCAGTTGTGCAGTGGGTCTCCTGTAGGACGATGATGAAAGCCTTGTTCTTATAGGCTAGCTGCTCAATGACAGAGATCTTTTCCGCGGTAAGACCCTCGGTGTTCAGCTGGAGTATGTTGGGTAGTGGGTTTTCGGCAGCATTTATGCTACCGCGCCCTGAGAAGTGCGTTTTATGACCCACTCATGCCGAACACATCCAATGCGGGTAGCAGTGGTTGTCCTCATGTTGACAGGTTTGGTTGACATTACAAGCAGTGTCGTACAGGAGGGCCACGTGAAGGCACTTGTCATCTTCCCATCCCTCAGGGCATTCAACTAACAGGAAAACAACCAGCAGCAATAGAGCTCCCTCGACGAGGTCACACTACTGATACTAGGTTGCACTGTCATTATATAGGGTACGTGAATTACGATAATTCGCTTGTGGTGACTATCACAGTGAGTTGTCACTTATGGGCACCGTCTAGCAGTGACCATTTATTTACATGTGGCACCATCTCCAGGCCGCCACAGTTATTGACAAAATTTTTTTGGTAAACATAATTCGAAGTAGGCACTGGGCAAATGTTGTTTTTTAACTTTTGCACTGAACAAATGTGCATGCAATTGCACAACTTTGTAGACACACAACTAATGAAGCGTTTCAAGTGGTAAAATGGCTATGCGGTATATAAAACGACATTAAATTTGGAACGTTTCAAGTGCGCGAGAATGAGATATCATTGCGCAAATGGTCTGGTAGTACTGCGCATTTGCGCAGTAGCGCGCCTTAGAGGGAACATAGGTCATGTTTCGTGCTTATTTCAAGATATAAGGATTAATCAAGCATCTTGATAATCACAATCAAACACTCACAAACTGAAATAGATCTTGTTTTTCATTGTCGATTATGAATTTTGCTTTTTCGGCTTGTCGCCACCTTTCTCATCATTAATTTTCGTATATTTTGCTTTCTTTACATATGCATATACGAACCCAACATGATTCGTCAAATTTCCTTCCCTACTGGTTTTTAATCTCAGGTAAGCCCAACGCATGGCTTTTCAATAATTTACTCATTCCAGGGGATCAAACGAAAAAATTAAGGGACATGATGACGGCATATCTACAGTACTTTACAGATGTAAAGATTTATATATGTTAAAATTTCGTGTAGTCCCCGTCTTTAACTAAAAAAGTATATATTATACATATAGCAAGCTATAATAATAAATCTGATAATATGACCACAGTGATGCATAGAACGTTTCGTTGTTCACTTCACGTTTGAGTGGTGGTTTAATCCTCTGAGAATACATAAAAGGCTTCAAACAAACTCTGTCGACACCTGCGCGAAGCCCTCTGTTTCTGCGGGGACCCATTTTGAAAAACTAAACTATCAAGTTTAAAAAATGGCTATGGTTGAGAAGCGCTGGCTTGCAGTCTTCGTCGTGACTTGCGCACTTGGTCTAGCTGTTGGGTTGGACCTCTACCAACTACACGTGCGTAGTGTTTGCCTTTGTTCGTTACCAACAGAACCATCGCCAGAAGGTCTTCAGTTGGGGACTTTACGATTGTGCAGGGGGATTGACATTCTAAAATTTGACAAAAAATCCACTGATTTATGATGTTTCACATTGCGGGGGCTTGGAGCTTTGTTTGGGGAGCTAAGACCCGTGGCAACAGGACTGGTTACCAACAGACGTCTATTTCGAAAACTGTACGAGTTATCAAACCATGCCAGGTGGGACATAAGCTTTTGGATGCTCAGCATTGCATTACAACGTCTTACCTTCGACGGTAATTGGGTTGAACAACTTTATTCAGTACAGCCATTGCCAAATTGTACAACCATTTCGATTAATGCCCTTTAGCCTTAACCACAATCATATGTAAACATATCGTTTACCCTTGCGTTAGGTTTTCAGATTAAGGTTTTTGTCCAGGGACGCTGGAGCAGCGGTAGGGCAGGGGCTCCCTCTGGATATTCAGGGTGTTCAGTGAACACCTGGAAATGAGGGAAAAAATAAAAAATATGTTTTAGGGCATTTGTTAGCGATTAATGCTAAGAACTGCCTTTTTTTGTATTGTTTTCTCAAGCAGCGGATATATTTGTTAACACGGCTGAACGATGCTTGCTTATCTGCTCAAGCATGACTGCAGGTTGTTCAAGAACATCCGAAGTTCAGTAAATAAACAAAGAAAAGGAAAAAGCCGGTGGAACCCAACTATAGCATTATTAAAGCAGCCAGGGTGTTCACCTTGTCTGTTGCACAACTTTGTTACGTCATGCGTTGTTTTGCTAGCATTTCCCCTTAATCTGTACAGTATAAGCAAGCTGTGCAATAGGCAGGATTCCTTATAGTGTACTTGTACAGATAGGTTTTGCTTCAGGTTGAAATAGCGTACTTTGGCTAGGTAGGTGGTGTGTTTGTGTAGTGATTACTGTAACAGTTTGGAGGATTTTCAAAATGAGAATTCACGAAGCTGAATATTACTGACTTTAGTAGTTGTGAGCCTAGGCTCACGTGCAAAGTAGCCTAACGCTAAAGTGTAGAATGTTGATAGCAGTCGAAAAACGGATGATAACACGTAAGGCGGTGGATTAACTTGATGATTCTATGCCGAAAATACTATTTATTTCTTATCAGTGAGTTCAATTGAAAAGATTTTGTCACGAGAAATGAAATTAATTAATTGTTGTTTGTGCCTGATGCTGTCGACATTCTAATGTATCCTACGTGTTGCGCGTTGTTTGTCAACTCCCAATCTGCTGAAGTGTTCGAATGGCTTGTGGTAGGCGACAACCACCACGGATGGTGAACGTTCACCATGGGCGGATCCAGCCAGTAAGTTTCGGGGGGGCGATTTCAGTAACATTTGACATTCAAGTCACATAACGGGTTCACTACTGTAAAAAAATGAGGTACACTTCACAACACTACTGTGACAAAAAATGGACTCTAAAATGGCCTTATATCGCAAATGCTGTTTTCCAAATTGTACAAAATCATGGTGAAAAAAGTTTCTTTCTTAGGTTTTACGGAGGAGCGATCGCCCCCCCCAGGATCCGCCCCTGACCTTCACAGTTTTAAGCTGGTTGCAAGCCTGGTGAACACCCTGCCAAAATGGCCACCGTATGCCACTGGCAGGGAGGGCAATAAAAGAGTTGAGGATAAAAAATCGTTACCAATTAAACTTCTTTCTGTTCAGCAAAGATGTTGGCCTCAAAAATAAAAACATAAATTATAGAAAACCATTCTGAGGTTTCAGGGTGCGCGAATAGCTGCAACGAATTTGTTTCAAATCGATCTTGGTAAACCATGAAATTACCTCTGATGCTTTTATAAAAGGGCACCTTCGCCCCCGTTGCCCCCTTATGAAAGGGCATGGGGACAATGCCCTCGTTATGCACCCACTCTCCGGCGTCCCTTATATTGCCTCAAATTCATCAAAATGAGAGCAACACTCTTTCTAAGCTTTTCTTGTTGAAATGAATTTTTCTATGACTGCAAATGTTATGTATATACCGTTGAACAAAGGAGACTTACGAAATCCACGTTGCCTATCGGCTGGCTCCGATTCACTCTACTTGCAATTCAAACCAACAACCTGAGCTCAAAGTTTCCCACGCAAACACACCAACTTCACCACCTCGCTTCAAGAACGTCATTTTCCGACACCATTACGTCATGCAGAAAAACAGCCGTTGTATTGAAACTGAGCAACGTTGCCGTCACTCCACCTGCCAAAACTTAATGTTGATAAACCCACCTAATGACTGTGCTACAGCTTATGGCACTTATTAAACATATCTCACTGAACATTAAAAAATAGCATGAGATGTGCCAAGAAATGCTTTTTTTATTTTAGCGACGCCAATTAGCGGCATGCCAACACTTGAAATATGCTTCTAACCGGGCAGTTGAGGCGAACGATCTGGCCAAGAACCACTACAGCAATTCATTCTGTGTCGGTGAAACGGACACAAAACCTTCCAATTGGGAGGCGGACACTCTACCACTTAGCTATCGCCGCCCCAGCGAAATCTTCATTGCCAATGCTAGGTGTCAGTGGATGTTATGATTTGCAGTTGGGGCGTTAGTGAGGAACCAAAGATACGTGAAAAAGGATGAAAGCTAACCTTGACTATTTACCGTGATTTCATGTAAAAACATTTTTTATCCGATTTTGAGAGCAGGGGCAATATAAACTGCGAACAACCGGAGCCTTAACATTTGCTAGTCTGCCGTCGAATGTCATCTCTTTCCTTTGTTCAAAAGACTTTTGACTGGGATGACGGTAATGGTCTGGCGAGGAAGGTATAGGGAATGGTTCCAAAAACCCTGATTTCAAGACAACTGTGGGGCACTTTAGCAGTGGTGTGTTTAAGGGGAGGCGAGCGAGGCACTTGCCTCGGGCCCCCCTTTATGGGGGCCCCCTTGAGCTGTTACACGTGTAAATTTTCTTTATTTTCAATGAAAAACTTTTTATTCAGTCATATAATGTACTACCAAGCAGATCATTAGTAAGTCCCTCTGCTTTCAAAGGGCCCCCCTACAGAAACTGTAATGTGCAGGGACTTTGCTTTCAAAGGGGCCCCAACAGCAACTGCAATTTGAAGGTAATTTGCTTTCAAAGGGGCCCCCACCAGCCACTGAAACGTGTAAGTACTCTGCTTTTAAACTTCATGGAAGGGGCTTTAAAGAAACTGTAATGTGCAAGTACTTTGCTTGCAAAAAGGCCCCCAACAGCAACTGTAATGTATGAGCATCTTGCTTTCAAAGGGCCCTCGAAAAGCAATTATAATGTAAAATTCCT
>JGI24022J15233_10009047_pt1 | contig 11188 bp, 9 predicted proteins | sample Ectturendosymbi2_FD_15233 | JGI IMG/M metagenome (IMG submission 15233)
ATATGGTGATCATTTGTATTTGGTGTGCGCTGTTTGTGACGTCACAATTTGACGTCATATTCACGTTTCCAAACCAACGTTTCGGCGAAGTTTGTTGACATACTATGCATGTTTGTCTACACGCACTCCCCTTAATTTATGCGTCATTTAACTGAATATAAACTATCAGCGCTACAGGTTAGGATATCGGAGGAAAATACACTCAACGCTACGACACAGCAGTTTATAACTACAAAAATATCGGGCTGCACGTTAAAACAGGGGAGTAAAACACACTCATCTCATCACTGCGTCAAAGCAGTTTACAACTGCAAAATCAGGCTGCCCTGATGTCTTGGCGAATACCAGCAGTGGAGCACAGGAAGTGTGCGGCTGGACTGTCTGACGCACACCCCGGTTTGTAAGATCGAACCTTGCTAAACTACACAAGAATTGTGAATGCGCATAAAGTACGCAAGTAAACTTTCGATTTTCTGTTATGTATAAAAGTCCAGAAAATTTTAAATTTTCCTTTTTCCCTGCTGAGACATAACCAAATGTCTGAATGCTATTTTAACAACTGCTGTTTTTGAGCTCATGTAATAGGTTTAAAGTTTTATCATTCTACAGAAACTGGTAATGTAGCCAGTGCGGTCAGCACTTGCGCTGATCAGTCATAGCAGACAAAACAAAGACAACTGTTTCCGATAAAGTGAACTATCGCGGAACACAATCTTAAACATGCTTAGTGGACGAAAGGTCTGCAAAAAGTGGTGAGATGGTTTCTGGATGGAGACGATAACTCAGATTCCCACTAAACCCGAATAATTATTACTTTTTGGCCCATTTACAATGTTCCTTGAAATTTGCATGCAAATTCATTCCGTGGTAATGCATTAAGTCGACAAATTAACAAGCAAAAAGTATGCGAAAACAATTAATTTCCTTGCGAAGGTAATAAATTTTTTGTAAATTATCTAGCTCAAGAGGGGTTTTTAACCCCCAACCCCCCTTTGCATACGCCCTTGGTTGCACATACGCCATGCCGCACAAGAGCGTTGCTCAACGCAAAATCTGCGGAAGGTGACGTGCTTATACTGCTAGGCCGTCGCTAACAGTGGCATAGCCAGCCCAAACATTTTTGGGGAAAAATGCATTATTTTAGGCAAGCAACAGTATTTTGTTTGGGATACCGCCTCTAAAAGCGGAAAATAACTAGATACTTTGAAAATTTGGTGGGGAATGGCCCCCTGGCCACGCCTATGTATTGTGATGCATCAATGGAATTAGGGTTGCCAGATCACTTAAAATTTTTTCGAGGACATTTTGTGATTATTGAAATTTTGCTTCACAGCTACTTTGAGTACTTTTTAGATATAATGGTGCACCACAATTTTTCAAAAAAAAACATTGCTGAGTAACAATGGGTGCTTTTTACGACACAACTGTGTGCCATGGAACAAATCTACACGGTATTCTGTTCCATTACATTGCTTGATCTTGATTCTTGAATGATCGAAATATACAATAGTTCAATAATGAACAATTGCACAACTGTTCAAGAACTTTCAAGGACCCCGAAAAATACTCAGGGACAACAAAATGTTTTTCAAGGTGCAAGGACATAACAAGTTTTGATAGCAAATTCAAAAACAGTCCTTGGCGCTCAAGGACGTCTGACCAGACATGGGGTAATCGTAATCGATTGAACTGACCAAAAACGAAATGTAATCGTAATCGTATTCGATTACTTTGCCAATTTAATCGTAATCAACGATTACTTTCGCGATTAATCTTGGAGATCTTCACCCTGCATCACTGTGCAATGAACCGCGGTTTTGGTGGCTGGGTTTCCTCCTTTATTATAATTATGTTTCAGGGGAGGTCATTTGCCTGTCTGTGTGCGTTAAATCCAGGTAGTCCAGCGGCAAGCACAACGTTTGTAGTGAATTCTCGCTTTGTTCCAGCTGTACAGCTTTCCTGTTGGCCACCAGAAGTAAAGTAGTGAGTCTAGTGAGACGTAGCAACAAAAATAAGAGCTTTTCTTAAAAACAAGTTGAAACTTCGGCAACAGAAGAGATAACGGTACATTACGAGGAGGGGTGTTGGTTTTGTTTAGATATATATTCAGAGTGTATCTGTGAATGTAAGTGCTGGAGCAGGCTACGTACACAATTACTACAGTAATTTATATAAATAAATTTTTTTGCAATCGAAAAAGGTAATTTAACCCTAGTCGAAAGCACCTTTCCACAACGCTGATAACTAGCATGTCAACAGAAATGACATACAAATACTGGTAAAAAAGTCAACGAATCCTGTGAGCTTGGGTCAACCGTTGACTTTTTGTCCAATATACAGATGCGCAACTATACTGGCGTCAGTGTTCGTTTCATTTCGAATGAAAAGCTACGCAATACTATGCTGCGCTTGCAGACGATCCAGCGGCCATCACGCAGCTGAAAGCATCGTATAACCCAGTCTGAAGAAATAGTCAGCTATTTCGAAATTACTTACAATGTTTGAAATTACTAACACTTTTCAGCGTTGCTGGACGGAAGTTCGAGCCTGGTAGATGTCGTTTGACTGATAAAAGATTTGAAGCGTTGATGTTTATCAACTGTACCAAACATTTTAAAAATTTATTGCTTTGCTTAATCAATATTTAAAGCGTTTGTTGCAGTGGCGTAACTAAGGGTGGGTGGGGTGTGGGGCAAATTTCCCCTCGTTGGCAAGCTAAACGTAACAACCGGCCCCCCACTATTTTATATTTAGATTTTAGTATTTTTATGGCTTTCAGTAAGTTGTCGTTTTTTTGCGTTTTTCGGCCAGTTTCAGAGATGCGTACTGGTCATTTGCAACGACACTAATTCCGCACACGTCAGCAAAAATTGTAAGCCTAACCTGAAGAAGTTCAAGAGTGTGGTCATGGCACGAAGGTATGCAAACACTGTCGAATCACAGTAACAAGCGACCAATTTGTTTGAAGAAAGTTGAGACCACTGCAACGTCCTTTGCTAAGAAAAAATTAATGACGTTCCAAATGCATTTGCAAAAGTGTAAATCGGTTCAAAATATGGTAAAGATAGTTCAGTATCTAGTTGACCAAACTTTTTGGGGAGATAATTCCGTTGGAATTAAAAAAAGAAATAAACTTTTGGGAGATAATTCCAACTAAAACACTGTATTAAGCTGATTTGAAGTGAGCAATACTCCGCGGAGTAGTTACCTTTGATTTAGGGTTTTAGTATAGCCATCCACATCCGGATTCACCATAATTTCTTAAATTGTTTTTCAGAGTGTTGGCCAGTGGGCTTCTTTCAGCTAAGTCTTCCCACTGGCTCAAAACTTTACCTACGCAACTAGTTTGTTGTCTGCACAAACATCTCAGTCAACAGTGATTTTTATTTTTTCCGGTGCATAACCCTTGCCCATTGGTAATTTCGTTTACTGCATTTATTCATATCGTATGTTGTCTGAAATTATACTTACGTGAAACCATGCTAATGGGTTTTGTTTTCTTTCTGAGAATGTCTCAAGACAAATGTAATGCCGATTGTAATCGTGATTGCTTTCAATGTAATCGTAATCGATTGCATTTGTGCTGTAATCGCTCCGTGTCTGCGTCTGACAACCTTAAATGGAATATTGGTACATCACATTCACAATCACTAATATTTTTTATTGTGATGATGGCCCCTAATACTGTGATGCACCTTTACCGGCAGAGGGCAGCCGTTTGCAATAATGCTCTCTCACATAAATTTAACTTCAAATAGGACATCTTTGATGTATTCAAAATAGAACATCAACACAAAAGCAGTTTCGTGATAGGCTACTTTTTCAAATAAAAAAAGCCTGAAATCAACAATGACCTTCAAATACATCACGTCATCTATAGAGTTTATTTAAATGGTCACGAATAAACGGTTTTCCGTTCATCCAAATTTGATTGCACTCTTCGTCAACGGCAAAAATTTATTTAAAAAGCGATGTACACGTTATTGCAGGTATGGCAATCATCGTTGAACATGACACTGGCCAAACTTAAAAACTGAGTCCTGTCAGAAAAAATCTTTAGAACATGCGTAAACGGAATATCAACATGCAGCGCATCATCTAAAAGTAACAGCGTCAATTTTTTTCGCATTTGCAGACAAATCAGGAAAATATTTTGAGGTGTTGCACAGAAGAAAAGAAAAACTCACGCTAGCAAGATTTGGGTTCCACGATTGCACGCGCTCCACGACGCCATGCGATCACAGCTGACGTGATCCAACAAGGACGCAGAAAAAGTTGAAGCTGGGTTGAGAAAAATATATATCTTGGAAACTGGAACATTCAGTGCAAAGAGCGACTGAGTACCAAAGAAGCGAATTCAACACAAATCTTGTAAAATTCCTGTAGAACACTTAAAGACCAGCCAACACTTTAATCAACACCGATTCACAGCACAAAAAGACTGATTTGAACTGTGACCGAGATAACGCATCAGCGAAAAAAGGCAAAATGGAGCTTCTCACCAGATTCTAGGTTTCTTTCCTTTGCTTTCGACTCGGCTACGACAATACGCTTGATAAGGAGGTGGCCGGATGGATCCTCGACGATGTGGAACTGCGCGAGAAGCGAAGTAAATAAGACCTTATGAGATATCAAGAAAATGACTGTTAAAGCGCAATTTTAGGTTAAACTCTAGTTTAAGCGATTTTCAAACTGTCATCACTTCAATGGTACAACAAACTAAATAGTCTAAAAACGCCTTTCCTAGTATCACAGCAGCTTACATTTCCGGCTTCGTCTTTCGCCCCTAATTTGAAATCTTTGTTGATGACATCCAGCAAGGCGCCAATTAATGGCATCGCGTCGCCCACGCAGTGAAGCACGGCCGCTTCCACAATCAAGAACAGCGACCGGTCGAAAACAAGCTTTTCCAAGTGCGACATCACATATTTCGCTATCTTGGGTGAAGCAGTAGCAGACAGCTCTCGATGTCTCTGCTCCATTGGCTTCTTACTGTCACGGCACAAGAGAGCTTTTAGGCTAAACTGCCAACGGAGTTTTAGATAGAATGTCTTATGAATCCAGCCAGACTTTTGTGCAACCACAAGCAAAATTCCACATGAATGCAGTCGCCGTATTCGCGTGAGAAAGTCGCGCATATCCAAATGTTTTAAAACATTTACCTCGCAACGTTGTTGTCGCCTCGCGAGAGCAGTGAAACGGTCTCGGGCAAAAAATGGGAAGGATTTCGCGGAGAGACCAAATACAACATAACTTTTCGACCATATTTGTCGTGTAAAACGTCGTCGAGGCTCTTTAGTATCGGCTGGACAAAAAAAAACGAAAAAATGAGGTTTACTAGTGAAACAAAGTTCAACTATATCTAGACTCTATGCTGCAAAGGTGAAAAGATTCCACCATGTGTGTTTACGTCAAAGTAGCACAGTAAAAATTCTTGAAACAAAAATGATGAAAAATGGTTGAACTTACTCCCCCATTTAAAATTCGCTTGCAGCTCTGCCAGCGATACCGCTAGCGAGAAAATTTCATAGAAATTTACACGTCCCTTGCAATCTTTCTTTTAAATTTATTGTCAAATGCAAACTGATTTGTCCGCATGCCGTAAATGTTAAGATAGAATATCGTTGCAAAGAAAGGCGAAGCAGAAGCAATCCAAACGTACTGAGATAATGGCTTTGTCAAGGAAAACAGTGTCGTCCACGCAGTCGAACGCGGCAAGCAGAACAAGATGGCCGAATTCTTCGCAGCACAACTTAAGCGCATGCTCCTTAATCGACTTTAAAATTACCTGCAGAGGAAAAGCAGTATGAAGCTCAGTGCCGGGCCGAGACCAGCAAAGTAAGACGCCACGGAAGAAAAGTTTACACACAGACACTTTGATTCACTGATTCCCCCTACTACACGACTAAATCACTGTTTGCTTTTACTTGAAACCGTCAGTGAAACCGGAAGTCAGAAAGAGACTTTTCAAAGCAGTCGCGGCGCAGTATATGTAGTAGGGCATAATAAACTTTGCATTATGGTTGTTACTAAATGTGTTGTCTATTTCTTATGCGGTTGTGTCTGACTCAAGGTCCGTATCACTATAACAGTATACAAGCAATGCAAAGCATTTATTCAATACCAAAAACAGTGCAGGCGTTAGCAGATACGTGCAGGCAATACTAAAAATGAACAAGCACCGAAGGGAAGTAAAACACCAGCAACTGCTGCAATCTCACATCATATTATACCGAAGGATTACTTAATGAATACAAATGTGATATGAAAAGGCATACTGCTGAACAAATGCGTATGGACTGTTTCGAATCCAGGCATCAAAAGTCCACACGAAATGGCAAACCGATACTGACGTAACTTACATTTACGATCAGCACAAATTAAGATCTATTTGCCAAATGTGTAGGGGTATCGTTCACGCCATATTTTTGGTTCGATCATCCGCGCCGGAACCACAGCGTGCATGGAAAAGCTAACGCAGCAGCATTTTGTTTTCTGCTACAATGTTACGGAGCGGCAGCTTGAAACACTGAAAAGGTAAGTATATGAGACCGATATCGCTTTTCCCGAAGAAAAGAGGTTCAAACAACGAAGTTTCTCGACTTCGACAACCGCCGGGACAGTGAACTTCCCAGGGTTACATTCCGGCCTCACGAATATTCGCAAAGGTTCGTACGAAAAGTTTCGCTAGTGATTGGTTTTGGCACGCAGTCCAAGAAATGCAATACTGGTTAAAAATTTGATCAATTTTGTGAACTCATTACTGGGAAGGGCGTGAAATAGATTGCGAGTATTCTGGAAACGGGCGGCTTTTTAAGAAAGCGAATCCTGACTAAGAGACGCGTATTCATCTCAAACGAGCTCAACCCGCTCACCTTTCTGTCTTTCGCTGAACCGTGCCACAAACAATTCATGGCTACGTGAGCACCATCACGCGTGTGCATCATATGAATCAATGATTCACGAACTGCTTGTACTAATTCCTTCGTGAAAAAATAAGTAAATTTAAAGTAGGTTTTTCATTTTCATAGAGGAGTCCGGCTACATACAATTGACTGCGATAATTTGCTGCACAGGTAATGACAGAATCAATCAATAGACTGCGACCCAGAAATGAAGGAAGCGTTAATTACATTAAACAGAAAAATTAATTCGTGGGCAGAGCTTAAAAAATCGCGTGTGATCTATAGATAATATTAATAGGTTAATGTCGAAGGCTGAATAACAATGCTAGTCTTTAGACACTAACAACAAATGAATTAACAGGCGGACAAACCTCTCTAACAGTTTGATCATCGCAATGTTGGAAGAAATCGTAGAAGGCTTTATGCGTAATAGTGTGTGACACGCTCGATTTGTCCACGAGAGGAAGCAACGCTTTCTTGAAGCTGTGCAAAATCGAGACGCGCTTTTCGGGCTCGCTTGTCAGGACTTGCGGTAAGGTGTCCAAATCCGATTTCTGTTCATAGTTAATGCAAGGTTTGCGATAAACCTGTGCGGATAACACAAACGCACAGGGCAAATCACTCTTCTGCAAATTTGAGGATAAAAAATGTAGTGGACCACACATCCACCCATTTGCACCGGTTGACGATTGATCACAGCAGAAAAATAGCCCGACACAACAGGCTTAGCAGAATATGCATCGATTTTTCATGTACAGTCGATTTCAGTGATTCGATGCGAGAAAGCAGTTGAGAAATTGACTTTCGGAGTCGGGATGAACCCCTGTTACTTGAGGAAGTCTATTTCCGCGCGTAGCGTGCCACCATGCCTTTATTTGCTCGAATGACACCGTTGAAAAGAACCGGGTCGCGCGTTACAAGATTTAAAAAAATCCTTTGCCACAGACGGCCAGAACAGCTGTAAAAACTTCCAAAGGATGAGAATACCCAAACGCAAACTTCATTACGGGCATCTTATTTGATTAACTACTTACTTTGCACAGTTGGTACATATTCCCATACAACTTCCGAACGATACGCTCACGCTGAAGAGCGCTTGCGTAGTTGTTGTAAGCGTATTCTAACACGGAAGCCGATTTGGAACGTCTGAGCAGTTTGTACGCCTCGTTTTTGAAAGCAGACATGATCACGTCTCGTTGTTCCGGAGTTCTTAAAATGTATGGAGTGAAGTGTGAAGTCGAGAACAGCATATCGAATGAACTCAGGCGCATGAATTTACTTGCGCAGTACCTATCACTCATTTGATTCATTTTTCCTACATGGCCAACTAATATAGAAATTGGAGGAGTATAGATAAGCACACTTCACAAAACCCAAACACACTTACTTTGACAACTTGCCGAGAGTGCCGTTTGTGCATTGCTCGCAAAAGGAAAAAAATATACAAATAAAGCAAAGGCAAAAGTAAAATAAAGCAAAAGAAAAATATCTAATAAAGTAAAAGGAAAAATAATATTAAAAAATAATATAAAGCAAAAGGAAAAATAATATGGTTTGCAGAAACCATAAAAAATTAACAAAAAATAAAGCAAAAGGATGGTTTGCAGAAACCATGGAAACTATACGATCTAGCTCAGGTCACCAACTCGCAAAGCGAATACTTTGTTATCGATAAACCTGCGCGGCCAGCGAGAGACACTTATCAAAAATATACAAAATTAGCGATAGGTCAACCCCAAAATTTCTGAAACTTGTAAGGATTTCGATTACAAAAATGCTTGCGAAACATTTATTATTAACATTTTCGATACGAAACTGCAAAGAGCCATACGACAATTATGCAGACATAAAAGTAAACCTGTCAAACAATAAATTGGGTTGCTGGATTCCATTTTGTGCTGGAAACATTTATCCTACACACCTGTGACAACACTGCGCTAGCCAGACACATTACCGTAGTAAAGGCACACACGAAGCTGCCATTATTTTGTAACTAGGAGGCAACAACGCGCAATAAGTGCAATCCTCAATTCTTCGCTAACACACTAACCCGTATTTGAGCATTTTCCAAACGAGGCTTTTGGCGTATCCGCTTCTTATACACATATCGACGATGTGATCGTTCAGTTGGTTGAAGATTTGCTCCCTCTGCTCTTTGCTCCCCTGCTTCAAGCACGTCTGAAGGACCCGGCTCGTGTCGTGAGCATAAGCAAGTTCGATCAGCTGGATTCACAAGTAGAAAAAAATGAGCACCAAGCATTGAACACAAAACGATGAAGAAGTCAAGTTGCTTTCACGCAGCCGCGCACAAAACATGCCAACGACCAACCCTTTGGATGTTCGTCTGAATTATTACCGATAAAGGCAAGCAATCAGACTCCGGAAAAATACACATCGTCACAAACTCAAAACTGCTTTCAAGGCAGCCCGGCTTCCACTAGATACGGAGAACAAAATCAACCTCGCTCGTGCAAAACAGAATGAGCCAAAAAAATAAAAAATAACTGCAGACGAAGAGCGAACGCTTTTGGTAAATTACATCACACGCGACTCGACGAATTTAAATTTTATCCGATCGGCAGAAAACATGAATAGAACGAACCACAGATCACAGACGCAAGAAAGAAAGTTCTACAATTGCAATATAAAACCTGCAACACTAGCACATGATGTACTGATACGCTACACATTTTTAACAATTAACACTCTGTGAATGAAGTACCAATGTTCCTGGATGTTAATGCGGGTGTATACCTTTTTGTTGTTTTCTGACACCAAACTCATCAGTTCTTCGACAAGTGCGACCCTTTCGTTGTAAGACAATCTGCTTTTCTGAATCCTTAATTTTTCCCAGATCTGTTTCGCTTTCATGGACAGCTCATACAAAGGTTTTTGCTTCTTCCTGAAAAAGGAAAAAGCTAGGAATCACTGCAACTTTGCCTTTTTGTATATGTTATATCAAGTGTGATTTTTACAAGATCCACTGACAACGGAAATCGCATTATTTTCACAGGAAAAAAGTGGACGAATATAACCTGTAGACATTCCTGCCTTTGTCATTCATAGACAACCTAATTTCATCTAAGCAGGCTACAAATCTCTGCAAGACTCGTCCTCTGCTCAGACACTGAATATTATTGTACATTCGTAAACATTTATACTGAGCCTGAGCCCTCAAGAAGTGTTTGAAAGTGTCAACAGTTAAGAGCACGAGGCAGGGTTAGCAGATCTACTTTTTGCCAAGCGGCCAAATCAAGTCTAGAAAGAGCCAAAAAAGAGCCAAATTCTAAGACAAGGGGCTATAAAAAGGGCCAACAACTTTTCCAAATTTATCAGCAGTTGCAAAGTCATATGAACCCATATTTAGCAACTTATTAAATCGCAATGTTCTTCAATCACAATTGTAGCGCAACAGCAAAACAAGTACGTGATGAAAGATCGTAAAAGAACGACTTAATTTCCATGTGTAGCCATAAACTGGGCTAAATTTACTATCCTTCGACAAGACTTATGCAACAACAATCTGACCAAATCAACAAACGCGTGCACCACCTGAAAAACATTAGGCCTAAGCTAGGTAATGTAACAGTTCTCACTGCTACCTCTACAACTGCAGCAAGTTGGCTAACAGGTATTCTGATGAACTTACTTCCACATAACTCAGAAACCTTGGGATCTTAACAAAATTTGTAGGACTAATCAAAACCTTCAAAATATAGGAATTTGGTGAAATTTTGCAATGAATTAGTCAAAAAAGTGAAAACATATGGTTTCTCAAACAGGACCCTGGGTGGTCAGAGCTAATTCTTGCAAGAGGCCAGCCTATACTGGAAAAGGGCCAAACGAAAGTTTTGGGGTCAGCAAGTATTATTTGGGAAAAATTTCAGAAATTTAGGCCAACCTGTCAACCCTGGCACGAGGCATGATACAATTTTTCTATTTTTGTGACGTCTCAGAGGACATTGTAAATTTTTGCTGCTTTCTTTGGCACAAGGAGCTTCTAGATGTATAAAGCAGCAGAACTAAATGACTTGATGTTACAAACAACTGCACGAAACAGTGTCTTTTCAGGTGGCTGTCTCAGTCTTGGTAGCAACCAGGCCCCGCGTACCTCTACCTGTCTGGTAACGAACTCTGTACTGGAGCCAGTGTTTTATTAAGGTGTTTTGAGGGACCAAAACGGTCTCTCAAATCCCTCCAACGGTCTCTCAAAATATAGTGACCTGAAATCACATCAATGGAGAACGGTCTCTCAAATTCCTCCAAGCGGTCTCTTAAAATTT
>JGI24022J15233_10009051_pt1 | contig 11186 bp, 4 predicted proteins | sample Ectturendosymbi2_FD_15233 | JGI IMG/M metagenome (IMG submission 15233)
CCCCTTTTCAGTCTTGTCTCGGCCCCCCAACCCTAAACCCACTACTGCTTCTCGGGCCCGGGTACAATGTACCTCTGGTACCCCCTTCTCGCAGGCCCTGCATGCAGTGGATGACAGCTTTTGAGCCAAATGTCGGTAACGTCAAATGTATTGGCACAATTTGACAGCCTGGTAGACGTTACAAACATTGTAACTGTTGCGCACTGGAACATGTTACACCAGATTGCAATTACTGAAAGGAGAGCAGGCCCAGTGTGGACCGATACATCTCTGCAGAAAATTATGATTGAAAATAGGGCTACGTTTTAATCGAACCTGCAACAACTCCACCGCACTCTATCCTGAACCATCGTCTGAACAGTTTTGCGTATTTTTCTTTGCACTTGGAAAAGATTGTGGGTCTCTATATAACATTCAGACGACTCGAGCGCGTCCTCATCCACAACAGGGTGTGATGTGCAACGAGGTTCTATATTCGGAACACGATAGTAGCAAATAATGGAACATCTTCTCAATAAAGACGTATGCTAACTATAGGTACCAAATTCATGGGGGACAGTGGGGACATGTCCCCACAACTTTAGGACAGGGGCGACATAATATCGTTGTGATAAAATACAAGTACTTGTGCAAATTATCATGGTTACATCACTGTTGGAAACGTTTCCCCAGAATAAAGCCAGGGAATTAATATGAAAAATGATTATCACAGGACTATGTGGACACAGTATACACATTTATTATGTAAACTGAATTGTCATGATTGTTGATAATTTTGCTGTTTAATTTGAATTAACAAATAGGTGTGCACATAAAGTTCTTAATGGCGAATGCCTGCGCTTGTCTATAACCTGCAATCAGAATACGGTTGCCACCAGGCGCGTAGCCATAGAGTCAACAAGAGCAATGTCCGCCCAACCCAATATTAAAGTTTTTGGGTTATTAAATTATTTGAAGTATACTTTGAAGTACCAAAGATATACTTCAGTGCAAATCAACGAAACTGCCTCAAGGTACCTATTCCACTTCAGCTTCTCGTCAAATACCAACTTGTATCTGACTATTTGCAATCAATGAACCCGCACGTAAAAACAATATGGAGTAACGCTTTTCGCAACGGTTTCTGTCGCACAAGTTTGCTGTATCCGGCCTAATGGCTATGTAAGCTTCATTTCAAGACCATCGCAAACTCTCGATAGCCATGGGTGTTACAAATATTATCCTTGTTTCCGGTGTCAGCGCAGCTAAATCAATATCGTAGATTTGTTTTTGCACAGTTCCAAAACTACATGCGTGAATATGGCGGTGATATATTTTTTGTCTTGAAGCTGAAAATTTGGCTACGAATCGATTCAGTTTGAAAGTCTTAATTGCGCCATAGCCACTGTTTAGCAACAATAGCATTCATTCTAGATATTTGTTATGTCATGTGTTGTGACGGTTCAATCACAATTATGCGGAGCTTTTACCTTTCTATAAATGGTTTCCCTTTGTTTTACCGGCGAGTAAAACATCGGTCTTGTTAAGATACTAGACTGACCTACTGCTCACAAGCTCAGTGTTTCAACTTCTATCTGGTGTTAATTGCACACACCCTATCGAGTGGCGGAACTACAGGTTTGAGCCAGAGGGGCAAAGCTTAGCTGAAGGGGGCCCACTGGTCACCGTACGGGGCCCACTAGCCAAAACTCTAGAAATTTAAGAAATAACAGGTGAATCTCTGGATGTCGTGGATGTCTATACTAGCTAACAAAAACGCAAACACCCCGAAAATGGCAAAATACAATAACCTAACGAATACTCTAAACAGCAAAATGTCAACTAAAGGGGGTCCAGTTTTTGCATTTAGCTTGCCAGGGGGAGGTTCGCTCCCTTAACCTAATATACATAAAGGAACAAAGTTGTAAAGTTTTGTAGCTGGACACTTAAAAGCTGCCTCCTCTTGGCAGATTGCCATATATTTTGCTTTAAATTGAACAACGTATGACTTGCTTCAGAGCTGCTTTAAATGTAGTTCTGGAGTGGTACATAATCTTTTAAACTAAACAACGGTGCAATGCTCTCAAGAGGGGGTCAGTATCTTTGGAAAAGATGGGCCCCAAGCGACTGCTTCGTAATCCTTCCCTTGTATCCATCCCTGAGCTTGGAATCTGTTTTGTTGGCAAAGTGCGTGTGACTAAAATGAAACTACATTTGAATTTTTTCGCATTAATGCCTCAAATTCCGCAGACAAGCTATTGGTAGGTTCTAGAAGCCCGTGATTTGTGCAAATTTAGTTACGTGCGGTGCTAAGCTATGCGATTGTGTTTACACGTGTAATTCCATTTCATATTTCAGTAAAGTCGGTTAACTATAGCAAAGTCAAACAATTTAAACGAAGCAAGTTCAAAGCAGCTACGAAGGCTTTCACGTAATAAGTTGAACATGGCCAAAAGATCTTGCGAATTATCAAATCTTCAAACAATTTCAAACGCGTTGAAAGACTCCATTGGTTTACGTTTGTCAACTACGTGAATTAATCGCTCATCGCTCAGGAAAGCCAAAGTAGAAGTTTGGATCATCACTAACCAAAACTTTTGAACTTGTCAACTCAGTGAAAGCAGACGTTTTATTTGTCGGAAGGCAATTGTTTAGGAGAATAACGCCAGAAACATGCGCGTTTAATGGATGTTTAAAAAACAAGGAGCATTAAAATTGAATGTTGAAACTCGGTTGATGTTTCCGCCCTATTAATTTCTTCATACGCGCCTGGTTGCCACTGATAGTATTAACCAAAAAATCTTGTGGTTTGTCTATGATTTGGCCAATGCGTCTTATGGATTTTAGCAGTATATTATATTTCGGAACTGATCAAATTTGAATTGATTATCACAATTTGAGCATAAGTCCATTTAAGCCCAACTCTCAGAATTAATGTGTTTTCCTAGTAAATGCAGTGCTAAGTACTAGATATCTAGATAAAGCACTTACTACCATGGTATAGCTATGGGAGGCAATTTGGCCATGGTCACCAAAATATATAAATTCCACAATGTGTCCCCCATTTTGCCAATGAAGGTCCTACTACGGTTGAGTGAACATGATGACGTCATCGAAACGCGAACAATAAAGATTTATCCCCCAATCCCCTCCCAAAGTTTTTTAGCAAACTTGATCCCTGGCTAACTAAAGCACTAACAAAGACATTGAAGCAAGCAAACACTCTTAGAGCACAAATACAAAAACTCTCATAGTACGGCAAATAGGTCTCTCCTCATAAAACTGCTCAACAATTAATCCTACACAATCTCAAAGAAATTAATCTTTCACGGATTAAAGTTCGCAGAATCAACTTAACTGCAGGCAAATACCAAACATACATCTCGCACAAAACAACCAGATCAGTACATGCAACTCTCTAGAACACAAAAGACACGTTCGAACACCTCAGCGGCAAAAACCGAATCTTTTTTTGAACTGGCGGCTGAAACTTCACTGCAACTGACCACTCTGAGTCGAACTCACTAAAGTCAATCGAAGGATAAACCAGAGGCGATTACGACATCACTCCAAGAATTACGTATCATTGGAATTCACGCTTGAAGCCAAAGACGCGCGACACAAATTACCGCTCGAATCCGGGTCACTGAAGTGAAAGAACGAACTTGAAAGAAACGAATAATGATGAAATCACCCGATTTAAAACAACTGTTTTCATGCCCAGCAATGTTCGAAGAGAGAAGTTTCACTGAGTGAAATCATTTCTGAAAATGAAAACAGTTGTTTTCACTTGCGCAGTAATTCACATAGTTTAATTTGAATCATTGATTTTTCGCTGCTTCCTCTTGCGCAACTTTGTAAAGCAGTGGTTCCCAAATTGTTTTTTTTCCGCGGAACACAGCAAGGTTATTTTGAGTGAACAATGTACCCCCAGAAGGACTGCCAAGTAAACATGAACGCATTTTTTCACCTAAATTGCCGTTATTAAGGTTTCGTACTGTAAACAAAATTATGCACGATGAAAGTAACAGTAACGGAAGTTAGATCAGACGATATAGCGGCTGCCACACTCCCAAAGGGTTAAGGGACATACCAACAGTTTTCCTTAAAACTGGAGAGTATAGCTTGTGGAACCCTTTAGATTTGTCTGTTGAACCCTAGGGTTCCGCGGAACATACTTTGGGAAACGCTGTTGTGAAGCTTTCTAGTTTCACCATTGGCAGTAACGGACCGCATGCATTGAAAACACAAAGTAGTGAACATAAAAAGCAAATAGTTATATTTTTTGCAAAGCTGGCCTGTCAGAGAACAGCACGTTTATTGTATACTGAATGAAAATAGTGCCCTGCACTTTTGAAACGTCTGTGTTTCAATATCAATGTTTCTGGGATATTCAGGGATTGCTTTGACTTACACTATTTATTTTTGTTGAATTGAAGTAAAAATTCTAATTGATTTCTTAAATTTCTACACACGTTATCCACACAACCATTTTTTTCTGAAAAATACGCATTTCTTACATTATTTTCACAAGTTCCATATGCAGTGAAAACCTGCAAATGTATGTCTCACGCAATTTAATTTTGAATGATGATTAATTTTCAAAAAGATTTGAAAAAATACGAAAGCTGCCAAAAAAAGTTATCCAAACTTTGAATAAACAATGTAGGGCTAGGCTAGGCCTTCATTGACATTGAGATTTTTTCTCCATAGATGTTGCGTTCTTAGCTTCGGTTCTCTCGTTTGTTCGGTTTGCAACTGCTAGCAATCGTGGCATTCAGCTTGAGGAGATAGTTCTTGTGTGATTGCATGCAAATGCATATATGTTAAACGGAAGTTGCTTTTTTAATTATTTACAGTTTAAAGCAGGCCTATGCACAACTCAGAAAGCTTCAAGGGCCAAACTTTCAAACATATTTTTACCGCGGGCCACAAAAATCTATTTTATTTCGACGTAGAGATTTCGTTATACCACGAAAGAAATTCTGGAACGACAATTACATATTCGAGGTCGAGGTTTTACAACATTTCGTACAATTGAGAAAGCTCTCGCTGGCCGTAAGAAAATCTTTCACGGGCCACATGCGGCCAGCTGGCAGTATATTGTACAAGCCTGCTTTAAAGCAGCACAACTTCGATTTTTTGTTGACAACAGTTGAACAATTTTCCCTCTTCATCGAACAAAACAAAACGTGGATTGGAGAATGTGGTCAAAAAGTATACGGCAAAATCGTAAGCACAAGCACGACCGCTTTGGCTGCTTAAACAGTTAGGGCTTCTTAATAAAAGGACCTTCACTGCAAAAAGCTTTCACTATGTACATAAGAAATCTGTTTTGCATTCCTTAGTAGAAATTGCGTATCTGATATATCAAGAAAAAGACAACTTATACCCTCCTTAGCATGGGTGGCGGAGCATTTTTCAAAGTGGGGGGGGCGTAAGTGCACGTTGAAGAACTATAAAAAATGTTTGTGGTTCGATTTGGCAACTGTGACGTAACAAGCATTGAAATATTACGTCATTACCTATACACCATATGAAGGTCTAAATTACACTATTTTAGACAAAACTATACCACTAAGAAAACGTATCGGTGAACCACCTGAAAATCAAATAGGCTGTTTCAGGGGTGAGCCAGGTCATCAGCGTCATTAGGGCTAATCATTCGATTTATTCCGACTGACTTAATAAAACCGTTCGACGCTTGGATCACTGAAATTTCGATTTGCTTTCATTCTGGCTGGCATTATCGTTGCCCTGTGACGTTATGTTATGTAACAGTAAATGAGAAATTCTCATGATAACCCCTCCATTGTCGAGTAACGTACGTCACAGAGCAATGATAACGCCACAGTGACGGTTCTAAGGGGGGGCCTGGGTGGGTCATGTTACCTTCCAGATTTTTGGCTGGCCCCTGCTTGGTCACCCCAGTTTTGTGCTTAATTTCACGTTCAAGTTCGTTTGGTTGACATACACAGCAGATAACTTTCAGCCAGCAAAATTTCAAACCATTTGCAAGACTTTCTGGCGAGGGTTCTGACGATATTCACAAACCTAGGTTGGGTTTGATAGGTTTAACCATAGCAAATCAATCTTCATTACATTGGAAAATCACCATGCAGAAGAGATATTTGTGTTGGTTCCCTGCTTTTTTCTTTGGCCCCGCAGTGACTCCCACTTTTTTCATTCTAGAATCACCGCTGTAACGCCAGTAAGGCATCCGCTTACAAGGCTCACTCGTATTAGGCCGAGTTGCTGGACAATTTATCGTTCGTTTTAAATTACTCTCGAAATGGGAACTGTCCATTGGGTTGAACTTCAAATCCAATGTTCTCTACAAATCCATTGTTTCAAAAAAGCATTCAGTCCGATGTGATATATGTTTCAAAAAATATTTAGCTGCATAGGACAGCTCGGACTCTAATGAATGAACCTGAGTAATGCGCGAGGGAACGAAGTTGTGATAGCGCCTACTGCGAATGATATTGTTTTATTCAGGTCACCTGCAACATGAACGCGAAAGGCCAGACATAGAACGAAAATATATGAACAGTGACAAGGCCCCAAGAATAGAGGCCGAGTTAACAACTTAGTGAAGTGGGACCGTGAGTGGCAGAACAAACATACAAAGCAAGCAAGCTTGCGTTCTCCGTTATAAATTGCAATCGAAATCTTCCACTGACAACAAGCTCGCAACAACGCAAGACCGCCAGACACTTCAGAACTCTGATGAAAAGCAGTATTGTCATTCTTATGTTGCGTAACACCAGTGGCGTGCAGAGGTGGGCGGGACGAACGGGGCGACGGTCCTGGGCATCCACGGCAGGGAGACATCCAAAGAGTGAAATTATTAAAATTAAAATGCTACCTGTAAAGCTAGACAATTTTTCCTGTTGTAAGGCTACCAACACACGCTGCATGGATTTAATTTTTCGAACTAATTTTTTTGCCAACACTACTGTACTTTTTATCATTGATGTAGTCGAGATCGCCACCTTCGAGACCGAGACCTCGTTAAAATTTCGAGATCAGGACTTCATCAAAAGTTCCGAGACTCGAGACTTGAAATTCGAGAACGAGGCCGAAACTCGAGACTTCAAAATTTGTGGATTTTCCAAATATTTTCCAAAAAATGTAGTCACCATTTCCAGCTTGAATTTTTTCGAATCTCTGGCATTTTTCCTACCTGTTTTGGTTGTTTCTTACCTGCAAATACAACAGAGAAAAACTATTGAATTGCAGAAAATGTACTAAGCCATATCCTCGCAATATTCAGTCTCAAGACAGTAAGGCTTGTGATCAAAACCAGTAGCCTTCGAGACCGAGACTCGCAAAAATGGATTCTNGAGAACCCATCACTGGTTTTTACGTATTCAAATGCCACTAATTTTTACATTCTTCAATACCAGTCCAGCAGGAACCTACACTCCAGGTGTGCGGCCAGGGCAGGATCCAGACAGTAACTTTAGGGGGGCCGATTTCAGAAAAATTTGGCAGTCAAGTCCCATTACCTGTTCACCACTGTAAAAGAGATGAGACATACTTCACAACATTGCTGTGACAAAACAATGGACGGCAAATTGGCCTTGTATCGAGAATGCTGTTTTCCGAATTGTGCAAAATCATTGTGAAAAAAGTTACTTTTGCAGGTTTTAGGTGGGGGGCGATCGCCCCATTCGCCCCCCCTTGGATCCGCCCTTGTGTGCGGACATAATAATCAAACTGATCGTGACGTGACTTTCTGCAGATCCTGCGACCAAGGGATAATCACAAAAAAATTGAAAGTTATTCAGGAATGTTCAATTGATTTTCTGAGCCAAATCTCGCAACGTTCCTGTTTCAACTTGCTCGATTTAGCTGATTTTTTGATGCATCACTGGTTTCCCGTTTCGTTTTTTGATGTGGCAACCGTGGGTGTGCGCTAATACAGCTGCACACCGCTGCTTGCAATATGTGCAGCATTTCGAGGATCGTCGGCAGTTCAGGCGGATTGATCAAAACGGCTCACACAAGCCCGTATGTTTGCTGTCCAGGGGTGTAGCGGGATGGGAACGTGTGGGAACAGCGTTCCCACACGTTTTTCACGTTTTGCTTTAAAATGCGTTTGAAGCTGTTTCATAACGGCTATGTTTTTGGATGGGCTCCCACACTTTTTCTGCTAGCGCTACATCCGTGGTGCTAGCTCCCCAGTAGTTGTACATATAACAGCCACATCATAAAAAAATGAAAGTTTTCTTGCATACTTTGTGCGCATTCTCAATTCTCGTGCAGTTTAATAATAATCATATTTTATTGCGGACTCATGGTCCATATCACAGACACAAGAGCATAAAAGGTGGTTTGCTATACNTCATCGCACATTACAGAAACGGTGTTTGCACACGACCAACATTGGGAGGGGTAACCATACAGCATGTTTAAAGCTGTCAACCCTGGGTGTCCGCCATTCCAGCCGCATACTTTCTTTGCTCAACGGCTATTCGACCAGACATTCGCGTAGCCTTTTATTTTTGCAGTTGTGAACTGCGTTGACGTGGCAATGAGTGTGTTCTACTCCCCTGTTCTAACGCTTTGCCAAATATTTTGCAATTGTGAGCTGCTCTGTCTTAACGTTGAGTGCTGTGTTTTGCTACGATCTACTATGTTGGAGCGTTGATAATTGATGTTAATACAGTACAGTGACGCATTGTACAACAACGAGTAATGAGAGTGCGTGTAGAACAGTGGTTTTCAACCTTTTATGTACTTCGACCCATTGTAACAACCCATTATGACCCAACAACCCCATCTAAAACTCGAATAAAACAGATGTAAAACAGCTATATTCATAAAATATTTACTCGCGACTCCCAAAAATGGTTCACGACCCCTGTTGAAAACCACTGGTGAAGAATAATATGCATGTTGTGTCAATAAACTTCGCCAAAAAGTTGGTTTACAAACGAGAATATCACGTTATATTGTGACGTCACAAACAGCGTATAACCAGTAACAACGCCAACCATATTCCACTGCTCAATACTAGAACTTGGCAGGGTGGCATATAATCAAGCAATCGCCCCGAGCATCACCAGACCTCTGCACCCACTGCGTAACATACAATATTATCGTCTTGTTGCTGTACTGATAAGAATCCAGGCGTTTGCACTTTCGATCGTTTCAAATTAAATTGCGAAGTGATGACTCTGCGCAGTTTCGCAAATTTTAAGTTGGTACTGAGTCGTCATAGGAAGGAGTTGCGCGGGACCCTAGGCCATAGCCTATGCGTAAGTCCGTCGCTGGTTCTTTCCGTTAATTTTCTAACGAGTTGAAATTTGATTCAAAGCACCAGCAGTAATTTTAGCAGGTTTGCTTCGGTGGAGACATGGTCTCTTCAGCCTCTTTCTCGCTACGCTATTGGTTTTCCACTACCTCAGGGAAAAATTTTCAAAGAGCTTTATTATTTTTAAAGCTTCCAAAGAAAATTATCATTTAGGCTTCCAGTTAAATTGTTAAAACGAATTACCAATCAGGGTTTGTACTGATAATGTACACCTGGGCATACTTACTTCACTCAATTATAGTGGAAACAACGTATCTTAAAAAAAATCGTTTTTCCTCAGCGTATATCAAACTTTAAAATGCAGGAGCTCAAGATTTCGGGAAAAGTTTTCTAATCGAAGGCCGGACTGCAGAAAACTGGCTATCAATTCGGTCACGACTTAAAAAGTGCAAATGAAAGAAATATTGCAAAACTTGTTCATAGCATTTGATGCACTGGCGTATCCATGAGTTTTGGGATCGGATTCTTTCTTTGGGGCGGCCGATTCTGTACAAGATCCGAGTATTCATTCGGACAAAAAACTAGTTAAAAAGCAGCAACCAAAACAAACACATTTGAAAGCGAACAAATAGTTAGCGAGCCGCCCCAATTCTTTTAAAATGCCGCATTTTTCCAACCCCGGGTCAGTGGCAGATTCAGACCAGGTTTATGGGGGGCAGTCATATAAGGGAACGCGGAAAAAATCTCCTCTTGTCTGAACATTCCAGATTTTCTATGACAATCTCTGGGCATCACACCAGGCCTGTAGCCAGGTTTCAATATTTGGTGGGGCACAATACATTTTTAGGGGGGCAAGATTTTTGCTTTTACTATATGTTTAAAACAAATGTTTCTGGGCGCAACAAAATTTTGGGGGGCACAAAAAAAATTGGGGGGACACTGCTTCCAAATGCCCCCCGTGGCTATGGGCCTGCATCACACAAAAATGGATATTTTTGTTGGTTGAATATGCGATCCTTCGGGAAATCATCACAGCTAAACACCTTTCATCATTTTTTGACAAATCGTTTCAAACCAGGTTCAAAGACATGTACCACCCTTTAAGTCCCGCGTGAGCCACTTTTTTGCAGAGCTTTGCAATCCTATAACTCACCAGGCGATTGAGCTAGAGAGCTGTTCAAACCCTCTACGGATTAGCAAGTCTTGTAGTCGAAATCGAAAAAAAAAATTTTCGTTTTTGGTGGGGAACGCCACAAGTGGGTGTGTTTTTGGCCTCCTTTACCTGGCCCTAGACACAAACCCATTGGGCCATTGTTATGGCCCACGATTTTGTCGGAAACTGCCAAAATGCGCTCTTTAGAGCCCTTGAATGACTTTCTAGCACATCTGTAGCCGAAATTATGGACAAAAAAAACAAAATTGGTAAAAATTTCTGCACCCACAAACCCCAATCTGGGGTGGAAAACACCTTTTTTTCTAAATGGCTATCACTCGCCAGCGGATCGCGCCAGAGAGCTGTCCAAATCCGCTCTGAATGGGGAAAGACTTGTAGTTTAGGCTGAAAAAAAAACTTTTTGCCGTGCGATTTCGGTCTTTCAGGCTATGTTTACAAAACCACAGGTTGTTTTGAAATGTTTCTCAAAACATTCCATGACGTCAGCGTCCCGTGAGAGTTCGAAAATCGAGCCGAATCACTGGCGCAACCGCGCGAGATTTAAATGCATTCTAGGCTATAGTACGAGATTTTAGAGGGTTTGATGGACATTCTATCGTTTCTAGTTGATGAGTTATGACAAAAATGGTAGAATATTAACTAGAGAAATCCCCGCTAATCCCCTGGGAGATTCCTGGCATATTTGGAATATTTTTGGCAGAACTTTTGAACCAGAAACTTGATTTAGGGCTCTAAAAAGGCGTATTTTAGCCTAGAATGCAAACATACTGC
>JGI24022J15233_10009054_pt1 | contig 11185 bp, 5 predicted proteins | sample Ectturendosymbi2_FD_15233 | JGI IMG/M metagenome (IMG submission 15233)
AACATTGGACATAAAAGTATCGTGATGGTTCTGTCATGGTTAAATTACGTACAATATCTGTTGGCATTGCATGGAGTCCAGCAAGTACACAAATGTAACTACGCTAGTTGTAGACTATCATTTGGTTTAAACATCTTCATTAAAGAGCATAAGAGAATTGTGCACAACTATAACTGCGCTACCACATAGGAAAGGAATTGTGCACTTCTTGTCAAGATCTCTTATAAACTGATTGTGGTAGGCAGTTGTAATCATCGGATTCAAGACAAAGTATGTTGCCAGTGTCTATTTTGCCTCATGAGGCAACAGCACAGCTGGAGCTCTTTTACCTCACCAAAACAATTGTTTGAAATGGTCTTGACAAGTTCAAAACGCGTAACCTTCTCACATGATAACGACATCTGTAACAGCTTAGTGTTGTCATGGTTTCAGTGCTGCCTCTGGCAAGTTTGTTGGTTTGGGTGAACTGAAGACTAGCATAAATATAAGTCCTAACTCTAGTCCTGAACCCTAACCGTTGTCTTCTTGTGCGTATCACACTTGTCACGTGACCACTTCAACCACTTCTGTCTGACTAAAGGCAAAATAGCTACAACTTTTGCCCCATGCAGCTAAATAGACACTGCCAAAGATTGGCTCGTGTGCAATTGAGTGGGCGGTTTCGGATTGGATATCGGAGTCCACAACTTTAAATTTTAGCATACGGATTGGATATTAATGTTTTTCGGATCCAGTCCGATTGCAAAATTTCCATATCCGTACGCCGGGGCTATGCCCAGAACCCCTATCGTTTGTTTGCAACACGCTTGCCACGAGATGCCCCTTCATATTTATTAAACACAGAGAGTTTGCTCTGTGTTTCAATATAAAGTCCACTTACTTTCCGAGTTCACGCTGGGATAACTGTAGTCACAGACTGCTGGCAAGAACTTTTTCCGGACACACGTAACGTTTGCTCTTTTAACATGTTCACCAAACAAATCCACCTTGTTCACCAAACAGATCCATCTTCCCACCTCTGTGTACTACAGATTCCTAACTTACCTGCCTGGTCCTTGCACAAGCCCACAATAGACCTGTATGTTCTGGCCTTTATACGTACGGGCTCCCGCCTCATTGTACCTCTTACTCAATCTTACTCACATGAGCACTACAGCCAACATTTGGATATTTACACTGATGGGTCTGCAACAGCCACAACAGCAGGTAGCGGTGTTTACATCGAGTCCATCAATAAATTTATGCAATAACACTCACTCAAACCACCTCGTCTTTTAGTTCCCAGTTAGTACGTTCAGTTCATGCGTTTTGTTGCTGCATCAGTTCCCGGTTAGTCTGTCGCTGAGTTGACTGACGAGGTGCTCTTGCAAAACCTTATCGCCTTTCGTGTGTGGTACGTGCTGAAATCTTAGGATATGATTTATCCAACAACTTCCACATCAACGATTGCAGCAATACGCGGTGATGGTTAACAGATCCTTAAGAGTAGATCCTTCCCGACGTTGCAAGGAAATACCTGGCTTAACGGCGATGTAATTCCTAGTGATGTGCATAATCGTATCACTGTTTGTGTGATACACAAACCCCACAGTATTGACCACGCATTCTCCACTCATAACCCCGCTAAAGACAATTGAATGTGGTGTTGTTGCAAGCCGGAATACACGAGCCAGGGTATACGAAATATCCCAATATAACGGCAAACCATAACAGCGGGTGCGATCATAGCATTGATTTGTTATCAAATACTCCTACCACAGGTTCAGCTGAGTGATTATGGCGCCCTAATTGGCGTTTAAAATTCCAGGGGAACCATTGGAAACTACTGGTGAATATTAAACAGTTCTGTTGTTACGACTATGTACACGAAATGCAACGACCTTGTTGCCAGCTGGTGCACTATAGAAACTAGGTAGTCTGCTCTCAGCGCGTGTTAAACAAACTCAGTGAAACCGTCTGCTAGTTGTTGCTGGTTTCGAGAAGCATTCCCGATCGACGCGCCATGGAAAAAATCGCTTTCATGATTCGACTCATGGGAAATTAAGTACACATTCCGCGACCGCGTTTTGGATGGATGGAAATCAAAATGCAAACAAAAACCTTGTGATTGCTAAGGACGTTTTTGCTGCAAGCGGGAGAAAAGCTGCTTTTCCTCTCGAAGTGGGAGGAAAGCTGTTAACTGGGAAAATTGAGATGCAACAGTACTGTCAAACCTTTTCACTGTTCAGCTTTAGAGGTAGGTGCGGAACAAAACAGTTGTCTTAAACCGCTATGATTCATTTTAATCTCAACCTTGATGAATTAAACGAAAGTATTTCTTTTCCCGCGGTAAAATCTGTTTCAAATGTTGGAAGATGGTGAGAGCAATTTCGCAACATGTAGCAGAAACTTTGATGTTTGTGATTAAAATTCGCCGTGCTAAGGGTGGTCTCAATTCAAAGTTTTGGTGAGGTTCGCGACAAATACTAATGTGCAAGTGCATTATTTGCGAACTAAAATTTTCTGCATTGTCAGAGGCAAAAGACCACTAAAGATCATTTCGGCTTTAACTATGAATGTCCCTTTTGCGTTCGTCGATACGGAGCCAAGCGACGATTTGAAATTCATCTTCTGAGGTGTTGGATTATGTGCGAGCATCCGGTGGAAAGGTCAGAAACGTTATTTGTCATAAATAAAACACCGATAAAGCTTGTGAATGCAAAAGCTGTCTTTAGGTAAAAGACACAATTACTGTGACGTACGACAGTGGTGGGTTTTCCAAAGTTCGTAACAGAAGTTGTGGGTAGAATGGAGGCCAGTGAAACTTTAAATGTTGGCTATATCTTCATAAAACAGCCTAATGCAAAAGTTCGTGATATAACAAAATTCCTATGTTGTTTGCAGTTGACGAAACGCATTTTCTCCTTCATTCACTGAACTTGATACTATAGAGTTGGTTGAGCCACAGTTGACACCTATAACGACGAAGGCATGACATCACAAAACTTATTTCACAAAATTACTTCCGTTCAAATCAAAACAAGAGAACAGCACTTGTTTAACGTTGAGTGTCCAACTGGCGATTGGAAACTAGGTCTATTGCATACAATTATTACAAAAAGTGACATACGAACACGGGTGCCTTGACTGCAATCTCGTCATACGTAAACATTACGATCAGTTATCTTTTATGGTAGTTTTAGAATGTGCAATGCACTGATGATGATCACAGGAGTTATCGAAACGTCTGCAAAATGTCGTTCATATCGTTTTCATTGGCGGCTATTTTCATTGTAAGGCTATTCAGCACTTCCGGTTGTTGTGTACCAAAGTTTTAGCATTGCTCTTCATGTGTTCTTCACAAGAACATTTCAGTGGGCGAGATCATTTGGAAATGTACAAAGTGGATGACGAAGGCACAACCATAACACCATTACTTCAGATGTCACGAACTCCAAATGTTTGTGTCAGAGGCCAGTGAGTCTTGACTATCAGACGATTTCCCTGATGCCACCAGATGAGCCTCTAAACATTAAGTTTTTGTCAATGTTAAAATTTTTGATGAAATGAAGCTAAGTAGTTCCTCACATCTGCGATAGATAATTTCTAAGCCGGATATTACTCTGGCAGCTGGAAATCACGTCTATTATTTGCGAACGAAAATTCAACATTGCCAAGGGAAACGACCACTAAAAATGCTTTCGGCTCGCACTATGAATGTCCCTTTTGCACCCGTCGGTCCAGGACTAAGACGATTCGAAATTTCATTCAACTGAGGTGTTCGGATTTTGTGCGAGCGTCTGTGGAGAGTTTGAGAAAACCTGTATCACCGCATTATTCACGCATTTACTAGTTCAAAAACAAAAATCTACCATATTCATTTAAGGCTACCCCAAACGCAGGAGATAAGGATAAGATATCTGCCCCCCACCGTGCTCAGCCACCCCTGCATCAGAGCTATCAGAGGACTTTTAATGTATTTTAATAGAAGCTGGCATCACTATTAGGTGAGATACAGCAGCTGGTGCGCCAGAAATTTCTGCGAAAAGCGTGTTGATTCGTTTTCGGTTAGTAATTAAAAGCACTTAGAGAAAAGATGAAAATATTTTATTTAGATTGTATTTAACTTCCATATGGAGCTTGAACTGTAGGTAAGGGTCAGTAATGATACAAATTCTCTAGCGTTTACACTATGCACAACGTTTGATGATCAATCATCGACGATTAGTAAACCATACTGCTTTCACCAGGTTCGACTAAAAGCTGATGTAGAATAGGTTTCTTTTACAGTTTCGTTGAATTACACTGAAGTATTTCTTCACCTTGCACATCAAAAGCTTGTTTGCCCTGAAATTTGTGAAACTTTCCGGAATCGGGAGGGGAAATTTCTGGCTACGCGCTTGGTCAGTGGTCACCTGCTCTTTTTTTTAGAAGATCTTCGGCGTGTATCAACGCCTTTGTACAAAACGCGAACGAACGAGAAAATTTCACGCAGAGACTTCAAAGATGCCTTGTGTTGAGCAAGCGCGGTATCAGAGGGGAATACTGCACCTGAGTGGAGGGAGTGTCAAACTGCAACCAACTGTTTGCAAAACAAAACAGCCAAATGTTGCCATTCTTGCAGCAAAATGGTTCGCGGCAAGTGCATAGCTGTTACAGAATCTTTATGCGTAAACAGTTCGCATAAGGCCTTGTCGGCAGCATCATTACATAATCATTTCGCGTATATGCATAGCACTGCCCAGCGTTCACAAATTGTTCATCTCTTAGACAAGATTTTGTGTTCATGTTATTTTCTCAGTCATAAAACCTTCCTGTTGGATATACACGTGTGACAGTTCCTTATAATAGCTTATGTAGCATTACAACTGTGCAAGCATGATTTCATTCACACACTGCTTTTGCATGATAAACAGAAGCAGTGTTATAAAGATTTCATATGGGAAGTAGCACTTCGGCGATGAACTTAATTCAGGATTCTGACTTGCGCCGAAAACACATAGCTCTCCAAGCACCACTCCGGCTAAAAGTGAAATATGTATAATCACAACACCAACGAATGTGTTGACGTATCCACGTTTCAACTTTGTCATAGGAATAACAATCGAAAACTTCCACAAAATGATAACCAATACATTTTTGCAATGGGGATCATCGACCAAATATATGTCGTTGACGTATGATCGATTCGAAACGTTCATAAAATAGCTGCTTAGAAACAAACTCCCGGAACACTGTTTTCATAGTTTGATCCCAACGTTTAAATGGAGATTTTTTCATTGCAGTTCTACCACAGCTTTCTGGCGAAAGACGGCAGAGGTTCCACAATACGCGTAAAACCAGTGAGTGGATAGACTTGGGAAGAGTAATCTATAGTGCAAGCAGGATAGCTTTGAACTGCTTCAGATCAGACAAAAAACGTTGAAGGTGTAGGTTCAGTGGATAGTCTAACTCGTGTAGTATTGAGCAATCATCTTACTTCTAGATTTGGATGGCAAGAAGTCTTTCAAGAAAAAACTTCATCCATTACCTCCCATTATTCTTCTGGGAGAATAAGACTGACACTTAAACAGTGGACGTCTAGCCAAGGTGGTAATGGTTTTCAATACTTCAAAAGCATTTTTCATTAGCGGCAGTATGACAAAAGGAGCACTATATTTCCATCCGCAAAAGAACAAAACTGCTTATAAGCAACCACAGACCGTGCTTGACAACTGGTTGTTGGTAAATGAGATTGTTCAAAGCTTCAGTTTCGCGTGCGCCCTACGAGCGTGACCTGGTCATGACCCTTAACTATGTGCCTTTTAGCGATATATGACTGCACGCTTTTCTGGCTTGTTATGCAATCTTTGAAAGGTGACTGCATTAGTAATATCTTTTGCAGCGTTATACACTCAACGCAGCAGCGTTATACACTCAACGCATTGTTCTCTGTAGAGTTGAGACATTTACAAACAAGTATAAGGAAAAACGAAAACAAAAACTACAAGCTTGCGTGCGTGCAATTTGAGAATGATTCACATGAGACCGTCCCTCGGAAATGGTTGATCAACGAAAAAAAATGCTTGTGGTCACCAGCTGGCTGGGCTGCATTGATAGTGCCTTGCAACGCAATGATCGAGCATCAGCAGGGACGGAACGAGATTAGATAACGCCCGGGGCAAGAAACAAGTTTGGCGCCCACATGTTCCAACCTGGCCTCTTTCGTAAGCAAATGCGCTGTGGCGCTGTTGAAGAAAGTACATGTGACATTGTTGGAACTTTTCGGCTCCTCCCGCAGTGATTCGGCGTCCGGGGAATTGCGCCCCCCTTGCCCCCTGATACGCCTCTTAGCATCAGTTTCAATCTTTTCAGCGTCAGAGGGAAAACATCCACAAATTGAAAAGATTGTTAGATTCTTATACCACGTGCAGAGTTATTATAACGGGTGTTTGCTACACCAATAGTAATTATTCTGAAGATGCTTTCATTGTTACAGGAATGAATGAGAACAAAGACATCTCATGTGCGAAGTCAGTGATTTCTTAGTACTTTGGAAAAGAAATTGACGCCAAAATTGTGGCGCAGCAGTCCATCGCTGGTGCTTCAGGCAATTCGTACTATGCTCCCGAGTTCACTGCTGTCTGGTCCGAAAAGTACACACCGCTCTCACTGCTGTGGTCAAGCGTAATGCTTGGCATACCCACAAACCATGTGTTTAAATGCAAAAAACGTTGTTTGCCACCTTACTGTTGGATTATAGGTTTCTGACGCAGGAAAGCTTGGACGTTTTGGGTACAAGAAAATTGAATGTTGAATTTAATTTTATGGAACATGGTCAGGTAAAACTTTTTTCACAAAAAGATTCCGTGATATTTATTGCAACAATTGCTTTTTACTGTGAACAGACGTTCCCGAAACAACGGGACGCAGGGCGTTACCGAATAACAGCAACAGGAGCCTTCGAAGACTTGGCTGTGCAAAACGACCAGCACAACAATGCGCTTATTCCAGAATATTACGATGGCTTCCGCACAACATCTTTCAAACGGAAGGTGAGACCATTACACTGCTTGCAAAGTTAGCTGCTACTTCTCCAAAACATGCAATCGGCGGAGAATGCAACATGAATATGGTGTATCTTTTGCATTGCAGTTCCACCATAGCTTTATGGACCAAAATGTAAGTTCCAAAAGCGTTCGACCACGGGGCGGTGCCTTAGGAAAAAGGAAGAGCGTAATGAGTAACAAGCAGGATAGCCATGAACTTTTGCTTTCGCAGTGCTTTGGATATGATCAAAAACGTTGACGTTTTAGACTCCGTGGATTATCATATTGATGTTGACAATACTTCTACCTGTGGATAGAAGAGGTCTTTCCAAGAACGAACTTCATGCAAATATGCTCTTGTTGCAACGCAACCGGGAGCACAAGAGAAATGAAAACCGTGAGCGTGTACGAAGGTGATGTCAATTACATTTGCATATGGTTAGTTCAAAGTTTTCTGAAACGTGAAGAGTCGAGCTAGTAATTGGAAATTCCACTTCACAATGAGACACTTTTGCTCCAGTTTTGAACAGAACTTGAGCTGTGGTTATGTTTCTAGACAATCTCAAACATGGAGTTGTTGTCATACTTGTTTAGTGACAAAAACATGGTAATTTGCTCGATTAGTTTCGCTGTGCGTTGTAGTACCAAGAGTGACATCAGGACATAAATGTGCCTTGAAACCATGTAGTCAAACGCAAATATACTCGATATTCAATTTTTTCTATGGCACGCAGTTTCAAAACCGTTCTTCACAGAGCATTCGAGCAGACGAGTATTCCAGAAAATGCAAAGTGGCAACATAGAAATGTAGAATCACTGCCCATGACCGTGCAGTTGTGGATGACACGTCACGATGTGTGTTACAGAGCAGGAGTCCAGCGCCACCGGCTGAGCCTTCAAAAATTCGTGAGTTGACATTTATAGGAGTTACTCTTGTTTATTGGATGAAATGTACGTAAGCAAATACTGAACCTTGCATTTTGCATAAACCAGTTATGAAATCAAAGCGTCCATAAATGGAGTTCCATTAATGTTAAACATTATCGAACGTTGGGATGAAGCTTGATTTTTCTATTACCACAATAAACTGGATAAAGCAGTTTGTCACTTCAACTTTTTAAGCTGAATATGATTCGGTTCAACATAGCTGCAGCGACAAGTGCAGTTCATTTCTTCATTACCTTGTTCATAATCTCCGTTTCACGGCATAACCCTAACTACAGTTCAATTTGGCAACATAGTCATGAACTTTAAGTCAAAGATGTCTAACTTATTTTGCAGCTGGAAACCATTTGCATTACGAACAAAAATAACATTGCCACAGGCAAACGACCATTAAAACATTGACTCGAACTATGAACGCATTTTCCGCAGTCGTCGACGCGGGACCAAGAGACGATTCAAAGTTCCATCTTCTGAATCGATTTTGTACCAAGCAACGATTCAAAGTTCCATCTTCTGAATCGATTTTGTGGCAAGCACCCGGTGCAAAGCTCGAGAGACTTTTTCTGACGAAATTACTGTGACGTACGACATTGGTAGGAAAAATTTGTGGACAGAATGGAGCCCATTGAAATTTTACACAAGTTTCCTATATCTTCATACAGTGCAAACCAACAAGTCATTTTATAACATTATTTTTTAATTTTTGCAATTGGGGTATAGCTAAATTCATCGATCCAGCAGCGGTAAGTTTTACTTGTGCGACTGTTTACGAGCAATCGAACTCTTGCATTTATTCTTAATTCACTAAAATTTGAAAACACCATCAATTCAGTGAATACAATCAACTCGTTGAAGTCGAAGAGCTCGGATGATTTCACAAAGAATAAGCCGCCAAGTAAATCACGCCTCTGGGCACAGCTACATTGATTCTGTAGCAGTTTCGTCCTGGAGGCCGATTACTGATCCGATGTCGGTATTCGAACGATAAATGGTGAAGCAGGACTGATTTGGCCACTAATTGCGTTAACGTTTCGGCAATATGGGAGTGGATGTAAGGGAGGATGTTGTTAGCAGTGCGTATAATGCTTTTCACGTTTCTGACTTGCGTCGAAAGCACGCTGCTCTCCAAGCATCCATTCCGGCTATGTGAATATCGTTCTCAATCAAGTATAGCAACAATAAACGAATGTCTTGACGTTTACGTTTCGTTCTTGTCATACACTTTAAAAACACTGAACGAGCCACCGACACACAAAGATATTGTTTGAATGCTGGACATACTGACTTAATACATATACGTTCGTGAAACTACATTGAGCTGCAATGAATGTGTTTCGGGCTGCCTTTATTAAATTGGTGCTGGTAAATCTATTTGCTACTTATCTTTCACAACCTACGTAGTTGTTTGCAGTGCGTCAATGGTTTTCAGGATCCTGACTTGTGCTGAAAGTACAATTCTCTCCAAGCACCACTTCGGCTAAGCGAATATCGTTCTCAATCAAGTATAACGACAACAAACGAATGCGTTGACGTATCCATGTTTGACCTTGTGTTGTCATGCACCTTTTAAGGAAAAATAACACTTTGACCAATGAACATTTTTGCTACAGCTATCATCCAACAAAAAATGTTCGGAAAATTGAAAGGGAGGACGTGATCCTCTTGGCCCCCTGGATAAGTTTATACAGTATATTCTGTCGTGGACGTCCAAACCTTTCATAAAATAACTGGTGAAAATCTCCCAAGAACACGTTTATCTTAAACGTTTAATGAAAGTGTTAACAATGACTTTTCTATCGTTTTCATTCCAGCTCAACCACAGCTTTCTGGTGCAAAACGTAGAAGTTGCAAAATACGCCTAAAAGTGGAGTGGTGGCTTGGGGGAGAGTAGTGTATGAGTAACAAGGAGACCTTAAAAATTGGAACTTGCTTCAGTCTGGCCAAGCGCTTGACATAAAACTGCAGCATGGAAACTCTCCACTGCGAATGCAGTCTTCGTCGGAATCCGGTCGTGTTGCCTCTTGCCTTCCCATTGGAACAACTTCGAAGACCAAGTGCGTGCGGTTGGCGATACCTGTCCAGGCGATCGTCGAAGGCACTCGAACGACATTTGTGCTGTTAAGTGTGTGTTCTGTTACTTGCACTTGCAACTGCGTCGTGTAAGGACTATCCGCAGATCTTCACGTGTCTTCGCCGTTCAGATGCAAACGCGACGGCAAGGGGACGTGTGTGAATGAAGGCGGACGACCCGTTGCTTTCAATTTCTCGAATGCTACATCGAAGAGAGTTGCTGTATCCTGCCGTAGGAAAGGAAGAAACAGCAATTATCGAAGGCACGAGAAAACGGAGATTGAGATCTTCTACGTACGTTGAGCTCGTTACAGAACAACGATCCGTCGCGTTTATGCTGGACAATCGCCGTCGAACAAAATTCAAAAACAGAAAATGGAACTTGCATCCTAAGTTATACCATTTGCTACCGACCAGGAAAGCTGAACATCGGCGTTGAATCTTTTACTAAAGCATGTAGTGCATCCGCAATCAGACATCCGTACTGTCAGAGAAATGACATCCATGATATGCTGTGTCACCCGGGTATAACACGATACGACTGATGCACTTTGCCCGAACAAGAAACCTCATACAGACGAAACTCACCAGCCAGGCATGCTTTGAACTGTCGTGTTTGTCAAGAGTGTAACCTCAGTTTTGTAAAATACCTCAAGTGAATTTCAAAGCAACGAAGCCCATGGAGCGCATCAGTGCATAAGACTTCAATGGACCTTTGCCGCGCAGAGGTTAAAGTACATGCTTGCCATTGTTGAGGACTATTGAAGTTTTCCGTTTGCGGTGCCATGTCCAAACATGCACTCCTCAACCGTCATCGATTGCATTCAGCGTCTTTTGTACCTGTCCCAAATTATGTGCATTCAGATCGAGGTTATCATTTGTATCGAAGGAACTACAGTCCTATCTGCATGGTCTTGGTGCAGCAACGAGCAACTGCACCCCATATCATCCAACCGGGAATCTGAGCGATATCACAGTATCACCCCGAAGGCAGTTACGCTTGCACTGACGTCAAGACAGCTGAATGTTTCCGCTAGGGAGCGAGTACTTCCTGACGCGCTCCACTCGATCCGTTCGCTCTTATGCACCTCAACGAATGCAGCACCACACGAGATTTTTCGCCTGGGACCGACGATCAGCAAACCGCACGGCTTTGCCCACAT
>JGI24022J15233_10009057_pt1 | contig 11182 bp, 7 predicted proteins | sample Ectturendosymbi2_FD_15233 | JGI IMG/M metagenome (IMG submission 15233)
ACGGTTGGCGTCCAGGGCCAGGCAGAGTGGGCCAAGGTGGCCTAAAAGTCCTCCACTTATGACGTCACTCACAAAAAACCGCACCCCCCAAGCAAAAAATTTTTTTTAATGTGCAAACTAGAAGACTTGCCGTGTCTTTTGACATTTCAACCAGGTCCGTAACCCAAACAGGAGCGGAGATATTCTCACGCAAAGCCACATGCGTTTAGGCGTTTTTTTTCCCGAAAATCTCCGAAGGCAGCTGGATGCCAAAGAGTTAAGCTCAAATATTTTTGGCTGTACGGTGTGTGTCCATATGATCATGGTTGATTGCTGCGATTGCTTTTCCTGTGTTGAGATTGGTTGTTATGAAGGTAGCATAGTTCATGATTTTAGATGCCTGCTACCTATTTAGTATGACAGTGTTGCATCTATGTGTGGTCTTGATTGATAGCTGTGTATTTGTGGTAAATTAGCACATGGGTTGAAAGGAGTAAATTGTGTGCTTTTTGCTGAACAAACTGATGATCAGGGTTTGGTGATGTAAATATTGTTTTGTTTCAGCCATTACAGAGAAGCATCATGTTGACAGCAAAGAAAGGAAACAGCTTCGGAAAACTATCTGGGATTATGATTTGCTTTCTTGGTGTGCTGTATCTCTGAATTATGACTTTCTTAAGGTGCTTTTTTTTTCTTTTCTAGTAAATTATAAATCGTATTTATAATAGTTACATTTCGAAGAGGCTCTAAACAATGGCCGTAACCTTTTCTTTACCACGTACCCCTGAAGTAATTTGCCTTGGTTTGAAGCCCCCTGACACTAAATAAGTTGTAAAAACAAATGTATTTATTGACAGATTTATTGATCAAACTTAACATATTGTAGAACAGTGCTCTTCAACTGGTGTGCACAGTGCACCCTAGGGTGCACCACTACGAAAGGGTTCACCACAGACTTACAGATACATTTTACAAAAACTTTCTGTTATTAAAAATAAACCATTAATCAACCAATGACTTTGAGGATTTAACCTTGACTTTGCGCATTCTAAAGTGTGGTGCGTAAGCATCAGACCATGTCAAGCTCATTGTTGTATTTAGTTAATTTGTGATTCATAAGCAACAGACAATGCCATTATCAACTGACTTATTAAGCTGAGTTACTGAATTGTGGGGTACTTGCTTATTTAGGCCAGGGTACTTACAGACATGGGCCCAATTTGGTGGGGGACACGAGTAGTGTTTCCATTTCGGGGCAAAGTTTTAAAACCCGGGTTTCGGGTAGCTTGGAAAAGAAACCTGGGAAAACACGTTTTTTTGGGGGGTTTTAAATGAATGCAATTTTGAGCGATAAAAACTCAATACCTCTGTGAAATTATGGTCTCTGCGTAATTTATTATCGAATTATTCATTAATTAAGCGCAATTTTTCAATGATGTTTATAATACTGACACGTGACAATCAAAGCACGCTTTCATCATTCAGTCTGTTTCTGAGTTTTGTGACAAATAGTCCCGTGGCTGAAAAAGCCCTCTCTGGTTCCACTGATGTGGGCTTGATTGTAATTAAAGCACAAAACAGTTGTTCAAGGTTATTTGACCTTTTCTTTGTAACCTCGAAAAGATTCATTTCCTTTTTCACAATTTGTGATAGGATCTCTTCCTGTGCCGGAATAGTTTTGTGGTCTTTACTCTCAAGGATTACATAGATTTTGTCCTTTGATTTCAAATGGTTGATCAAAATTTTGGTGCTTGAACCACCTCCTCTTGTATAACGGAGCACAAATTACAATTTAGTTTTGATTGAGCCTTGTTGTGTAAGAAATGGCTCTAAGCTTCTGATTTTCTTTGATTACTAACGTCTTTAAACTGAATGTGCACGTTTAAAAATCTGCTTAAAAGTCGCTTCTAAAGGAAATCCAAATATTTTGTGGAAAGTTACTGCAAATTGAAAAGTAATGAATCGATTTTGCAAAGAATCACAGCTGGTATGTGAACAAACACACAATAGTTTATAAATGAACTAACTAGTAACTACGAAACTATGGCATACCTTTGAAGAACTACCTCACGTGGTAGTTATTTAATTAGGTTAGCAAAAAGACAAAAGTTTGCGTAGACACCTATTATGTGCAAAATGACGTCACGATCCATCTAAATAGGTCAATTGAACAAAAATATAAACGGACCAACAACACACGTTTGATGGTCACCGAGCAAAATCTGCACCTCGTGCCTCATGATAATAGTTGAAAGTTCAAGCGTGCTGATTTGGCCGTTACACACCCCAATCTGCAACCTCAGTGTTATCAGAATTACTAATATTTGAATGCAACAGCAATTCCACGAATTTTAATACCCGGGTTTGGTAGTTGAAAAAAAACGGGTTTCGGGTAGTAGAAAAAAGCCAGAAAACCCGGGTTTGGGAGGGAAAACCCGGGTTGGAAACACTAGACACGAGGGACGTGTCAGTAAATAGGGTGCATGGGTTTAAGTAAATAGGGTGCGCGAGTTCGTCAAAACATCTCTAAGGGTGCACCATAACAAAAGGTTGAAGAGCACTGTAATGTAGAATGTGTAAGGGCTCATTTCTCCCTTGGAAATTCATTGATATACCCAGTTCATAACCACTGTTCTAAAATAACAACTTAATTGTGTAAATAAGGCAGACTATTGACTTCTGTAATTGAGTTGTATGAAAATTCATTGTAGCTTGTGCATTTGTGTTTCCTGAATAAATCACATGGTTACTTGGTTTGAATTGTAAAAAAACATTTTTTCTTGTGATGCATCATGTAAACTTTTTTTGTACTGAGCAGTGAATTTTTGTTAAATGCAACAGCACATGTCACCACGAAATCTTAGATTTTAAATATTGAAAGCGTTTTTTTCTTTAAATCATTTTTCTTTGACTGCAAGATGTTCAAATTTCCTATTTTGGCCTTGACAAGCGTTTCAAGCATGAAGATAACATGATTTATAACAAAGATGACATCTTTTTGTTGACTTGTATGTTGGTGTGTGCTTATGGTTTCAGCAAGTTGATCATTTTAGTAATCTGTCCCTTTGCAAACAGATGAAAAATGGTTTTCAAACTGCTGTGAGCATCGGTGCTGTATTTTGTGACTGTTGCTGCTATCTGGATATCGATTCATCTCAAGATTTCAAGAATGCTACTTTACCACCAGCAGTCTTGAGCTACTTGAAAATACTGCGCTCATTGCAACAGAGGATAGCTGATAAAATTCAGGTAAAGTTTCAGTTACACTGTTTTACTAGGTGTATTTCTCCACAAAGTCCAATGGACAAGTGAAGTTTAATTTTGTTCGAATCAAAAATCATGCATTTTCAAAAATAATACATTACATTAACTTACATGCATCTGTTATTTGTGTCACAGAACACATTTTATAAACACATGTTTCACCTTTTTACAGAAGTTAATGATAAACGAGTGAGAACAGTGGGGCAAACTTTTGTTCCAAACCTATTGTCCAATTTGGAAGTGCCAGAAATGAATTAACAAGTGCTTAATGAATGCTGAAGCGAAATCCATTAAGCACTGATTTGTTTAACTTATTTGGCATGGGATGTTCACCTGATGCTTGCATTAAAACAAAAACCCTTAAGTTTTTTAGCAAGTCTGCATTAATGCATGTACCACTGAAATTTTTTTTCAGATAAATTTTGGTACTGCAATTACTTACCAAATCTTTTTCTTATGTCCTTTATTTCATGTTTTTAACAGCCACCTCAGGATCAAATCCAGTCAGACAAAGAATTGGTGAGAAATATGTTCTTTCAACTGTCCAGTTTACTTATGTCTCACTCATATTTGTGCCCTACTCTACTGAATGCCAATTACCTGCTACGTCTGATTATGGAAGAAGATGCTGAGAAAGATTTTTTATTGCAGACCTTGTCACTTATCCTGAAAGCAATTCGGGTCAACAAGTAAGGGATTGAACTGCCTTTCACTCCAATTGTAAAACTTGAGCAGTGTCTTCTTGTTTGTTGTCCACACTTCCTGCCATTTCTGAAAGATGCCAATATTTCTGAGTAGCAAATGCTTGTTGTCTAATGATTTGAGAGCTGACAAAACGTGCATCCTGAAAAACGTAGTTCTGTTGCCGATGTAAAGACTTCTGAATTCGGTTTGTGTGTGTTTTTAAAAATTTGCCAAGTGTTACTGTGGGCAAAAACAAATTCATCAAAACACGATCTCACACTGGAAAAAAGTCTAATTAGCACGAAAGGCTGGTTAGTTCAAAATTCGTTGAATTGCGCATAAACTCATGGTCTTTTTCTTTAGTTTTTTTAGAGCATAGAGAGCTGTTAGATCTCCATATATTTAGAGACGGTTATTTACAAAATCTCTCTTGACACCACCGTATAACTTTAAAGCCATGGAGAAGTTTCAAATACGAAAATTCAAATGCAATTTTTGCGTTGCACAACGATCTTGATCCGAGTCTCGGTTTTGTGTAGATCTTCTGGACATTGAAAGCTAATTTTGTGAGTTACATTATTATATCGATTACCACCTCGAACTTCCAATATCCAGATTGACTGCACTAATTTATAAATATCTGCATGTTTCCAGTGACTCTGAGGTACGTCAACATGACCATCCTGATCTCATTTTTTCTTTAGCACATTTTATTAACTACAATCAACATTGCTACGCACAGTATTGGGATCTGTAATGCCTCGTATCACAAAGGAAATGTTCTTAAGATAAGTGACGCGTACGTTTATGAAATCGGAAGCAACATGTACAAAATTGGTAATTGCCTGGGTGTCTATCACAATGCACGATTTCTCCTTTGTCTCTTATGTTCATAACCATAATGCTCGGCACACAACGTTTTTTCGATCCCAATACTGATCACACATTCAAAAATGTCTTGTTTATGGGAACCAACATTCAGACCTCAATCCCATTCGAAGCAAAGTCCTGATCTTTGAATAGGTTCATAAAAACCTGCAACCAACGTTGATAGATTGTTGCAAGCAGGAATTCTCGACCTACGTGTTGATCAGGGGCGGCTCCGGGTCAACAGCGTCGTTCGGGCTCATCAAGCACCTCATACTGACTGTCAATGCAACCGTTCACGGCTTGCATCACTGAAATTTCCATTTGCGCACATTCTGACTGGCACTATCGTCTCTGCGACGTTAGTTACGCAACAATCAATGAGAAGTTCTCATGAGAACTCGTGCATTGTTACGCAACGCACGTCACAGAGCAATGATAACGCCAGTTACCCTTCTGCGTACCAGGCTCATTCATATTTGCCCGAGATACTTATGGACAATTTTTCGTTCATTTGAAATTGCTCTCGAATGGGAACTGTCCATTGCATTGGAATTCAAATTCAATGTTCTGTGCAAATCTATTGCTTTAAAAAACATTCAATCTGATATGATTCATATTTTTAAAAATCTTAATCGCAGACGGCAGCTTACAGATGAGCCCGAGTAAAGCACCAGCGAACGTATTCGATAGAACGCCTACTGCGAATGATATTTTTTAATTCAGTTCACCTACAACATGAGCGTGAAAGGCCAGACATGAAACGGAATTATATAAACTCTGACAAAGTCCAATGAAAAGAGCCCGAGTTAACAACCTTAATCAGTGAAGTGGCTGGCCGCACAAACGTACCTGGGGTTGTTGAAGATCATGGGCGTTCAACTTAATGATTGTTCGATGATGGAAATACCCCAACAAACGATCTTATGAACTATGCAAATAGCATCAAAATGCTACATGAGATCCAAAATTGATCATTGTAAGTTTCGCTATTCGCTTGGTTCTATTAGTGACTTAGTCTCATAGAATAAATTAGTATTTCCAAACACCGACCTGAGCAATCAACTTTGAATAAGGATTTTATTGTATCGCTGAGTTTGTAGGCTTTGCGATAGTTTTTCGTTATGATAAACTTTTGTTTTACGCCAGATAGTAAGGTAATTTTTCGTTGAATGCAAGAACGAAGTTACTTTTTAAGTAATGTTTTTTCTAAGTTTGTATGCTTTTGTTCGCTGTGATTCAGACAATGCATCGCGAAGATGAATTCCAACAAAGTCCAGGCTCTGTTAGATGAACTTGTCTACAAGCTAACTTCTTCGTCGCATGACGATATTGCTCAATCTACGACTATTCTTATAGTTGAAATGCTTGAGGCTCATCCGCCACTAGTCCCTGTTGTCGTGACAAGGTTCAGGTACGTGTGCTGCCCTCCTCGGTCATGCGACCTCACCATTTTTTGAGATGAAAGGTAAAATAAGGATACCGTAGTTTCTCAATGCGATAAATGAAAATAGACCAGTGACACTCTGGAAAGAACGCGCCTATAACACTATTCGGCGCGAAAAGAGAAAGATGGTTTTGATTCCGAGGTAGATTAGACACAACGCTTGTAACTATGCAATACGTAGTCATGCTGTGTGGCTCCGTTACCTCAACTTTATGTTATTCTATTTAAATATTTCTCATTGCAACGAGCTGCACCGATGCTTACGGCTTTAACTTTCAAGCCATTTCGTTACGCTTTATAGTTGCATTTCGTGTGCTCTGTGATTCTGTCTTGAATAGTGTCAGCCATTTTAATACAAAGTAGTTATTTCGTCAACGAGCTCTCGCTGTCTGTGGCAGGGCGGACAGGAAACGGACATCTTGTGAGGTTTAGGGAAGGGATGCGGTTAAGTAAACTTGTGAGGGTGTGTCGTAAACGTCTTAGGTCTAAAAAAATCTTTTTCTCACCTTTCACATGCAAAAGAGTTATTCTTTTATGTGCCAGTAAAATGTCGTTCACCAAGCGCAATCTTGTTTTTGAGTAGGGGTCTAAAAGCTGTACTTAACCGGTGGAACGGCCACGGCTTTAACGCAAAACTGCGAAGACTGACAAGCCTTCTGGAAACGGGTTCAATAAAAAAAGCGAGAATGGAGACTGAAAAAACAGCAGTTGAAACAATCTGGGCATACTACATGGTAAGGCTCAATGACTTCAATTCACAAGTCACTTTGAAATTAGGAAGGTTTTGTCTTTACCATAATACGAATCTCAGAGCAGTGTTCTGCTGTCGCAACGAAAAATGCAGTTCCTTGATCCACACCAACAAACAATGCTCAGTGATCTTTACCAATCATGGGCTTTCGCTATACAGTACTCCTTATGCAGTAGCGAGATATTGTGGTTTGCGTTTGGCGCAAGTCGTACCTGAAAATTTTATTGAAATTCGAAACAATGTGAAGTGACACGAACCCTGGAAAAGCCAAGTGTTGTTACGTGCTTAAGTTCACAACCTCGACTCTGTTTCATGAATCTTAGTAAGTCAACGCGTGAGCTTCACTAATGGTGTGGTGGCACGCGCATGGGAGCTTGCTGTATGATCCACACAGTTGTGCGAGGAGTTTCTGACCCGCAACCGGTTTCTGCCGTTATGGGCTCAGATCAGCAAAGCTCTGAGCTTGACAGAGCAAGTGTAAATTCTGCTCAAATGAACTTTTCCCGGGTCGCCATAACTCTTTGACATCCAAGGAAACTTTCAGCAGTTTTGTAACATTACGCTGGAAGAAGCCCTGCGCATTTGCGTCAGGTCTTTTGGTTGAAGAGTTCTCCAAGATGTCCGGTTGAACCAGTGCAAAAATACATACAAACAAAACCTAAAACTACGGTACACAGGAAAAGCTATAAATAGTTGCACACGAGCAGAAAATCAACATCAGTAAACACATCGAGCTCGAGATCCATATTTAAAATGGCAACGAAAACCCTGTTTTAGTACCAGGCTATCTGTCTGCATATGCGGAACTAAAGTCTATCGCCATCTATTTTCTGAAAGCAAATGGAGATATGGCCTAAAGGGGTGAATCAGTGGTGTATCATATTTTTGGGCGTAGATGCTTTTAGGACGTTTTGAGACTGTTTAGTTGGGCTGACTGCCAGTATCCACCTCGAGCAGCACTTCGTATAGCATAGAGGTGAACTTCGTTTACGGGGATGTATAACTGGTCAAGGTGGTTGAGAAATACACCACTATGAAGACTATGTCTGAACTTATCTCTAAAAGTTATAGATGCCATTGATCTTAAGGAATTGTAACTATATACAATGATGAACACGCGTTCTACAGGGGTATACGCCATTGCTCTCACCATTTTGTTGTGCAAGACATTTATATGGCTCAAGGCAGTTGAACTCCCAAGCATCGACAGCATATTGAAAATGACTATATAAAAAAATTAAATGGACCAACTACCTCTCAAAACCTGCTTGCAGGGATGGAAAACACGCAAGCGGCTGGGACAGTTGAAGAAAACTTTGCCTCAGTTGCAAGAAAGCTTCAGAAGAAAGCGTCAAGGCCGGATCGATGGCGAAGAGCTTCAACGAGTCAGCGATCGAGTCAAGTCGGATCGGTTTTTGGAAGCGAAGCGCGCGATGCGAGCATCAAAGCAACGTCAGCTCGATGCTCTGGAACTAGTTCCACCAGGTGTTTACCACTTCATAAACGCTCTTAAGGGAGAATTTCAAGCGCCAGTGTTTTATGATCCGATGTGCAACGTTATTTGTCAAACAGACAAAATCGCCAAAAAGTGTTTAATTTTCAATTGTCCCGGTGATACTAAAAAAGAGGTTTTCATGTCAAGGAGGGAATTTAGGAGCATTTTCCTGGAGAACCCGGTGTGACAGTTGCGCACATTTTCCCGGTCAGTTACCATCCCCGAAAAGCAGCCCAGTTTGTGACCCTTGGAAACGGTGCGAATATTGCCAATTGTGTCGGCAGATGAATACTTTTTTTCGAAACCCAACAAGATTTGACTAAAACGTTGATTTTAACAAAGTGCTATTTTATAGATGAGCGCGTCCACACCTCATCACCGGCCTTATATGCGTCACTGATTGTAATCTTACACAAAAAAAGGATGATGTGTTTTGATGTGCTGTGGAAATCGATCGCATTACATATGCAAACCTTGTTCAAAATCCCCAGGGTAGCTTCAAGTACAGGATAGTCCCAATCTTCCTGATTCATGGGCTTATCACCAACTGCGCTCAACTCGTCGCTTTACGTTCTGTCTAGCGCGAAAAGTAAGCATAATGGCTTGGCATTAGGCAGATCTCTTACTTTTTGTGTGAAAGCAGCCTAAATATACAGTAGAATTTGCCTAATTCGTCACCTCAAGGGGATTAGAAAATAGTGACGAATTAGGCGAAGTGACGAATTATGCAAACAGGTGAAAACTGTGTCATAGAAGCTGGTATACCTTATCATGGTAACTCGTATACGTTGTGGTCTTATTTGCAGTAAAATACAAGTTTATGACGTTATGGTTGAATGCAACAATTAATTCCTCTAGTCTGTATGGACTCGTCCATTCAACCTAGCACCTTTTAAATCTTCAACAAGCTGCAAAGACTTCCCACGTTCTCCGTTCTCTCAGTGGGGAGTAGAGTCGCGCTTCGCACCTCGTGTATAAATTCGATAAGCAAAGTGCGAGGTGCAACAATTATCAAATAAAGATCCTTAATTTGTTTGAATTCCCACACGTTTTAGCTGCTTAGACATCAAAAGCGAAACTGCAAATGACGTATTAACCGAACAAAACACTTCTAAGGGATAGAAAGAGGTGACGAATTAAGCAAATTGACGAATTAGATGAACAAAAATGTACACAAAAGATAGGACTTCTGCCGGGACCGACGAAAAAGTGATGAATTAAGCGAATTGACGAGTTAAACGATGACGAATTAGACGAGTTCTACTGTACTTCAACGTTTACCAGCTCATTATCAGAAAAAAAATGTAAAGGTTATTTTTATACCTAAACAGGAAATGTCACTCGTCATTTGACAAACACAGAAGATCAGGCTGCGACTCGTATTCAAGCTCATTGGAGGGCGCACAAGCAAAGGAAGACTTTTCACCACGATAAGCGGAAAGCGAAGGAATCCTCGGCAGCCACTGTCATTCAGCGAGCGGTGGGCAAGATTTTTGAATATTCTAGCGGTTTGTCGCGTCACAACGGGGATGTATTTAAAGTCAACTACCTCAAAGCGGCAATCTTGTTTTAGCTGTTGGTGCTGCAAGTTGTCATGTTAACTTGAAGCAAAGCCGGTTTAAACGCTACCGTACAACAGCTGCAGGTCTGTAGAGAACTTCACGTATTCGTATTTGGTAAGAGAAGTTTTTGTGTTCAGTATCGTCATCACACATTGAAGAAATGCGAAAGCCCGCTGGCGCCACCGCGTACGAAGGAGTCACCTGTTGACCGAGAGCGATTGAAAGAAAAGATCGACCACTGGCAAGCAGTGCACAAGGTTTGCGCTGGTCTGGTTTGTTGTGGAAACAAAAGAACACGTGTTGCGTGATTTAAATGAGCATTTGCGATCGTTTCCTGCATTTTTTGCTATATAGAGCAAAGCTGGGAACAGCTTAAAGATGGAAGAACACGTAAAAGAGCTCTCGTTTTTTGTTGGTGGTCGGATTCAGCGCTCAGAGAAAAGACGTGATTGGCAGTGTTGCTAAAAATAGTGTTGCGTCCACACGTCTTGCGCAAAAGCTCTTCGTTGGTACTTTCTTACACTAAAACTATTGCCACGGTGTGGTTAGTTAATTTCTCACGACTTTTAATGGTGTTTGCTTTTCACAGCGCGTTTTCCCAAGCTGTTCTGAGAATTCCGCTTTAAAAACTTCAAATCGGACATTACAACCAAAAGTTTAGGAATGCTATCAGGAGGCCATCGTTGTCCAGCTGCAAATAATATCTCGACGAGTCACCAGTTACATCAGATCAAACGCCGTTTCTGTCAAATCAGATTTTTTGTAAATATTAGAGCTCAACCCCAAACGTTTCTGCTGTATTTGGCAGAGAATGGGAGTCCCTCGCACCGAAGCTGAGACAATTCACCGCAAAGCCCAGAGTCTCCTACTTCGTTACCAACATCAGCAATTGGACAAGTACAAAGAAGATCATGGTGTTTCATTGCTGCTGGCGAAGATCCACACGGAGCAAGAAATCCTGAAAGGTTACTGAATAAAGCATGTGGCTCCAAGCTGTGACATTTGTCAGTCGACCAGAAGATTTTAAACGGGTGATTGCGCACGTTAAGCGAAATCGCGGGGGCACCGGGTGCTAGGGTGGGCCCAATCAGCGAATGCATCTCTGATAAAAAAGTGCCGTAAACTATGTTGGA
>JGI24022J15233_10009069_pt1 | contig 11175 bp, 8 predicted proteins | sample Ectturendosymbi2_FD_15233 | JGI IMG/M metagenome (IMG submission 15233)
CTTACATCTGCTCTCTGCCACGATCGTAACACGGTTGACTGAACACGATGACGTCATAAAATCACTGCTCAGAGGCCCCGCGCCCAAGTCTTGCGTTGGGTCCTGCGCCCAGGTCTTGCATTCGACCCCGCGCACAGGTCTTGCATCGGGCCCCACACATGCTAGGGCGGGCCCTGCTGTGGCGAATACACTTTACAGCATAACAGGAAAACAATCAGTGATCTTTTGAAGCGTGCTTATCTTGCCTACTTCAAAGTGATGCTGGGTGATCAAGACAAACCTTGGGCACCCCACATTGTGTGTAAACCTTGTGTAGAGCATTTGCGGCAATGGACAAACAAAAGTAGAGAAAGCCTACGGTTTGCTATTCCAATGGTGTGGCGAGAGCCAAAAGATCACTGCAACGACTGCTATTTTTGTGCAGTAAAAACTAAAGGGATCTATAGGAAGAATAGGAACTCCTTTACATGTCCAAACTTAGACTCTGCACTCATGCCAGTTCCACACAGTGAAGAACTTCCTGTTCCAGTTTTTGAAGGCTTGCCACAACTAGAATCTTCTCTTTCCAGTGAAGAGGAGGACGTTTCAATTGACAGTGATAACACCCTCGCAGATAACGATTTTCTCCCATCTCTTTGATCTTCACAACTCTTTTCCCAAGGAGATCTGAATGACTTGGCAAGAGATTTGAATCTCTCTAAGCAGGGACGGGCAATTAATTTTGCTCGGGGGCCACTTTTATACCTTCTAATGGAAATAGAAGCAAGTCTCTGACACGTTAGCCTCAGCACTAAATTGGAGGAAATCTTAGATTTGAAGATTTTTCTAAGTGCTTCAGCGTGCCACTGAAAACGCTGCGGCGGGCCACATGTGGCCCGCGGGCCGCTAATTGCCCATACCTGCTCTAAGGAGTCTTCTGAGCTGCTTGCTTCAAGGCTTAAAGAAAAAAATCTTTTAAAACCGGGTACTCTCATCTCCTTTTACTGGAAACGTCATGAAGAATTCTTGCCATATTTCACTCAAGAAAATGAGATTGTGTACTGCAACAACGTTGAAGGTCTTCTAAACAAGCTCGGAGTCTTTGAATATAATCCTAACGATTGGCGACTTTTCATTGATAGCTGTAAAAGAAGTTTGAAATATGTTCTTCTGCATAATGGTAACGCTTCTGGATCTATTCCTCTTGGGCATTCAACAACTCTCAAAGAGAAATATAGCGAAATTAAATTTGTACAGGAAAAATTTTCATACTACGAACACAACTGGATCATTTGTGTTGATTTAAAAATGGTTGGGTTTCTACTCAGTTTGCAGTGTGGTTATACGAAGTTCCCATGTTTTCTATGCTTGTGGGACAGCAGAGCTAGAGCCCAGCATTGGATAAAACGAGATTGGCCTGTAAGAGAATTGGTGCCTGGTGAGAAAAATGTTCAATCTCACCCTCTGGTGGAAAGATCTAAAATCATTTTACCTCCCTTCATATCAAGTTGGGTATCATAAAACAATTTGTAAAAGCACACAAGGATGGTGACTGTTTCAAATATATTTGCACCAAATTTCCGGGATCAACGATAGAAAAATTAAAAGCTGGTATTTTTTATGGCTCTCAGATAAGAACACTAATAAATGATTGTGACTTTCCAAATTCCATGAATGAAAAAGCATCCTGTGCTTGGAGTGCCTTTGTGGAAACTGTCAAGAATTTTTTGGGAAATAGAAAAGCAGTCNACTACAAAGGGATTGTGGCCAAGTTACTAAGCACTTTACAAGGATATGGGTGCTAACATGAGTATCAAGCTTCANTTCCTATACAGTCATCTTGACCGCTTCCCCGAAAATCTTGGTGATCTGAGTGATGAGCAAGGGGAGCGGTTTCATCAGGATATTAGTGAAATGGACGTAAGGTACCAAGGGAGGTGGGATGCTGCCAGGCTAGCTGACTACTGTTGGTCAATTAAACGTGACGATGCTTTTACCATTCATTCTCGGTGATAATTAAAACAAATGTGTGGCTGACATTTGACCATTTTAAAGGATTCCATTGTCAGTATGCTTGCTTAAACTCACTGATTTGGCTTGTTATTAGGATAGATCCAAAAAATAAATATGCAATTGTGTTCATGCAATACCATTTGATAATTTTGTAGTAAACACTGCCTAAGCTCATTTTGTCACTATAGCGGGTGCATCATAGCAATAAAACTAGACCTGATAGAGAAAAACTGACTGCAGTTTTGAAGTCAGCGCCCCAAAATTAGGTAAAAACAGTTGAAACATGTTTGGCACCAAGAAAATTTTTTTTTTGTCGGCCAGTGTTATCTGCTGAATACAAAGCACACAGTGAACATGCTAGTAATAAAAAACATTTGCGTATTTTCGTGTACGGTGGTCATAAAGCAAGGAGAATAAAGCATCACAGTGATTTTATGAATGAATGAATGAATGAATTTATTATGCCAGTAGACACGAAGTCCGTAGTACAAGTCCAGACTATCTGCACAAGGCAGGTCAATAAAATCAGACAAAATATAACATTTTACAACAGCGTTGCAGGGTGAATCACAGTGTTACAGACACTTTCTCAACAGAATGTTTTGCAACAGCCTTTGAGGCAGAACCACAGGATTACAGACAGTTTGCTAACACTATTGTTCGCTGACTCAAACAAACAAATACTGCAAAGTCCAAACACTCAGTCACAAGCAAAATGCGATCCAAATTATGATGCAGTGTGCAGAAAAATTTGCTGTGTTTGATTCTGTTTAGTGTCATTCCATGTCAGGTGATCTGACCCTTACCAGAAATTCACGAAATTTTATAAGGGGAAATCTCCAGCTTCTGAGCTCAGCAAAGTTGGAATTTCTTTAATCGGACATGTATTTCCGAAATTATGAGCATTTGAAATTTTGATCTTTTTCAAGAGGATTGGACCAAAAATTTCTTGGAGTTTTGCTGTTGGAACTGAGTGACACTCAGTTGAAGTTACGTAGAGATCTGAGACATTCGCCCAAAGTTGGTACGGCCTACTGAGTGTCACTCCTTTATCTCTGAATATTTTCATTCAGTATTTTGCAGTAAGGTGGAAGGCTCCATGCTGAACAAAACAAGGAAGTTTTTCTTCCACAGGAAGTTTTTCTCTGACAAAACCAGGCTTACCTCTCTTTGAATCTTAAAATCTTCGGTGTCGGTGTATGAAATATTCGTACTTTAAAATCACGCATGAAGCTGCTTTTATCACACCACTTTGCAACTCCATAACACTAAAATTCAGGTTAAAATATATTTTTGGTAATGTTTAACCAAATTTTGTTTTTTTCACTACAAATTTTGAACCAAAAATGTTAGAAAGGTAATCAAAGGCTCAAAAAACTCAGATTTTAGCCTAGTTTACAATAAAAACTTGAGTCAAAAAATCCCATCTAAGAATTGGCACCCAGGGCCAGGTAACCTGAGCCAAAATGGCCTAATATCTACCCCACTTACGTCACCCACAAAAAAACAAAATCCGAAAGGTTCTGATTTCTTTCAATGCTATCTAGAAGACTTGCCACATCTTTTGACGGTTTGAACAGCTCTCAAACTCAATCACCTGGCAAGTTACAGAGTCATAAAGACTAGCCCAATATGAGTAAATTATATCTTATAAGGGAAAATCCACCTGGCGCCAAAGGTGTTAAGTATGCTTGCTGCTGTAAATTTACCAGATAATCATGAAGTTAATTTTACCTGCAAGCCTGCTTTATGATAACTCTGTGGGTGGTTTTACTCATTATTTTTGTTGTTCCAGAGCATAAGCATTGAAAATAGACTTCTGCATGAAGACAAAGTGATTGATTTAATGCCTTATAAAGTGCACCTGGGCAGAAAGAGTATTTATCATACCATACATTGTTTTTAAACTACGTTTGTTTGGAAACATATCTTATTTTCTGTAACCAGCCTATGCAAAAAGACAAACAGATTCAATAATGGGAAAGAAACCAAAGAAGAAGATGTGAGTATGCATGTTTTCTATGCTAACGTTTTACTGCTTTTCCTGTAAAAATAAGTTGTGTTCTTATGTTTGTTAATGTAATTGAGCCATACAGAATGTTTTGGTGGACAAATGCATTTCATTTTAGTGGTTTACTTTTGTTACTCTTATCAGTGGTTTAATGCTGCATTAAAATTCAGTACATTATAGCGGTATGAGCTGTTTAACTTAAAATAAACATTATTTACTTAATGCTTGCCACAGAACTGGGCAAAACCTGCATTGCATATGTTAAAGCGTATGTTACAAATGTGAAGTTACTGCAGCTGCTGTTTTCTTTGTTGGATTACATGATTTTTTCTGCTGTGAAATTTTTTAAGGATAGTGATTGAAGACAATTAATTAATTGTATACTTTAGCTGTGGTCTGGCCACATCTTAATTCACACTTTTTTGTGTGTGACCAGGGCTTGAAAAAATGTGAATTTCCTGGGAAGCTTGTTGAAATTTCCTGTGGGCCACAAGTTGAAGATGATCGACACTTTATGACGTCACAAAAGAAATTTGTTTTCTTGAAAACGTTGCATTCAAGAGCCTTAACTATCACTGAGTACACATACTTGGATTGATTCAGCCTACTAGCATCGGTTCACATTCAACATGTAAATAGTTGCATTGCTGCAGTGTACCACGCTACTGCTTGGCACGCAAAAATGAAATATTGACGGAGAGCAAAACCGATGGAAGTGGCAAATCTTCACCGCAAAGTGGAAAATTATTGTGACTAATCTTGCTTAACCCACTTATAAAATTTGTATTTGTGGGCACTATTTAATTTACAAGGAAGTTTTTTGCTACATCAGAGTTTTAGATAATTTATTTAAGTAGTATAGACCGCTTACATGAAGCTTCGCAACAATCGCTGGCATTTGGAAAACCGTAACACGGTTTCTAACGACCAACCAAATTGTAGTTTGTAGACCATTTAGAGACTTCTAGACATCAAACTAAAGATATTCTATGGATAATAAATTTTAATAATCTGTAACACATGTGTTACAGCACGATTGTACGTAACTCGCACAGCAGTGTCGAGCAATTCCTACTCTCAAGTTGCGTAATCACGGCATGCCTGTGGCTCCTGCACAGTATAAGTCAGTGGTTCTCAACCTTTTCGCTGAAGGCAGCCAAATCCAAATCTACGATTTTGTGAGAGTGTCGCATTAAAAAATTTTTAATGCAAGTCATTTCACACGTTTTGTTTTGTTGCAGAACAAAGTCTGTTACACAAAATATTAGAGGTTTTATAGGTGTAGACAGGGGGCCTATGGGGCCATACCCCCCTAATTTTTAGAAGATGTAGTCGTTTTGTGCTTTGATAGGCGGTATGCCAAACAAAATAGTTTAACAGTTTCCCCCAAATTTTTGGGCTGGCTGTGCTACTGGTTTGGTTTCATTGAAAGACTGCTGAGAGCTGCACAAAAGGTGCTTGGGAGCCGCATGGGACTTTCAGAAAAGTTGTTTCAATATGCGGTGCACCATAGGCCAGGGGTGGCCAAAGGGACCATTGTCCCCCCAAAATTTTTTGAAAATACAGTTATTTTGTGCTTTAAGAGGCGTTTTTTTAACAAAATAGTATCAATTGCTTAAAATCATACATTTTGCTCCCCAGCCAATTGTTGGGCTGGCTATGTGGCGCAGCATTTGAAGTGACAGTCCGGTGGTGGTGAAATCGGTTTTTAACTGATCCGACCTGTAGAACGATATTCACACGGTGCTGAAAGTTTCTGTTGAGTGAGCGTTTTGTGCATGCATTGTTTTAGGCGCAAGTGCGCAGTATTGGCGTGAGCTTGTCAGTGGACTCAGGTTTGGGCGCAAGTATAAGCATTTTTGAATAGCACTACATTCCGGAATGGCCTTTGGAATGCAATGCCATTTCGATTGGTAACCCAGTCAGGCAACCACTAACCAAAGCAGTCGTACAGACAAGTATTAACAATCTGAATGTATTCAAAAGCTTCCAGCTGATGCGAGCGTCACCGTCCACTCTACTATCTAACATAATGAAGTTCGCTTGCATAAACGCACGTGGTTTTAAGGACACGTTGGCCTCAATGTCCTCTGACTACATGTGTCATTATAGCAGCAATATTATAACTAACAGCTTTCCGTCCCCATTGCGAGTCTACGACACGCGACCAGGTTCACCAAAAAAGGCAGACCTTGTCTCAAAAAAAGCCAAAATAAACCATATAGCAGTCCTAAGACATACAGGCTACACATACAGTAAAACATGCATAACCAAACAAAAATAGATATTAAAACTCATCAGAAACATCGATAAAATGCAGTTCAGATTTTTATAAGCAATTTCTTTCCCCTTAATTACACTGTCGTGCATTTGTTTCTTATTAAATACATCGAAAATTGTTAGGGCAACAGTAAAATCTTTGCAATATTCTTTGCGCCCTGCATGGTCATAGACTCCCGTCAGAAGAGATTTGTAATGAATATGTGGCTCAGACAATGTTTTGCCAAAGCCAAGTCTTTCAGACTGAAAAAAATAAAAAAGAAAAAGACAAATTTTGACTGGTATTTTTGATTTTCAAAACAAGCCAGGTGCGTCAAAAAAGCTTGAATTTCAAAATTTTGTTTCAAAATTACCAAATTGGCAACCCTGCACACGACCAGTGACTGGTTGACACCACTATTGTTAGGTAGGGGTAACTGTAAGGCCAGGTGCTAGACCACCGTGACTAAGCAAGTAAATTCATACAGTCCGTTTTGTTGCTTTCTTACAATTCTTGGCGTATTGTTTGATTTTACTTGACTTGCAGCTGATTGATTTCCTGCGAGCATGTACAATTTCTCGGGAAGCTCCTTCCCGATTTCCACACTTTCTGCAGCCCTGTGTGTGACTGTAGTTTTTAGTGATTCAGCACTGCAGTTTTTAGTGTGTGCTGATTATTTTCTGCAATTTTGAACAATTTAACATATTTGAGTAATCACAACATATTTGAGTAATCACAAATCAATTACTTATGTGCAATAGTAGTAGTTCAAACTTTGAAAAACGATAAAGGTTTGTTTGCATATTTCATTAAATATGTTGAGCTATCTCATAATTGGAGATATAAACAAATTCTTGAAGTCAATGCTTGCAGTGCTCCTTTAGTCGTGGTGATAACAGTAAACTTGCAGTGCCAGCACATGAACATGTGGAGACAAATCTGGTGTACAGAGTTTGCTTGGCATTGGAAAAAATGTGGTGTTCTTCAAACAATTGTCACTGTTGCAAGTTCAACATACTCAACAATATGCTACAACAAAAGTCAAATTATGTGATTTGAGTGCCAGTGGTGATTCACCATCACTTGATTGACATAAAATTTTTGCTTGTGTTTCATGCATTGAAATACTGCATTACATCTAAGATACCATCTAAGATAAGATACCACAAAATGAAATGTAAATTTTAACAAAAACTATGCAGATTTCTGTTGCCAAAAAGTTCTCAAATTTTTCCACTCTTCAGTTAGCTCATTAGCTTTATAACTTTAAACTTTTTAAGAAGTTAAACCTGATAAACTGAGAAGCCAACAGTAATGCTGAGTAATTTAAATAACTTTTTTGATTTTAGTTGCACAAAAATACTCAAATCATTACATGATGACTTGGTAGTTTCAATGTTGCTTGTGAAATATCAGTAGTTTAAGGCTTAAGAAAATTGTGAATCCTTTATCCTGAAATGAAACATGAAGCTGAAACAAAGGGCATATGTAAAACGCAAAACTCTCGCTGTTCGACAGAAAAATCTCATTCTAATGCTCTCTGGTGAACTATCTTTTTCAGCTAGAGGTAGCCAATATTTGTGCATTTTTGCTCAAAATCGGTAAGTTTGTTTTGTTGCATACTAGTTTTGAAGTATGCAGAACTTATTGTTTCTTGTTGAAGACGTATCATTGATAATATGTTTTTGGATATATTTTTCATCTTAATTTTTTTACAGAGAATCTGTGGAAGCAAATGAAAAAGGTGACGAGGAACAATCCGTCGCAGACTCAACAGGAAATGCCAAAGTGAAAGGTTCTCGCAAAAAGAAAAGAAATGATGATGACAACTGGTATTACTGCCTTTGTTACCCAGTTCGTCTTGAACTATCAAAATTTTCTATTAACGTTGTGTTGCGTGCATCACACATTTATCTATTTTTTAAAGCGGTTTCATATCTTTTGTACAGTGGGGAAGAATCTTTAAATATTTGAACAAAATTTGCATAATCTTAATTTCAATCAGGCTAAACTGAAATTTTGGAGTTGTTTTTACCAAAGTTTGGCACTTTTCATACAAATTTAGTAACACTCACTCGCATGTCAGCCTGTGCTTCCTTAAAAACAATTTCCAGAACGTTTTCAACGTTATTTCACTGAAAACTGACACATACCAGTGAAAGCTCAGGGCTGTTTGGAGAAACTATCTGAGCCTATAGCTTCAATCAAGGTTGCATGAAAGCAGTAAGGTATAAGTATAACTTGTAAATCCAAAAATCTTTTAGAAGTGCACCACATTCAACTTTTTGTGAAGTTAAAGGGCTTGATAAAGCATTTCCAGTGAGAAAACTGACTCTTTTTTTAATTCATTCCCTTTGAGACAAAAGCATCAGTTCAAAGTTCTGCGACAGAAATCGTTTCAAGGTTTCAGTTTTAGGTTGAACTGCTGTTTCAAGTGAAAATATGGTTGGTCCGTGTGTTGTTTTAACAACTCATCCGTCGTTTGCACTGGCAGGGAGGATGACGTCCTCAATGAAATATCACAAATTGAAACATCTGGAATGCAGCCGGCAGGTGAGCACACGTCACATTCGTCACAAATCTTCCTGTTGTTTTATTTAATTGGTCAGCACGTTCAGTGGTAAAACAACGCTTTATGTTTTTTCTACTGATTTGGAGTTAAAATGAGAGAAAAGCGGCAGCTTCGTTTTTGACGACTGCTTCGAGCAACCAGATAAACTTGCTCATGGAGCTGTTCTCGCACGCACATGACACATCAGTAAACGCGCGAAGGAACCTTTCATTTCCGCAAAGCGCTGGCCGACCTTCATCCCCTCCCCCACCAAATCACAATGCGCAATGAGCGTTTTACTGAGTCGTGGCCGAAATTTCCTGCTTCTCGCTTTCAAATTAACCCGCAAAGTTTTTCGCACCATAGTTACTTAATTTCGAACGAATCGTTTGAGCTCGCGTGAGCTTCTATCGTCAGCAAGCTTAAAATACCACGTCTCGTTTTGTGATTGGCTGAAGTGCGGCCGACATCTTTGCACTGTTTGTTTCGTTCCACCCACAATTGTTTTTTCGTTTCCACCCAATAATCAGCCAGGAGCCCGCGAAGCCTCCTGGCTGATTATTTCTTCGCCAATGACCTTGCTGACAGCTTTCAGTGCATTGGCGCCCGAGAACGAGCGTCTCAACGCACGCCAGTAATTTTCGCCAGCTGTGCTGCACGCCTGGCTATTGTTGACGTCGATGACACGCGCTCGACAGTTTTCGCGTTTTGTCGCCGCTTTCTTGAACCGAAATGACCCCCGTAATTTATCTCAAAAGGATAGCAAAGAAATAGTATTACCGTTCTTTGAGTTGACACTCTACCTTTTAGCACAACCTTTCCTTCACTTGTGTTTTTTTAACGTGTAGTCAAGTGGATTATGATGTCATACATACGTGATGTCACGGATTTCGCACGCCTGCAAAAATTCCAAGCACGGTACTTATGCATCAGCTGAAGCGGTTTACGGCGCTTGTCTGTTTCCAGTTTGACCGTGTGCTTGGTGTTGCAAATACATACCTAGATCGCAGCAGCAGATTTCAGTCACGTTTAGTGGCAGCTGCATTGTGCTCGCACATAACTTCCATGGACTAGTACTTCCCAACTTGGATGAACTCCCGACGTGCTAACCCTACGCATAAAACCAATCGGCGCGGCCAATCAGCTGCCAGCCATTCACTCAGCTCACCTGTCCTAAGCGAAGTGAATTCTGTTCCTGAAGCTGCTGTTGCCTCATTGCTGAAATAGGCATTTGTTCAATATTTTTTTTTTGTTTTGAGCAAATATGCTTTAACACAGAATTTGTATCGTCACTGTGTTCTATACGGAAAAGAAAGTGCTGTTTGTTTACACGCCATCAATTGAAATAGGGTAAGATAAATAAAGGCCCTGGCCAGCAGGCAAAGTCTAACTTAATTCGCATAACAACGCGCCCATGCGCAGGTTTGCTGCTATGCCCTGCAATTCACGCGAACACTGTATTTCGACAGACTTTGAAGCTGCAGTTGATGCTAAAATTGAAGAACCGTCCTCAAAGCGCGTCGAGAAGAAAAACGAAAAATCAACAAAAGATGCCACGAAAGTGAAAGGTGTTGATTCGTGCGATGGGGCGATTGTGTGATAAACAGCTGAGCTATAATGTTTTAATGATCCAGACCCGCATGATTGACAATCACTTTCCTTGACAGCAATGATTCGAAGAAACGTCTGTGGACGTTCGCCTTGTATTTGTTGAATTCCTCTTTTTTTCCATTGACGAAAGGATGACATTACAGGCAAAAGCGCAACTCCTACACCTCAGCCCGCGAAGCCACCAGCAGTTGTGTCGCAAGCTGCAGAAAGAAATGATGCAGCGACGGAAAAAGCAGACGCAGCGACAGCAGACAAAGCTGATGAAACAGCGGAAAACGGTAGTTGTTGACTTCGAAGTGAAAATGAACGCCGCCATGCTCCAGTGATTACGTCGGTGTGGTAGCTAACCATCGCTGGTTTATCTCCTTTTGCTTAACTTATTTTTGATCTAAGCATTTTAAATGCCCCTGATGTTCTACTGAACAGATGCTGTGGTGCGAATGTCTACCTTCCAGTTTTCATTATTTTTGTGTGTCCTTGTACGACTTCTTTGCTGCAGACGCCTTGATTTCATTTCTTCTTTGCAACCCGCAGTGATGGCGCAACCCGCAGTTGGTTCAAATTAACTTTTTTGTCTTTGATTCAAAGTAATCTCTACCTGACAGTTCACTCATATTATATTAATCCAGCTAAACCCTGGATAACCAAAGGTTTATTAAAATCTATAAAAACAAAAAACCGTTTATTTAGAAAGAAAATTAAACACCATAACATTGTTGAATATCTGCAAACCTATAAAAAATATAATAA
>JGI24022J15233_10009070_pt1 | contig 11175 bp, 7 predicted proteins | sample Ectturendosymbi2_FD_15233 | JGI IMG/M metagenome (IMG submission 15233)
CAAGGACCTCAGTTTAAAATAAAAGTAGTCAGTATCCTAATTTGTTCAGGTGTATCACATGAACCACAGATAAACATAACATTCTTTGAAAATCTAAAACAATGCATAGAAAATTCGTGGGAGGCTTTGAATGCCCGGTTTGTCCCCCACCCATGGTTGCAGGCCTAATTCAATTTACACGCGCATTAAACTCTGTGAAAAGCAGTTTTGATCTTTTATTGCTTGACCATTCTCTTGAAGTCTTGATCACTGTACACACAGCGCGGAACTTGCATTGATAAGGGCGAATTATTAAACCTATGGCAATCCACTCACGAAGCTAAATGCACTCTATGGGCGTTGCTGCAGTCTATGTTTCATTTATATACGCATATAATGTAAAATAAGTTTTCCTATATGATAAGTGTTCAATGACTATCTTTTCCAAATCACGTTTTTCTTTAACAACTTTTTTCATAAAACATTTCAAGGTTAGGTTTTTCAAAATAGATCCTACGTTAGTAAAACAACACCAAATATTTTTTTAAGGTGCAGCAAAAGGAGCAGTAGCGAATAGCGGTAGCGATAGCTCGCTACCATTTTTGTTCAGTAACGGGTGTGGTAGCGCCGCTATTAAATTTAACAAATAGCGGGAGCGGAAGCGACGCTATCAATAAAGTAGCGGTTGCCCACCTCTAGTGATATGGACCACGAGTCTGCGATAAAACAAAATAAACATTATTTAATTGCAAACACGCGCTAGTTTGAATGTGCAGTAATGTATTCACTATGTTTGCAGGTTTTTGAGGTCATGCAGACTAAAACCACATTTACACTGTATTAACAGTTACAGCTGGCCCTTTGAGGGCAAACATATTGCTGGTATTGCTCTCAGTGAAAATGAGTTTGACAACCTGCTGCACCGTAGCAGAATGAGCGAAGGTCGAGATTAGCGTTGTATCTGACTAGCAGTGAAATGGTGTAGCGCTTTCCTGCTGATTTTATGGATCTATATATATTTCCTAGATTTTCTCTTTTTTATTGTCAAGTTTTTGATAATTTCCATGTTTTTACGTTAAACTGATGAAACTCCAGAACAAGAGTCAAAAATATGGTTATTAATATGCTGCTTGATTGTGTAGTTAGCTCAGTGAATGACATGAAAAGCACGTTTTTTGAGTTCAAGTGAACTTCATGGCATTGCCATGTCAAAAAAACTGAGGCAAACAGAGGCCCGTAACCAGCATGGGATACCAGGGGAGGCGGAGAGTTTTCTGAGAGGGGCCAAAATTTTTAAAATATGTCCAATAGTTTTAAATTATGTCCAACACGTTTTTACAGGGGGCGAAAAATTTTAAAGGGGGGTTTCACCCCTCTACGGCCTGTGCAACCGTGTGTTGCAATCAGAAATTCCGAGCGTCAAGCGAGCAAGAGTTGAAATTCCAAGATATAAGGCATCGTGTTTGAATCACATTGATTGGAAGCTTTTGCAAAAAGATCGCAAGGCCGTTAACTGAGCACCATGACGTCATCGAGACAAAAAACAAAAATTGTATGAGTAGTCAAATCCTCCACGCTACGCCACTGGTGTAGAGTCCCGCAAGGAATGTGTTGAATTACCGATATAAGTTTCACACAAAACATTAAATTAAAAATGCACTTTAGTCGTCTATACAATATCATATTGCATTAGCATTTGTAGAATCGTGTTTTATGAATTTTTCATAACACTAATTCAGAGACATCAAAAGAATAGTATTATGTTACAAATTGTTCAAAGTAAGCTTCATTGCAAAAAGACAAAACGAATTAGGACAGGTTGTTAATAGTGCAGTAAGATAAGCAGGTGATATGGTAACGCATGTATCACTGAAATTACAAATATTTCAATGAAACTATTAATGTATTTTACCGATTTCTTCATTACAACCATTTTCAGAGTCCTGTTTTCAAGCACTACTTTTGCACAAGACGATGAAAAAAATCTAAAGGCTGGGTCAAGAGCTTCAATTATAAATTTAAAAAGTCGTTTTGCATTTTAGCAAGTTTAAAATATGTAACGACATATTTTGTTTGCTATGTTTTGTTTTTTACAGCTTGAAAAACCTAAGTTTGCATAAAGACTGACCAGATGCAACATAAATTTAGCTGGCAAACGAAAACGACTTCATTGGCATAAAAATAACAATGTTACCATGGAGTGATGTCAATAGACTTAACATAAGAATCTTTCGTTTCATAAACTGTTTGATTGTAGCTCAAAAAGTTGAATATCCTGGATTTTTCAAAATATGGCCTGATGTATGACGCGTGCCAATAACTATTTTATCTAACAGGTAGCGAACACTTAGACGAAGCTTTGACAAGAAGATCGAAATTGGTTAAATGCTTTGAGCTTGACAACAAGTTCATAGTCAAACAAATCTCAGAAAAAATTGTATCACACAAGGACTGAAGGAAGTTATCAAAGATCTGGAAAGAAAAATTGCCTCAAAAAATAATAGGGAAACAGAAAAATTTTGCCGACTCTGAAAGATCATCAGATGCAAAAATATCAACCGCCACAACATGTACTCTGAAGATTCGTTCAATTTATCAAAAGAGCAGCGTTTGCAACAATTGGGGGGATTGACTCAAAAATGTGTTTTCGAAACCACATCGAAAACGACGCAACCAACTGAAGCAGGGAAACGTAAGAAACCAATAGCAAGTGGCCAATGTCCTGATGATAAAAGTTTGATAAGCTTCAAACACTGTAGAAGAGCTGTTCCAGAGGCAACAGCGTTGACTAACATAACACGAGCAAGAACTGATGAAGGGAGGCGTCGCCAGCCCATTAGACAGAGCTCTGGTCAGAAAATTGGCATTCATGAAGTACATGAACAATACACGAGGTGATAGACAATTTCAATGCGAAAAGTGCTTTACGCAAAAGTCATATTTCACTAAACACATGAAAATTCATAAGGTTGAAAAACATTATTGCCAGGAATGTCGAAAAAGGTTTTCACATACTAGCGACTTGAACAAACACATTCGAAAACACACCGGGGAAAACCTTATTGTTTCCATGAGTGTGGAAGAAGATTTTCCGTTGCAAGCGGCCTGACCACACATGCGAACACACACTGGGGAAAAGCCATGTTGTTGCCAATGCCAGGAGTGTGGAAAAAGGTTTTTACAGACTAGCGACTTGAACAAACACATGCGAACACATACTGGGTAAAAAACTCATTGTTGCCAGGAGTGTGGAAGAAGATTTTCCGTTGCAAGCGGCCTGACCACACACATGCGAACACACACTGGGGAAAAACCATGTTGCTGCCAGGAATGTGGAAAAAGGTCTTTACAGACTAGCGACTTGAACAAACACATGAGAACACACACTGGGGAAAAACCTTATTGTTGCCAGGAGTGTGAAAGAAGATTTTCCGTTGCAAGCAGTCTTACTACACACATGCGAACACACACTGGGGAAAAACCTTATTGTTGCCAGGAGTGTGGAAAAAGATTTTCCGTTGCAAGCAGCCTGATCACACACGTGCGATTACACACTGGAGAAAAACCTTATTGTTGCCATCTGTGTAGAAAAAGATTTTCCTCTCCCAGCCATCTGACCTCACACATGCGAATACACACTCGGAAAAAATCTTATTGTTGCCATCTGTGTAGAAACGTATTTTCCCAGCTCAAGGACCTGGCCACGCACATGAGAACACACACCGGGAAAAAGTTATATTATTGCGAGGAGTGTGGAAAAATATTTTCCGCGCCCAGCCTCCTGACCACGCACATGAGAACACATAGTGGAGAAAAAGCTTATCATTGCCAAAAGTGTGGAAAAATATTTTTTCCAGGCTGGAAACATGAGAAGACATATGCAAAAACACACTTGATGAAAATTTTGATAATGTTCAAACGTATTTGACCGTTCACGTGACTTAACAGAACCTTTAAATATTCTTTGGTGGAAGTGTCAAGTGTAAGAAATGTAAAGCTTTCTTTTCATCCGAACACGTGCGCTCCCGATAACTAACTTTCTTGATTTGATTTAGCTTATTTTTTGGATATAGGGTGTAATACTGTAGATTGTGAAAAAGATTTTTACTCAGAGAAAATAGGTCAACACCATTGATATTTTGGAAATTTTTGTGATGTTGATTATTGCGTTTGTTATTTCAAGAACAGCTGCAATTTTCCAAATTTTTAATTTCGTTGCCAACAGATAAACCAGGAACTATTTCTACTTCTTCCTCGACTGGAACAACTGTAATCTGATAGTTGATAGTCAAGTTTCTTGATTTTTTTATTAGACCAAAATGCACGAAAACAATGAATGCACCTTCGATATTTTTAGAAGTGAATCGTGCCTTGCGTTGTATCATCAACGTTTTGTAGGTTAATGCATCGAAGTGCATGTGCACGCGAAAAACAATCAAGACATTCACTAATATAAACGATCGAATATCGTTCGGTAATCAAATACATTGTACACAATTTGTATCGTGTTGATGCCGACAATATATTGTTTAAAGGGGTAGATTCGTGTAAGTGATTTTGGGGGTACAGGCCATGTTCCTATGTTTCGGTTAGTCATTGGTTCATCCTGGAAAACGAGATCAGTTGCTAGCAAATGATGAGAGAGATGATTGTGAGTTGGAAAACAAAAAATTAAGCGGAAAGATCTGAATTCGTGCAGGATAACAAACAAAACGATATTTTCTTGTTAACTTTTTTCAGGCTAAACATGTCAGATTCTTTGTATATCACGAGAATTCGGGAACGTTAATGTAATTCCATTCACACTATAGTAAAATTCGCATGGACCATATTTCACTGGACGTTTCTGCATACATTCGAAGCTTTATGCTTAAAGAAGAACTTATAACCATTGACAATATTCCCCTCTGAACTTAATCACCCTCCGCATTTCATTGCAATAAGTCAGGGGTTCCAACCTTTTTAGGATCTCATACCACTTGGGCAACTCGTATGGTCAGTGCGTACCACTTCTTTCAGAAACAACTAATTTGATCTTAGTTCATTCATAAGAATACTACGCCTTAAAATAATAATAAAAGACCACAAGCAAATTTAATGAGATTTTTCTTTATCTTCAACCAATTGGTCGATGCGTGGCGTAAATTTGCTAACAGCGCATCGAAAATCATAATGGTACGAAACAATAGGAACAGCAGGCTGCAGGAAAATTTATTTATTTAGAAACAAAGCCCGATACGTAAACCAGAAGGCTGTGAATCCATGTTTTTGTGAAAAAAATGGAAGTTACTCGCGTACCACCTGGGACACCTTCGCGTACCACAATTTGGGAAACCCTGCAATAAGTGAAACAAAAATTAAAACGGACACAGGGTTAACATACCAGGCTACTCGTTTGCTCATTCAGACACAGTACGCAGCTGGTGGTGTTGCTATTTATACCAAAGATAATATCTGGTATGTATCACGCCATGACCTTTCAGAAATATTGACAGAGGCGGAAAGTTTATGACTAGAAGTCATACTAAATGAAAAAAAACAGTAATTTCAGTCATCTATAGGCATCCTGACCCCAATATGACTACTTCACCAAGGAGGTGGAAAACATTCTGCACAATCTCAATGATAACAATGTAACTTACTATATTAGTGGAGACTTTAACATAAATTTTCTGCAATGTATAAGCTCACGGCAAGTAAAAAACTATATCAACTTAATGCTTGCTTACAACTGCACACAACTACTAATCACCAGACCTACTAGGATTACAGACCACGGTGCCACCCTTCTAGACTATATATACACTAACAATATCAAAATCCCTGTACAACCAGGACTGAAAGAAGTTATTATTCTTTCAGATTTGTTTGACCACCTGCCTACTTTTGTCATGATTAAGCCCTCTTGTTTCAAGCAAAAACATTCTTCTGTAACCCTAAGACATAATTACAAAAACTTGGATGGAAATAGTTTTTTTGCAAGAAATAACAGATGCCCTAGACTAGACATGCCAGTAAACAATGAGAACTCATGTCAGGTTGTGGATAACCTACACTCCATATTTAGTGATGCAATGCTGAAATTGCAAATGCATACACCACTGCAACCACTATCAAGAAACAGAAGGAAACTCCTCAACAAGCCATGGATCACACAAGCATTATACAAATCTATCAAAGAAAAAAACAAAATATATCGCATAATACCGGTCTCGTAAAAAATTGTTTTGTAAATAAAGTGAAGCTTGTGTATTAGAAAAGATACAGAAATCAACTAACACATTTGCTGGAATTGTCAAAAAAAGAATATCAATCCCAGTTTTTAATCGCAAACAATGACAGTGCAAAAGCATGGAAACTCATTAATACCCTATTGCCATGAAGAACCAAAGTTACCTCCACTCCTCCCAATTTAACCCATCCCATATCTGGAGAATGCAAGCAAAACCCTACAGATATAGCACATATCCTAAATGATTTCTTTGTACCTACTGGAAAAAAAATGGCCAGCAAAATAATTTCTTCCCAAAGTAATAAAAGTCACCGCGCAGAAATGAACTGTCAGTCCTCATTTTATTTACATGAAACGTCAGCTGAAAAAATCATGCACATCATAGACACACTTTCAGAGAAAAAGGGTGCTCGTCAGAATGACATCCCTATGAAAATTTTAGAATTATGCAGTGAAACACTGTTTACATTCTTAGCAAAACCCTTTAATAATTGCATAAACCAATGGTTCCCAACCAGGGGTCCACCGAAAGATTTTTGGGGTTCCGTGAGCTTTTTATGTAAAAGATGAAGTCATCTAGTACTACTTCAAAAACATAGCGGAAATTAGTATTGATAAAACGAAAAACACCAAGAAAATGAAAAGTTGTAAATGTTTTCACAAAACGTTCCACACAGTCAAAAATGAAAATAAGCATTAGGCTGAAGTAAACAGTCAGCTGGACTCTAGCTGCAACTGATCACCATGATTAACTCAACTTAGCTTATTCAGCAACATGCAGAAATGAGATTAATTTTAAAACTTACTGGGCTGATCAGCTTCTATTTTTGCCAATAGAAAAACAAAATTTCGAATATAGGCTAAACCTGAATTAAATCTTATTTCTAACCCCTATCACTTGTGCAGTTAATCTAAGCTTGTTACGACTAATCCGAGGTATTTTCCAGTTGCTATAGAAGTCTGTATGTGGTATAGTTATACTAGTGTCGTGCTGGGTTCTAGCAGATCATCGCCACGAAAAACAAAAGAAATTAGGCAGGTGTCGACTTAATGCACACATGTTGAAACTCGTATTCCTCCAGCGAGTAAAATCCAAGCCAATGTTCAGTCACTTGATGAATTGTAGGTCACATTTGTATTGAACAAAATGTTTTTACTGAACAGGGACTTGCGTGAAGCACATGGAGAGTTAGTTTATTTTTCAATTAGTTTAAGCGCTTAATTGGAAAAACATTTAGGCTACGCAAATACATAGTGTGGACTACAGGTTTAAGAAATCAGGTTCAGACCATGTGCAAGTCGTTGGTAACCCGAGTGAAGCAGTGGCTCTCAAAGTGAGGGGCACGGGGGCGAAAAAACAAAGGGAGCGATAGGGGGGCAAAACAACACAAAGGGTCAAAAATGCTCAACCACTAATCGATCGTTGAGTTAACTTCAGCAACCTACTGTTATGACTTGTTAGTTTCTTGCAAATTTTAATTTAATATGATAATCGTTGGAAGTTGTTGCTGAAGCAATTTATCCGTTAATTTTACTCTGGATCGTCTATGTGCCCGGCTACAGTGTGGATTATTTTCACAAGAATTCTGAACGTAATATTAGCGTCGTAATACAACTGCTTAGTTCAGCTATTTAATGGCTTGGTTCAGCTATTTTAATACTTTCTTTAAATACAGTATAATTCTTTAAATTTATTACCTTGTGTTTGTTTTATCAGGCTTGGGGGGAAAACGACGTGTCGAGAGTGAAAAGGGAGCGATGGAATAAAAAAGTTTGAGAAACACTGCTCATACAGTAAATTAAATTTTAAAATTCTCAAAGGACATTTCGACATGCTTAGGTCTTAGATAGGTTTCTCCCAGGGCCGGTTTTAAGCCGATTTGACCGATTTCTTCTAATCGGACCCCGCGCCGAAGGGGGCCCCGCACTACGCCAATTAACACAAATTTGCACTTTGTGTCGAAGCTGATTGTGAATAATGCCGGAGCGGGGCCCAGTGTTTTTCAAGAGGTTGTGAGAGACCAAAACGGTTCTTAAATTAATCCAATGGTCTCTCAAAACAGTTTAAAGTCGCTTTACTGCCACCATCAAAATACACGAAAACTTGCTTTACAATCATCTCAGTGTTCACATAAAACAGTTGCAGTCTCTCAAAATGGCTTTACAGGCAACAAGGTCAAATCTTTAAAAAATCCCTGGCGGGCCCACAGCATTTTGTAAGCGTGGGATCTATTGCCAATCCAAGTGAACTAGGCGATTTTCAACAAAAATCCAAGTGAACTGCGCGGTTTTTAACGACCTCATCAAAGTTCTTTAGTAAGAATCGTCATTGTTTTCAGACTTCAGTAATGTTTAGCCAAGTTTTTTTTCCGTAGCACCTCATTAAGGCAAGGCAGAGATGGTTACGGTACTACACACAAAACTCTTTCTGGTCGTGGAAGTGCCTGGCCCGATAGACGACATTGAGTGTTGTAATTCTTTGATTCATTGGGTTTTCCAGCACTGTTCATTGAAATTTGTGTTGCAGAAGTCCTGGCGTCACCCTTTCGGGCCTCGTCTTTTTTTAACATCACTGATTTCTATAATCATGATTTGATGCATCTCCTCAAAAATTTCTACATACGTCACTGAGTGGGGCCCCGCAAAAGTGCTTCTAATCGGGCCCGCACTTGCTAAGGCCGGCCCTGGTTTCTACCATGGGTGGCGGAACCTTTTTCAAAGTGGGGTGGTACAAGTGCATGTCAAAAAAACTATAGAAAATTTTTGTGGTTTCAATTGGCAACTGTGACGTCACAAGCATTGGAATATGACGTCAGTACCTATACACCATATGCAGCGGCGTAGCAAGGCCAAGTGCCCCCCGGGGCCGACCATAAAAGTGCCGCCCTTTCCACCCCTCAAATTAGCTTATAAGATTTTAAATGAAAGAAGATCATGTTTCGTGCTTATTTAAAGATATAAGGACGAACAAAGCATCTTGAACATCACAATCAAACCCCCACAAACTAAAATGTGTCTTGTTTTTCTTTGTGGATTATGGGTCTTGCTTTTTCGGCTTGTCGCCACCTTCCTCATCATCACTTTTTCTATTCTTTTGCTTTCTTTACGTATGCATATAGAAACCCGACATGTTTCGTCAAATTTTCTTCCCTGCTGGTTTTTAGTCTCCGGTAATCCACCGCATGGCTTTTCAATAGCTTACTCATTGCAGGGATCAAACGAAAAATTAAGAGATGTGGTGGCGGCATACCTACTTTATAGATGTATAAACATTTATGTATGTCAATATTTCGTGTAGTATCCACGTCTAAATAAAGTATATATACTGCATATAGCAGGATATAATAATAAATCTGATAATACAATCTCAGTGACATAAAGAACGTTTCATTCTTCACTTTACGTTTCAGTAGTGGTTTGATTTGCTTAGAAAATATAAAAGGCGTCAAATATTAACTCTGTGGGCACTTGCGTGGGGCCCTCTACAGGTGCGTGGACCCATTTTGATAAGATAGGTCAAATAGGCGTAATAACTGGCTCTGGTTGAGAAACGTTTGACTTGTAGCCTTCATTGTCACCGCACACTTGGTCTATCTGTTGGACGTCTTCCAATTACACGTGCACAGTGTTATTTCTTGCCTTTGTTCGTTACCAACAGAACCATCACCAGAATCTCTTCAATTGGAGGACTTTACGTTTGTGCAGGGGGGGTTGGCATTCTAAATTTGACAAAAAATCCACTGATTAATAGTATTTCACATTTAATTTGGGGCAGCTTGGAGTTTTGTTTGGGGGACTAAGCCCACCAAAGTCCCCGTGGCGACGGGACTGATTACCAACAAACGTCTATTTCAAAAACTGTATTACCAAATAATTCCAGGTGGGACATAAGCCTCTTTAGTGCTCAGCAGTGATTACAACCTCTTATGTTCGACGGTAATTGTGTTGAACAACTTTATTCAGTACAGCCATTGCCAAGTTGTACAACTGTTTCGCTGAACGCCCCTTTTAACGAAAGCCCTCACCAGGGCCGGATTAAATGAACGCGAGGCCCCGGGCAAAGTCGTGACCGCGATGCCCCCTAAACACTTAGGGCAACAGCGTAGTGTTTCACATGCCCTCTTTTCAACTTTGCAGAAGCACCGGTCAAAAACATCAAAACTGATACAATTTGGCAGCCTACATTTCGGAGACAATTGGGGGTGACCATGTACTGCGGTTCGTATGTGGTTAATTTGTTCAAACAGAAAGTTGTATCACAAAAAAGCGATCTTTTTGCTACCGGGACACTACACAACAATCTTTTTTGTCATAGGCTGTCTGACTACTTTCACTGTACAAATCGTCCATTCACATATGTATTGAGGAAAGATATGTCTACATCAGGCCCGTAACCAGCTTTTGGACACTAGGAGGGGGCGAAGAGTTTTCTGAGAAGGGCCCAAATTTTTTAAACTATGTCCGCAACATTTTTCCAGGAGGGCGAAAACTTTTCAAAGGGTCTTCGCCTCCATTAGTTACGGATCTTGTCTACACTCTCTCGCAGATCAAAACGTGCATCGTTTAGAAAAAATGTTCTGAACGAAATATCACGCAAAAGCAACTTGAACCGTACTACTGCAGTTGAAACGTCTTGAGCAACAAAAAGTTCGTCTAAATGTTAATGTTTGCGCTGCAGAAGAAAATTTGGAAGAGGAACTATAATTAAATCGGTTTTCGATTATCGTTTCAATGTAAACAAGCACGCTCATAGGCTATTTGCTCGTAATCGTAACATAAGCTTTCTGGTTTTTTATTGTACGAATATATTTTTTGGTGTGCAATCTGGGTTTATTTTAAACCACTGAATGGGAGCCCTGCATTTGACAGTTGAACACAGATATCTTGGCAGGTAATGCAGCGAGGCAGTGACACTGCTGATAGCGGTAAACAGGTCCGTAACCAGCTTGGGACACCAGGGGTGG
>JGI24022J15233_10009072_pt1 | contig 11174 bp, 10 predicted proteins | sample Ectturendosymbi2_FD_15233 | JGI IMG/M metagenome (IMG submission 15233)
GTGACATCATTATCCAAATGTACACAAATATGCATAAACATCCTCTCATTGTGTAAACATCAACAAAAAACCCGTGATCTCAAGCTAAAATTTATTTTCCAGTCTAAACTACTGGTCTTCACGAATCTTTAGAGGGCTTGAACAACTTTCTAGCCTATTCTAACGGCGAGTTATGGCCATATACAAACGGGGTGTTATTCAACCCCTGGTTTCCGTTTTAGGGGTAGAAATTTTGACCACTTTTTGTTTTTTATAGCATAATTTTTGATCCAGATATGCTAGAAAGCCAATCAAAGGCTCTAAAAACTCGTGGGATAGCCTAGTTTCTAACAAACACTTGGGCCAAAATGTGGGCCCATTCAATGGGCGTCCAGGGCCGGGTAAAGTAGGCCATAAAACGCTAAAACACTCCCACTTGTGACGTACCCCCAAGAGAACCCTTAACCCAAAACTGAAAATCTTTTTTTGACTTGGAACTACTATACTTGCTGAATCCGTAGAGGGTTTGAACACTTCTCTAGCTGCAGCAGCTGGCGAGTTATGGCCAAAAAAGTGCCAGCCACTTAAGTGGCCCGCGTGGACGTTATACTGCTCTTGTTTTAAGCCTTTCTCACGTGCGATGCAGTTATTTTTTAGCCTTGACTGCAGGATCGTGCGTCATGCCGGTTCGTTTACTTTCGACTGGTTGCAGCGAACGGAGGTACAGGATTCGGTAAATTTTGTATTATTTTTCTTTTTGCTGAGCCGACCAAATACAAAGATGGTGAAGTCTATAATGTTAGGTCCAACAAACGAATTAAGGGGTATTTATGAGGCGTTTTTATGCAAATCCAGAAAATCTTAAAGGTGGTTCATTGTTAACGGACATTATAAGAAAAACGTTGCTTCATGACGACGAAACAGCTACACTGATCAAGACGTTAGTTAAAACGTTTGGCGCAAATGCATCAGATGATCCCCCGATACGAACAAGTGCTACATCCCCGATGCAGATAATCCCCCGATGCGAACAAGTGCGAAAAGCCGCGAAGTAAGGCGAAAACACAGAAGTCTAGGAATACAAACACCGCTAGCGTTTAAGTTAGGGGGGCGTTCCTTTGGCTTAAGTCGTAGGCGACGTTTTTCCTACTTTAACTGTCTTGAATGAAGACTACTTTATTTCAAGCTCCAGTCTCTCTGAGTAAACGTGGCAGCTACACATCAATTGGTGCTGGCATAGTATGTAAAATATCTTTGAGCCAGTGCTCACTTTCTCCACAAGACTTGCAAATAGAAAGCAATGCGGAAAATTTCTCTCTACCTTATTTGTTAATTCCTGAGTTTTATTTGTATTAGTCAAATGTCAAAACGTATGGCATTTATTTAAGTGTATGTTGCACTGATGGCGAGTCAGTAGCAGCACCGCCCGTGGACCACTCCCTTGGCCTAACACCCATTAGGTCTAACGCCGAGCACGAGGCTGGATAGGCCGCAAGTACCGTTTTTCAATTTTTCAACATGACCCCAAAAGGAATCGAATCCAGTTTACCAGCTTTAGTGGCACGTGCTCAACCAAATGTACCACTTCATAGTTTAATAGTTTAATACAACGGTGGGCAAAAATAAAACAATTTTTTCCAAACAAAGAATAATGTTGCAGTGAACAGACATTTTAAGTCTTCTAAGCTTGCACTGCCAAGTTCAACTAGATATGTGATCCTATTAGGAAGTATAAAATCGTACTGGTGTAATTTAACGAAAGGGTAGACTCAACCATGATTTTTCAAAGCTTCATAGCCATTTTTGTCCAATAATTGCGTTTGTTTTGGGGTGAAATTATATAAGGCAATGAATTCACTGTTATGTTTACTCTCCATATTTCAGCCACATTTAATACTTGGTATAACTCACAAATATGTGGCGTAAATTTATTTCGAAATCCGACAAATTCAGCCTTCTGATGCATCGATCACATTTAAGCAAAGTCATTGTCAGAAGAACTGCATGTGCAGAACAACAACTTACTGTAATTTGCTGTATCACAATGGCAACGTTGGGGAATGCAAGTGGATTTAGGCAATCAAAATGTGTACATGTAAAAAAGTATGTGTAAGAAAACATGTGCAAACCACACATACTTTTGTGCAATCTTTTGATTTTGTTGTAGTTGGCTTCGTCTTCTCTGCTGTCCAGTACAACTCGAAAGAGCTGGTGCTGGCTCTGGAACTTGTTGAAAAAGATTTGACTGAAAACTGTAACGAAAAGTGTTGGGAGAAATAAAAATAAACAAAACAATTTCACCTCATAGCACGGTGCTACTACTTAGAGATTTTTTATGCTAGGTCTGCAGTTGTGCAAACCATTTTGTTCTGTGGCAAATATTCTTTATTTTTCTGTGAAATTTTCGGTCAGCACTGAATTTGTCTTAGTCGTAAGATTTGAAAAAGCTAGTAGATGAAACGTTTTGTGGCAGTGCTTCCGGGTATGAGTCTGTTCAAACAATCACCCCAAAACTTCTTCACTGGCTCAACAAAGTGTATTACATGTTATTGCACGTCAATGATAGAAAGTCTGAGTGAAAACAAAAGTTCCTGTGACAACAGTTCTGGATCATCTTCGTGCCTTCAACTAGTGTCGAACTGTCAGCAAATTTTTTCGAAATAACCAAGACAAGTAGTTAATAAATGTAAACCTGCATTCGTAGGGCTTTAAAGCCATCTTCTTAATTTCATCGAAAATCCTGAGTTTAAAATTTAGTTAATCTTTGTTCCTGTCTTGATACATTTTGATACGTTCCGGGAAACGTTATTAGTTTTAAAAGCGTGGATCAGCACTTCCTTTGTGTTGGAATTTCATACAAAACAATGCGACATTGCATCTATAGAACTTCTGCACTACCTGGTTGCTTCTTTCAAAGCGATGTGTGACAAAATTAGTGAGAACCGTAATCAATTTGCTCTTGCATCCCATAAAGCATTGTACTTTAATTGTTGCAAGGAACAAAGTGCTCTCCAGCTGACTTTACGACAGTTGAATTCCCGTTGGTCACTACGAAGGTTTTAAACTTATCCTAGTTTAGTGATGCAACAATTTATTTGAACGGCTGCTGTAAATTAAATGTCAGACAGGTTTCACGTTGTTGAAAGTTATGTATTGCAACCAGAGGATAAACAGCAATCTTGCAAATTTGATGACAACCAGCTACAATCTACCGCTCTTTTGTGAAATGTTTCTTGCACAACCTTAGGTAAAGATGTTTAGGTAATAAGTAATGATTTACACAAAATATTTATTGTTGATAAATTTTCTTTACTATTGAACAAACGAATAGCTTCTTTGCACCAGAGTTGTAAACGGGTCTCATTTTGAAGCCCGAACCCGGCCCGAGCCATAAATCACTTGACCCAACCCGGCCCGAGCTCGACATTTATTTCCGAAGCCCAATTTAGGCCCGAAAGCCAAATTTGCAAGTTTAACGAGTGAGTCAAGATATGCCCAACTGCAAGGTATTGGTGCTGTAGCAAAGTAAGCATGAATAAATAATTCACAATTAATCATTTTTACTGAGTATTTAATCAACTCAATTGCTTCAACAGTAACTGGCGGCAAACGTTTCTGTCGTTGGGAAAAAAATTTGGATGCGTGCCCGAAATCGGCAAGAAACATTTTGACAAACTTAAGCCAGAACATGGCCCGACCCGACTTGCAACTCTGTTCTGCACATACGATATGTTCTGAAACATAATGCTTGGGCACGCCAATAACTTGTCTTATCCAAAAGCGGTAAGTTTGCACAAACTAATTACTTTAGTTACCTCATGGAAAACTTCAATGGATTTAGAAACAGTATCTTGTCCTTCTTGTAAATCCAAAGCTTCATCTTCTTTAACAACGGTTGAAAACACGTAGGAGTTTGGCACAACCAAGCTCAATTCCTGCAAAATACACAATGCTCAGTGGTTTAATTCACTGTAGCCTCACTGAAATGCTTATAAAATGCTTGCGTACAAACGTGCCTTCATCAGGTGCCTTCTACATTTTCAAAACGGTTATTCGAAATGGTTGATTTTCCTGAAACTTCCTCATTTTGGCACATAGGAGCAGAGGACAATTTCTTAAGGAATAAGCGATTTGCAAAATTTTTGGATATTTTAAATGACACTTTTTGAGTTTAGCTACAGAGGGTACAGAGGCTCTTCGCCACGGTAGATGCGATACCAAAATAAAGTGTTGCGTTGTATTTTACAAAACAGTATAGTAGTTTGGTGAATTATTTGTAGTTTACTGAACATGCATCTGCGAAATAGAAAGTTTTTTTCTTTTAAAAAACATCTGTCTGCTGAAACGCAAGTTGCTGGGTCACGTAATGTGGAGCCAGTTAAATGAATATAGGGAAGAGTTGAAGTCTAAACACTACTGTATTTACTTATGAAGGCAGGGGGCATCCATAGTTGCTTTCTTTAACTCTCCCTAAGCTTTAACGTATATGCGTGAAACGTTTATTTATTAGAAAAGTTACCTCCAATGAATCAAAATTATGAAAAACATTGTTACTCGCCTTGAGTACATCTTCTTGCACTCTCCTTATGAGTTCGATGAAGACAGCCATGCATGTCATCAAAACTTCTTCAGATAATTTCAACAACTTGGGGATTTCCTCGAGCCACTGTTGGTTGAGGACTTCGCGAGCAGCCTGTAAAGTAGTAGCATAGGATTCCTTGGTCTGACCTTTGACAAAACGAGGAGCATACAAATTTTGTTAAAACGAGAAGCATGTAAATTCTTTAAAAATGAAGCTTGCAGTAAACGTCTTCAAGCTGTTAAAAGACTTTTGTCCCTTCACAACCGGTGGATCCAAAGAAAAGTATCACCAAAATAAAAAACTCAAAATGTGAAAGTCTGTACTTTTTATCTCTCCAAGTCGTGATTTTCAGTATTCACAACAATGCAAACAGTTTTGTTTAGTTAATTGTTGGTAGGTAGATGCTACTGGTATTCTTGCTTGTTGGCACAAAACCTTGAACCAGGTACCAGTTTCTTCAAGGTCATGGACCATAAGTAGTTTGTGACAAAGCTGGAAGCCCCATAGCTCCTACTTGGGATGAACAGACCATAGCTCAGTGGTACTCTACCTTTTTTATCCCATGCACCCCTTTAACAGTTATTCACAGATAAAATCCCCCCCCTTTAGAAATTTAATTTGTAAAGAGCACTTTTACATCAGTACACTAAGAAGAGAAACTAAACTCTTCACAATTGCTGAGCTAAACTACATTACATTTTAAACAAAATCCTAAATACAAAATACCCCCGGATGGGGAATTCCCCCCGGTTGAGAACCCCTGCCACAGCTGGACATCCCAGCAAGTGAAGTGAAACGCCTGTTTAACGGAGGATAAACTAAGTTTTTACTAGTCAGAAGGTGCATAAAGATATGAATGCTGACCAGTTTTGTCCTCGCCCATCTCTGATGAAGCAACTTTTTGGCTCACCGAGAGACTACATGCTGTAAGGCCTATTGCAGAAAGGAATTTTGGTAATTGCCTGCAGTGTATACGAAATCAAGCAGGGCATTGTGCTGGAAAAAATTGGTGCACAATTGTTATTTTTCGAAGTCAAGAGCAAAGTCATCGACTTTTGCGCACCTCACTTTAACAGAAGTAGTGAATTGCGGTATAAAAATCGTTCGTTACAGATTTCCCGTCACGTTTGCCCAAGATACCTCCACCCAAGCCCTATCAGCTAATGTTAATTTTAAATCAGGGTACACATTTCAAATTCATTGCAGAACATGAAAAAAACAGAAGCAACGTAACTTGTCTACACTTCTACACTTCGTCAAAGACTTTCAATTAGTTTCGTTCAGTTTTCTCAACAAACTGTTATACTTTCTCTTGTGATTGAAAACATCGTCCGGCTTACTTTCATTAACTTTGGTAAAGCAGCTGATCTTACGTGATATCGCACCTCCTGCAGTGACACCGGAGCTATTCCCAACCCTTTAAGAAACGCACGAACCCAATTTGGACAAGTACACGTTCGACCATAGCTCGCCAGCTAATAGAGCTACAGAGCTGTTCAAACCCTCTAAAATGCGGAAAACTTTTTAGTTTTGGTTCAGGAATTGGTAAGTTTTGGGTTTGAACTTTTTTGGCGGGGCCAAACAACTGGGGAATTTGAAGGGTATTTTGGAAGAAATAATCGGGGCTTGAGAATAAACATTCAAGGGGCAATTTCTTTGTTTTTTGTTTTAAAAAACTAGGCGAAAATCCGCATCCTTAGAGCCCTTGATAGGCCTTCTAGCGTTTGTGGCTAGCACGTGGCAAAAACGATAATTTATTAATCCCCTAATCCATAGGTTCCCAACCTCTTTTGAAGCTGCCCCCCCTTTCATAAAAATAAAGTAGCATTTGCACCCCTCTTTTTAGAAAAGCGAAGAAATCACAGAAACAGTCCGATTTTGCAGTATCTTCATTTTTTACATTACTACTCGTAACCAGGCCCGCAGTCGGTGGGAGACCGGTTAATTACCCGCCGAAGTATTTAAAAACAAATTTAGTTGTTACGCACAATCATTTCCCCACCCGAAAATACCAGCTAGTTGCGGCCCTGCTCGTAACGTTAGGCCCACTGAAGACACAACAGAAAGCACTCAGCGTACTGCTTAACTTCCATGCCTTACTGCTCATTAGAAACCAACCTAGTGACTTTTTTGCTGCTTCTCTGAGATTATCCGCTCATACGTTGAAACACACTCTTACAGAGCCACGCACATATCGTTCGAAGGGTTCAAACGATTCCGATACTTGTTTTTTTTCAAATGAAGTGGAGAGGAAAATCCAGATTTGAACAAATATGTTGTATCAAAGGGCACTAGAATAAACACGATTTTGTACTCAATTTTTGGTAACTTTGCATGGTTGAACACCAGAAACTTTCGAGAATTGTAGTATCAAGCAACAAGGTCGACATAATTGCGCCATAAACATTTAAACGTCACAATCGCATCACCGGCCATCTTCAGCACGGTAACCGCAGCGCAGAGTTGTAAGTCGGGCCGGGCTTTTCGGGACGTGCCGGGTTCAGACTTAAGCTGGTCAAAATGTTTCTGGCCCGCACACGAAATTTTTCGCATTGAGGGACGCTTTTGCCGCCAGTTACTGTTGAAGCAATCGAGTTGAGTAAATCTTCAATAAAAATGATTTAATTGTGAATTATATAGTCACGTTACTTTGCTATGCCACCAATACCCCGCAGAAGCCCACGCCGTATTTAATCGATTGTTAGCCGCCCGTGATTTTAAGCCGCGCTTGAACATAGCTTACCTAAGCCTCTGAGATACTTTCGCGTACTAGCACGTTTCGCGTTTTTGGCAACCCTAGTAACACAGGCGTGGCCAGGGAGCCATTCCACCCCCAAATATTTAGCATATCTAGTCATTTTGTGCTTTGAGAAGCGGCGTCCCAAAAAAAACACTGTTGCTCGTCTAAAATCAAACATTTTGGCACCCCCAAAAACGTTTAGGCTGGCTACGCTACTGCTTGGTAATTATGTTTACACCACTACAACTGCCTTCTATTCATCATAATCTCTCCTGTGACGGATGTGCACGTGATGCTGAAGAGAATAGAAAGGCAAAAAGAGGGTTTGTTCGACAAGACGTAGCCAAGGAAAGACTGGCCGTCATCTATACCTTTCGATAAGGTAAAGAAATAAAAAATGTAAGCCGCCCTTGATTACTATATGCCGCACGAAATGATGAAAAAAAAACTTTATAAGCCGCGGCTTAAAATCGAATAAATACGGTGTCTTGACCCATTAGGCAAATTTAGCTTTCGTGCCTAAATCGGGCTTCAAAAATAAATGGCGGGATCGGGCTTGTGATTTTGTGTGCGGGCTCCATAATGAAACCCGTTTACAACTCTGCCGCAGCGTGAAGCAGAAATAGCAATGTACGCATTTACCAATTTCATTTGTTAAATAAGTAACGTTAGCTGGAATATTTAAGCTGGGTAATGTTTTTTTTAGTAACAGCACTTGCAAGCTTTCATAAATCTTGGCTATTTTGAAAAAAAGTATATCCAACAATAACATACAAACTCTCGCCCTCGAAAATCGCATTTCGGACCTCCGAAAATGTTGTTTCGGACCCCCAGGTGTCCGGGAGCCCCCGGTTGGGAACCATTGCCCTAATCAGTGGCGTAACTAGAGGTTTGAGCCAAGGGGCGCAAACTTTGTTGAAGGAGACCCATCGGCAACCGTTTGGGAATGCAATAAGTAGTTCCCAAAAACTCACATGCATTACATAAATATGGGCTTAAGTCTTCGCTTGCTCGCGCCGCATATATGTGGGCGTAAGTCTTCGCGCACACCCCGTTGTGGTGAATCGCCCATTCAACGTCGAGCTAACCGGGAGGTCCAAACAAAGGGTACTCGAATAACACAAAAATAATTATTTATAGCGCAGTACAAAGCAGATGTTACATTATAAACACAAACAACACAGGCATGCGGGCCCGCAGAAAATTTTCCACGGATAGGCAATCGATACAGGCTGCTGACGATGCAATGCAAATGGACGTTCACATAGCGCTTTACCCTGTCTGCACCACAAAGAAAATGACTCCCATGTTACGGCAACAGTCCGAAAACTGCGCTTCGTTTGCAGATGCTTCTTTTCACATGGTACGAAAGTACGTGACTTACTGCTATCAGTAGTCATTGTCTCGCTGCATTACCTGCCACAGATGTCTTCTTTCAACAGTCACATGCGGCAAAACGCTTACTCCCGTAACTTTAAGTGAACCTTTGTTGCTATGTTGTTGCAACGAAATAAAGGCCAATTTTAGAACAATCCGCTCCGAAGTTTCGCAACCTGCCTCTGCAGGCAATGTAACAGACATGAGTGAACTGCAAGCACAAAAGTGCATGACACCACAATAGTGTACGCGGCTCTTGCGCAATGCGAGTGTCATATCGGAAAATAAAACTGTCACTGCAAGAATTAAGCCAATTAAGCTGCGGACTTCGGGTTTTCTAGAAATTTTTGGTTCTTAGTCCCAATTTCCAGGTGGTGGCAAATTCCCATTTTGCCCCCCTTGCGGACACCCATGAACACATTTGAATGCCAAACATTGAAACAGCCCACCAGTTATACCTACTTTCACTTATGATCAAATACTGATCCGGCCGTGGGAAGAAATAACATTTTAGCATCGGTTTCTGAAGCAAATGGCTAAAAATGTCGGATGGAGATGCTCACTGGCGTACAAAAGCATGTAAATAGTTCTGATTAAAGTATCAAATGTTTTTGTGAGATATTTTCAGCTTGAGGCAGACAACCATTTGTTTTCATTTGATTTAAAGCACGATTTGACGGTTGGCATTAATTATAAAATCAATTTCATTACGCATTTTCTTGCGCATATCTTCAACATGACGGGGTGAAAGAGTAATCACATGAAAATGCAACTAAACACTGACGACTTTTTCAAGATATTAATTGAATCTGTGCAATAGCGTTGAGTATACTAGTCATAAATGTGAACTTTTCAGTTACTGCTATTGAGTTGACCCATAAACTGAACATCTCCGTGGACATAATTGTCGAAATTCAGATATCAAAATTGCTGACCTAGAACTTCTCTTGCGGCGTCTATGGCGTTGGATATTTCCTATGTCAAGACGCGTGGCCTTTCAAATTATATCAGTTTTTTGACGAAATATTCAATAAATTTGCTGCAGCAAAGGCAAGAAAACTTTGTCTTTGAAGTTGGATAATTACTAGCAAAACCTTTCAGACTGACCTGTTTCAGCTAAATTGTTGCTAGTAGAGGTGATGGAAGCAGCAAAAAATTCTGTCGGTTTCCTGGACTTTGCAGTATAACTTTGAAGTTGCTGTTGTGTATTCTCTTCGCGTTTTTGTGCACCAGATTTCATATTTACTCCTACTTTGTATATTTATGTTCCACGTATTCGTATTCGTTGTCAAAACTGCAATCTGCACTGCATAGTTAACATTACAAAGATCACTAAGTAAAGAGATGGGATACACAACAAAATGTTTGATTGATAACGTTAATGCCAAACTGCCATGTAGAGCGTTTGCAATACTCAGAAAAAGTTGAGAAATGATAAATGAATCCGGATATGGGATGTTTATCAGACGACTCCTGACAATAATTGCATATTGCTTAAGTAACCAGCGGTTCCAAAACTTTTTCGAGCGTGATTGAAATCCGAGTTTGCTGAACATCTTGCGACCTAAGCCTCATTCAGCGTATGTTAACATGACAAAAATGTTGACTGTGTGGATGATATTTGGCAGTAGGTTGCTACGTTCGTTTTCAATCTCAGCATTCTAGTCTTTTCTCAAGTACCTACGCTACACTACAAACAGACACAGACAAGCAGACAAGTTTGAAAAAATACAACTCAGATTTAGGTTTTGGTCGCCTCAGCGCGACCTATTTTCTGACCCTTTGCGAAATCGCAGCCCTTGTTTGGGTCGCGACCCATACTATAGGAACCACTGGCTTAAACGCATAAACCTGTTTTAATCTGTAGATTTGTATCACTTAATCGTATACTTCAGTTCAAGGAGGTGTGAAGTGCGCTGCGCAGAGGAAAGCCACGGTACCCGCTGGGATGGCCAGAAAACAAAGTTATCACCTACAGCCGAGATGCCAAAATCAATATCTCTGGTTGTGGTTCAACTTCCAGCGGTGAATTGCAGACAGCTTTGTTAAATTGGCTTTGCAAACAAAAAGAAAATTGTGGTGTCACTACACAATTTTCTCTTCATTCTAATCTCAAGATTACTCCCCAATCTCAAGCAAAAGTAGCCTACACGACAGCTTTCAGACATAAACTTATTCACAACTGCATCACACACTCCAAATCAAGTAGAAGTATAATGGCCGCAAATGCCGGCAACGTTCCACAACTACGGGTGATTATTACATCACACACAAAATGCACGTTCACGGTGATGTACTGCACACTGCACACCGGTGCAACAACTTTGGATTTACGATTAATTTGATGACTGTTGGTTTTCTAAACACTGCAGTATTTCAATATTTAAACTGTCAAGACTAACGGATTTCCAAAACTTGTAGAAGCACTTTCATATTCCACAGTTCATGAAATCTCTAAGGGGGCCCATTTTTTACATTTAGCTTGCCAGGGGGGGG
>JGI24022J15233_10009076_pt1 | contig 11173 bp, 5 predicted proteins | sample Ectturendosymbi2_FD_15233 | JGI IMG/M metagenome (IMG submission 15233)
GGTTGCAGGACATGTGTGGGTAGAGTTAAAACCGCAGTCACGAACCACTTGTAGCGATTTCTCGCTACTGGCTATGGCCGGGTCGGAAATTGCAGATCGCCTCACTGATTCCGCACTGACTTACGAACCCACAGCTGGGCAACTGGTCTGTCTACGGCCAAATACTAAACCGCTCCTGAGAAAGCCTGCCTGTTGAACGCAACTTTGAGGAACCCCCTTGGTTCACACACTGATGCCTAACACGTGCTAGTCTGTACCCACACGTTACAGAAACTAAAACGATATTTTCGACCGGCAGAAACACACAAGCGTTACGACTACAACAGTTCACACGTACGATCTCAACATTTCGCAACAGAGCAGTGGCAATCGGCTGTAAACCAAACACAAAGCTTGCAGAGGTGGGTTGAACCCAATCAACGCAGTGTCCCGAATCAATGTAGCAATATCAGGAGTTTTTTCTGTTACCAGTCTATCAGCGTAGGCCTATGCGAAATTCGACCAACCACGCCATCCAAAACCACGTGTATTGGCAAGACAGGATTTTTACTTCAGGAGCGCTAGAATCGTTATCGTCACTCACAGGTCAGCAAATAAAAAAGAGAGTGCAGGCCGCCTCGGCTCCCCAGGGTTGCCAGATTTGATTTCTTGACGCCAGATTTCACAAATTTGACAATTTTTAGAGACAGTTGGCGTTAAAAAGATTGTTCGTTTTTTCACAATATTTGGCTTTTTTTGGAGGCAGTTGGCACATGCTAACAGACTGGTGTCTTCGCTTTTTAAATATCTTGCTGAAAAGTGTTATTAGGATTTTTTAGACAGTGCTTTGTGTATTTTCTCAAATGTTATCTGGCAACCCATAGAAGAATAAAGTTGTCGCATATCTGGCAACCCATAATGCCAAACGTTCGTGTGGAAAATGTGGAAGATGAAGAATGCTGCAACTTTGTTCTTTTAAAATATCCTACAATTAATAAAGAATTTTAAATTTCATGTTGTTCAACAATTTGGCTTTTTTTGCTCGGATTGGCTTTTTTAGACGTGGTGTGACTTCTTTCTCAAAAGGTGTCTGGCAACCCTGCGGGCTGCCAACATTCTTACTGCCAAAGGCAAAAATTGCTCTGCGGATGACATCAGCGTCGAACTACTATCGCTTTATGAATCTAACACCACTTAACGTAAGATGTTTCGAAGTCATATACACAAGGCAGCAGAGCGCAATACTGCAGCCACAATAGATTCGTATAAATTAACTGAAACCAATTCTTAATGCTTTCACACATCTTTATCTACTGGGACAAGCAACAATTTGCTGAAAGTAATACTGTATAACCCAGTTCTATCTCACACTGAAATGCACCAAAGATCAATCTTCCCATTTCTGTGACTGTGTCGTAGTTTTCAAATGAATATTTCAACACCACGACCGCGGTCTGACTAAATTTCTCTCAGGATCTGAGCAACTACTGCTGTGTGTCGTCATAAACAACCCTAGTATCCCGACGGTCAAAAACAACAACGCAGCTTATCATGCATTTGGAAAGTATTGAATGCAGGCTAGAGGGTTTCTAAATTATCGTTTAAAATATTGCTGGCCGAAAGTTATCTACTGTATATGTCTACCAAACTACATTGAACGCGAAATTAAGAAAAAAATTGGGGGGCCAAGCAAAAATCTGGGAGGGCCATGGCCCACCCAGGCCCCCTCTTAGAATCGCCACTGAATATTATGTCTTAATTTGTAATGCGGGCTTTCTAGTTTTTATAACCAAATAAATTCGTGGTATTTTTTGTCAGTGTTTTGTTGTTCACTACATAGAACACCAAGAGATCGCCATTTCACCTTGTAGCATGACTGGTTAAGCGATACTTCAAAGTTCTTTCTTTGAGTGATTATATAGTATTGTACTGTTTGTGTCACTTTGAAGAACTAATAAGCTAATTTTGTTATTAAAAGCTGTTAGTACGCCCAAATTATGTTGTGTTAAACTACTTAACTGCATATAGGCAAATCTAGTATGCTATTTTATATTCTTTTTGTAAAGAATTCTGCAAATCACTGTTACTAATTTGTTAGGTTATTTGTACACCTGTTGCAAATGGCCAGTACTTCTGCTAGAAGGTGAAGGTGTACAGTACACCCGGATATTTTGCGTGATAGAAAAATCTGACGCTTGGAAACAGCGCTCTAAAATTTGCGAAATTCAGTCCTGCTTTTCAAATCAATAAAAAATATTTTCATATGCATACAGTGGTACAATCATATCTTGACAGCTGAAAGTAACGAAAGCATAAGGTGTGGACTGCTTAATGATTTTTGAAACAAAATCAGGCTGAGAATCCTTCTTGACAAAGTGTGATTACTGATAGATTTTTCAATTTTCCAAAATGAGTGTGATATGAATGTTTTGACCGCTTTAAACGCTAAATGGTTACAATGTGTGATAGCAGTTGCAATTCTTAGCGAACGAGAAGTGAGAGTGAAAAACACTTACATGGTAAATTATTAGTTGATTCAACATGAGATTTGAAGTTGTTGCTTATCTGTCAGATATTTTAGCTCATTTTCAGCAGCTTGCTTACTGACGTTTTTATCGCCAATTTTTCCTGACGTAAAACTAAAAACGCCCCAAATTAAAAAAATATTGTTCTTGCTGCTGTTATGACAAGTTTATTCGTCCACTTGGCGGGGTAGATTGCATGGTAATTTGAGCAGCGCGTTGTCAGGTTTTAAATGTGAATCGCGGTGATAATTGCGTGAAAATGCAGTCGCTTCTGGGGGCAACTCTATATTGCCTTCTTGGTGAGCTTGACACAGAGCGGTAGTTTCAGTGAGGCTTCAGCCTGAATCGCCAAATTCGTTTGAATCACTCGTTACAGCGAAGTGTAGTGACCTTGAATTACTATTTGTTCTTCAGAGTAGCGTTACAACAGAGGCAGCTGTGCGGTTTTGCTCTGTAATACCACGACGATTTGATTCGTTTTGGTTCGCTGAACCACGCTGAGATCATTGACGTTGTCCACTAAAGTGCTGAGGTCAAGAGTTTAGTAAAATTTTGTTGATTTGTGTTCATTTTTCTTTTTTGGCATTGATTTCAATGTTACTTGGTTTCGTTTGATTTGTTTCCTTCATTTATTAAAAAGGCCTCATATATCACTTGCCGTAACAGCTACTATTTAGGAAAAGGCGAACGAATTTGAAAAGCGCCTTCCAAGATGTTTGTAAAACTATTTTATTATTTGAGGAGCATCAAGTGCTTTCTCAATATTGGTGTACGCCGTATATATAGCTATAGACAGATAAGAACGTGATGAACTAAATACTTGTTCCTGTGAGCTGCCCGTATTGCTTGCAAATTCCTGCAAGAAAATATTTGTTTCAAACTTTTCGAATATATTATACCTTTTTTTCGTAAGACGAAGATGTACAGTGGGTTGCGTACGCTCTACTAGAGCTGACAATTGTGGGATCGATTCCCCGGCGGGGCATATTGATGGCTTGAGACACGGTGTGCAGCATTTACTACGAAAGCAGCCGCGTTGCCCCCGGCGAAGATGGGTGCCGCTGATCACTCGTGGCACTCCACAGAGAGTAGTGAGTACAGCTTATTAGCGCGCTCTTGAAAATATTAAGAAGAGAAATATTCGTACTTTAGATGTAAAGCACTGTCCTGTATCGTTTAAGTATCCAAAGGTCGATGAGCTTCAACGCTTTGCCGTGGTGTTTGAAATAGGCCACGATTGGGAGAACGTCGGTTTGAAGTATTGATTTGTTGCGTCTCTCGACGTATGCAGTTTCAAAACGCTCCAAGTTGATCAATTGTCATATTTTTGTCTGTTTGACATTGTCAGATTACTGCCTCTTAAACGGCGCAATGTGCAGTCGTGCAAGACTGGCCATTCAGCGCGAGTGATGGGAGAACATACGAACTAGCAAGCCGTTTTGTAAAAGCCTGAATTTCTGTCTCCCTAGAGTGAAAGTCGAGCCGGGTTTTTTGGGTCGGGGCGGGTTTCGGGCCGGGTTCGAGATTAAGTATGTGAAAATGTTTCGCGCCGATTTTGGACCTGCCTACAATTTTTTGCGCAACGACGGACACTTTTATCGCTATTTACTGATGAAGCAATCGAGTTGATTAACTTAATTGATGATTATTTAGTCATGTTTACTTTGCTACGCCACCAATACCCCGCAGTTGCGCATATCTTGACTCATTCGGTAAATTTGGCTTTCGGGCCTAAATCGGTCTTCAAAAATAAATGTCGGTTTCGGGCCGGGTTCGGCTTCAAATGAGGCCCGTTTGCAGCTCTGTGGCTCTCTGTTGGCAGCGTGCAGCTACCAGCGCATATTTAGAAGCAGCACGTGCTTCGTAAGCACCGAGATAGCTTCCATCGCATTTCCCCCCCAAGTTTCGATCTGTAAGATGTCGATTTTCTTGTAATCATCCAAAAGAAGCTTTCGCACCTATGTAGCTTCTCTCAACAGGATAAAACCCAAGTCACTTGAACGTCAACTCCTGGTTTGATTCTGCGATGCGATGACGTATTCAAGGCCGTGACTCCGGCACCTGTGTTTTCGCGGCCCTAGATGCGCGGCTCATGTGGCTTTCTGCACATCTATTCCGGCAAATACAAAAAATGCGGTAGATGTATGTCCGTTCCAAAATGCATGTGGTTATGTTTCTCGCTTTCGCTTCAACAGCACTGTCGGTGGGCGATGCAGCGATTTGCTCAGCAGCTTTACAACGTCTTGCTTTAACGCATTCTAATGTAACCGAGGGTTAGGCAATTCGAGTTGAATTGCCGTGGATGGTCATTGATACGCGCGTTTGATGGCGCCATGCGGGCATTTAGAAACGAAGCATGTGACGCTAAGGTGCACATAACAAGAATCGAAATCATAAGCTTAGTAAATCCACTCAACAGTACTGCTCGTTGCTGTTTATACAGCCTGATATCTTAGCCGTTGTCATTTTCAACTGTAGGATTTGCATGAGAGGAATGCCCGTTTATTGTCTTAGCGAAAATGGGAATGAAAAGGTGACAGCGTTTGCGTGTTACATACGGAAAGAGGGGTTCGATCGTAGGAAAGGAGCAACACGCTAGTTTTCTTTTCAAGAAAATTCAGATTACTGTAGGAAGAGGCTGCACAGCAGAAAACACGATGTTTGTTCCAGTCCAACATCCCTCTCATTTCTACGTTTCTACTTTCTGCAGGAGCTTGGATTTCTCAAAACCTGAAAAAAGCGAACGTTCGCGATGTGAGACATTTAAAATCGGACGGCAGCAATTTGTTCTTCATGATTTTTCTTTCAACAAGACGACACGTATGCTTAGTAAGCAAAGCGTACAGTAGATTAGCACATTTTATGGGCAATTGTTGATCTTAGGTTTTGCAGCTAGAGAAAGCACAAGCACACAAAACAGAAGCCTACCGTTTGAATTGTTATTGTTATTCGTGGAACTCAAAAGAGGAAAGTGGAAATGAAGCAAATACAGCTTGCGTCAGGTTTTAGGCCAGAACAGAACGCTTTTGTTAAGTACTATCTCAACAGTGGGACCTGTTGTTTAGATGCGCCATCTCTCAAGTATTTTAGGCAAAAGACTTTCAAAACAAACTGTAAACGTTAAATCTTGCAGCAGCCCGGAACCGTGCAAAGCATATGGAATGAGATCCAATATGACGGATTTTCCCTCGGCACGCTACCAAATGCCAGGAAAATGCTTCATGCTGTTGTGCGCTGGACTACTCAGAACACTTACAGGGGATGGAAGACATTGCACTTATTATCTTTCCAGAAGCGCAAAACTAAACAACTTTTACCGCAACAACTGATTCAGAACGACTTCAAAATCAATCATACACTAACGTTGTTTCTTTTCTAAGGCGTCCGCGCCATGGCTTAGGAAACATATGCCATCGCCGGGCAAACGTGGATCACGTTTGCATTGCTTTTTTGTAAGTTCTGAAGTTAAAATGGCTCCGCATTAAATATGTATGTCAGAAAGTATTTGTAGTGCATTTACTTCGAAAAAGCTGAAAATTAAGGTCGATGAAACAGTATCAGTTTCAGTGCAAGGCACCGGTTTAGAAGTCCAGACTAACAACAAGTAGAGTCGACTATTGCTCTGTGTCCTAATATATTTACCTAATCTACTTCCGCTCTCCTCGCTGCAGACTCCGATTCCCGTTTAACAATCTGGTGATATTGGTGATGGGAGTGGAGGGACGTCGATGGTTGAGTCCGGTGCTGGTGATGGGAGTGGTGGGACGTCGATGGGTGAGTCCGGTGCTGGTGATGGGAGTGGAGGGACGACTGGGTCATCAGGGGTTGTGCAGGGATCCTCTGGAACTTTTGGAGTCAGACCAAAACCGGATTTGAATGGCGAGCAAGGGAAATTGACTGAAAAAGCAAGGGTAAAAATGATTATTTCGAATACTTAAAGCTGGTAGAGAAACACCGGTAGCCCTATTGTGCATCAACTTCATCAAGCTATCTCAATGATTCCAGTCAGTGGAAATGAAAAAAACAGCTACATCAGTAGCAACAACAACCATAAATACCCAATAAAACGTTTATCAAAATCTGTGTGGTGCGGCCATAAGCAGCTGACGGAAAGCTGACAAGGTTAGTGGAGAGTGAACAAAGAACAATTATCCTTTTGTAACGGGAACAAAAATTTTCAAGGCTCATTTCTGTTGTACCACTTTGGCAGACTTCAAGCAATGTGCTTTTCCAGGATAATAGAGCGCCCCACCGGGAAACGACCCATAAACAGGGACTTATGGTCAACGTGTACTTTTACCACAGCTCTAAAAATTTTTGATATATTTGACATTAATAATGTGACTCAGTTTGCTAAAAACAAACTGCAGGTTTTTCTAATCTTTCACATGGGGTGCTCCGTTACTATAAGAGTTCGTTTGTCTTGTTGATTATTTTTTTCAAGCAAGACAAAATAAGTGTACAATCAAGACCTTTGAAAATGGTCTAATGACGGTTCAGCCATTTTTTCATGCGCTCGAAAATGGTGCTACAAGCGTAGAAGGCATGGAACTACTGATCTCACAGATCAGGGTAAGGTCAAATAAAATATTTTTTGGTCATAGTGTGTTCTTGCAATTAGTTATCCCGGCCACAGCATGTAGTGTGTTTGGCGTGGTAAACACCTAGAAAAGAGTAACACTTACATGTGCTCTTAGGCATGCAGTCGTTGAAAAAATCTGGAAAGCATGGCGTCCTCTTTTGTGGAAAACATGGTTGTCGATAGGTTGGGAAGCATGGTTGTCGATAGGTTGGGTAGCATGGTTGTCGATAGGTTGGGAAGCATGGACTTCGTGGGTAACCGAAGCAGCTGGAGTCTGCGCATTAATGAAAACTAAGAACAAGGATGAAAGCCTCGTACAAAGAATATGAAAGCTATCTAAGGGCAGATGCCTTTTTTCAATCGAAGAATCTGTCCCATAGGATGCCAAGTAGGAAATTTTTTCTCTTTGTTAAAGTGTATGTCGTTGCTTCAGAGATAAATCAACGGCTGTTATGAAACTCCTCTGATAATTTTTGTATAGGCATATTCCAACGTCATCACCCTGAAGCAGCAGCCCGTGTATCGTTGTTGGCCACTGGCTGTAAATCGGAATGACCCATGTTCTAACCTTGTACACGGCATACTTAAACGGACAACATCCTTTACGGACTAAATTTATAAAAAAAACGAGAGATTCCAAGTTTTAGCAAAAGCGTTTTTTTGCAATGGAATAATTTGTAGCGCTGACCTCCTGCAATATGTCAAACAAACAAAACCAACCCATGAGACAGCCGGGTTGTAATTGAAGGAAACAACATTAAGTGTAGCGACAAAATTTAAGATGTGAGAACACGGCAATAAAATCCGTTGGATTGCTGTGGCAAAAAATAATATTTCAAGGAACAATAAGCAAGAATCGGTTAAAATAAGAGTACAGGTCTAAGCGATGAATGCGCAATTCAGTAATCTTGATAACCACATTTGTATCATGCGATTTGCATTGAACCATTTTATTCCTTTTTGCTGTTTTTTCATTATTTCATGTTAAAACATTGTTCTCAATGAATCAATTGTCATTGTAGCCAACTTGCAAAATACATTTTTTAAATTAAGTTTTATCAATTGTTAAATACTGCGATTTTGCCACTGCAGCAACACGGTAACATTTTAACCTACAGTATTTGTTTTTTGGATTGGTTGCAAATGGTCTCTCAAAGAGAAACCGTTTTTTCCAAAAAATTTCATTGGCAATACATTCTGTTCTGTCGAACCGCTAACGAACGTCTGAATAAAATGTGTCTGAGAAAACAATTACACGACCTTGCAAAACACACTTTTAATCCACATCGACGATGCTAATACAACATTTCCACCAAATCTACGCCTTGGACGAATTTGATATCCCTAGTGTGTTGCATCTGCCTTTACATTGACACTCACAAATTTATTTAAAACCATCTATCATTTCACCAGGAAAATGGACTAGAATTGGATGAAAGTGGTGTTATCGTTGACAATAACGCCTGTGCAGTCATAAAGAAAAACGGTTTGGAAAAGCGTGGTTTCACATTGCATAGCCAGCTTTAAAACAAAACAGCAAAGCGTTTTCACTATAGTCATTGAAACATCAAAGTTTTCACGCTGAAAAATGCGGATATCAATACAGAAAATTCCTTCTCCGAAAAAATTGTGTTCCCGATTGATTAATCTGATTCCTGTTGATATATTTTCTATTTCCCAACAAGTGACATTACACACAAGAGTTGGTCAAACCTTAATTAAGAGCTTTAAAATTTAAATGTGTATTAACATCCATTGTGGATTGACTGGTTTATGAACTTGGCCCACACAAAATCCTTCTGGGCATAAAGTAATCAGTAAAGAGGTTCCTAGTACAGTTTTAGCAAAAATAGCAAGTACAAGACTTCTTATCAACGCAAAACTAGTAACAATAACCACACGTACCTTTGTAGATGGATACAGCCGAAGCTGCGCCGATCAGGAAGAAGAGGATCAACAGTTTCATCTTGTAGAGTTCGATTGGTCGTGCCTGTAAAGGTTTGAGATGGAGCTAACTAGAGTCAGGTGCTTATATAGGCTGTGCCTTGCTGTAACATCCTGTTGATGGGCACTGTCATAGAGTTTGGAACTCTTGATGCCACCTGTCAGAGTGAAGGGGTGCTTTGCCACTCGTGGCACCCTTCATATATTTGCTAACCTGCATAGGTGCACTAGATCTTCGCTTGCAGTAGGCAGAAAAACGTTTTACTCGTCGCTGTGAGTGTACTCCAGCTTGGCCACGTTTGTTGCCTCTGGTGTTCAATGCCAAAATCGACAGACTGCATTGATCGATGAACAGATGAGCAAACAAAAGTATATCTTTCGTGCGAAAACTCTGCCACTGAGATTTGTATGATTTGTTGACACTTTAGGCAGAGAAAGGCTTATGACAAAAATAATAAGATGATCCTCTTTCTGTGTTGACACAGATGAAGTTCTGCTCATCGGCAGTCATACTGGGCATGATGGGTCGATCTTGTTGCAATGGATATGCAGATCTGTCCAACATCGCTTGTCGAACTTAAGGGCTTCCTCTGTGCATTGCTAACACTTTGTTTTTACAGATGACAAGGCAGCCGTCTAGCTAGTGGTTATGTGTACTGTAAAAACCTGATCATTTTAATCTGAAATTGAAGTTGTTGAAGCTTTTGCTTATTATTTAAATGTTGAAATAATTTCTGCATGGAAAAGAAATTTGTGTTCGCAATTTGAACTGCAACGAACAGCTCCTCTTTCAAATATAATTTTCATTGCTTCTTGCTTTTACTTATTTGCTTCATTCGAGGCAGACAGTTGCCTATCGTTGATTGCAATTGGTTCGCTCTTTGTGCCGCTTTTACACTCGATCTGTTGCAGGTCTTGTGCTTTTTCTTTTGCTTGTCTTTGGGATATAATCACAAACTTCCATTGTCTTTCTCTTTGTTCTTTTCAAGGGTTGGCTGACTTGTTGATCTCGCGGTCATTTCGCCAAACCTCGTAGTCTTTTTGTTGAACCATGCATTTTTTCTACCTCGCGAAAAATACAGTTGATTGATTGCGTCTTCTTCACTCATGCATTGCGTCTTGTTCACTCATGCATTGCGTCTTGTTCACTCATGCCGGTTCTGAAAACAAAAAAAAGCGCACATCATGACTCAACATTTCAAGTTTTTTTAAAAAGAATCTTCTTTCAACATTTTTCACAGATTTTTCTTACAAAATCGTACAAACGTGGCACTGTTTTATTTTTATGACATGACTGCTTGTATAAAATGAAAAATAATAATTCTTCTACTTGGGCGTTGTTTAGTTGAATCAAAGTTACACGACGATTACAAATTGCGTCACGTTTTAAAAGAGTTAATGCCTGACGGAGCAGCAAATGTTATTTTTAGAAAAATTTTGGCATGCCTTTAATTGATCAATTCAAAACGTTTACACACATGCGAAAAGATGTGCTTAATCTCTCATTGTTTTCAAACCTGTTCCGTCAACACTCGCGAGAGCATAAAGGATCTCGTTCTCCTGTCCATAACCTCAGTGAACATTTTGCAAATAATTACGCAAAAGCTTGTGCAGTGCCATACGAACTTCCTGACAATAAAGAAACACCTCATTTATGGTTGCAGCTTCAAAACAAACGTCGATTCCACTGCGTCTTTCTCACAGGCGCATGCTTTAAAGCTTATTTGAACAATAAATTTTCTTTATCAAAACTTGTGCTTGCTTCCAATAAAAAAACAGCTCGACATATGGATCACATACAAAATTTTAAATATGCGAAAGTCAAGATTCAGTTACACATTTAGCGAAAGCTGTTGTAGCAGGAATGTGCAAATCCAACTGTGATGGCTGGCAAGATTGTCAGGTCAAACAGACAGGGTCAGAGAGCGATATTACACCAGACCAACAATAAAATAATGTTTGTGAAAATAGGTTATAATTGCAATTTGGTGAATTGTAGGACCTACTGTTCATACAGTCGTGGCCAAAAGTTTAAGACCAAAGTTGATTTTTGTGTGCGAAACTACTTGTTCCGCAGTATTGCATCAGAAATCATTCGCGATTGCATCATCCTTTCTGGTGAGCGAGAGTGTGACGCAAGAGA
>JGI24022J15233_10009080_pt1 | contig 11171 bp, 3 predicted proteins | sample Ectturendosymbi2_FD_15233 | JGI IMG/M metagenome (IMG submission 15233)
CAGCGGAACTGACTTTGATGTTCGAATACGAAAATACCAAAGCCAGATGATACAAGCCGGCTGCCAATGCGAGGGCGAGCTCACGACAAATCGTGATTTCGTGCGATGGTGATGCTAAACCTCCTCGCGGCCGCACAATGTTTGTGCCACCACGAGGAAGTTTCATTAATATTCTCCACTAAGAGTCTATCAGAAAATTACACAGGTTAAAGAAAACCTTCATTACAGCAGAATCGGAGCAAATCGCAGTGAATCCTTACCGTAATTCTCCCAAGATACCTTTGAGCTGCATAGTGCTGAAAGTCAGCGCCAATTGAGTGCGTGGTGCATCCAGCACAGTACACAGTAGCTTAACGGCTGTTTCCTTGTCTTTAAATCTGGTTAAATCGTGTATAAGCGTTCAGCACGTAGCTCGAGATCCAAACGTTTTTCCGAAACTTCGTTGAAAATTTTTGTGAAAGTGGAAAAGAAATATGAAGCAATACAAATAACGTAACACTTTGCGGTCATCTTCAGTCTAAAGGCTTTGTTCGTAAAATCCGCAGTGGATCTGTGATGGCGCAGATAATGCTACATTTAAGAGTATTTGATTACATTGCATTAGTTCCAAATATTTAGTTATTCCGGTGGGAAGGAACAAGCTGCCTGTTCTTGAACATCGTGCACATAATAGGATATCACATCTAGGTTTGTTGATTACACTGGAGAATTCTTTGTGTGAATACTACATTTTTAACTCATCATCATGCAATTTTACAAAAGGTGGCAAACCTTCACGTACTTCAAGGCTTGGGTCGCGAAAGCCATGACAAGGGATGATTTTCCGGATTCTAAACCATTCTGAAAGCTTTGATAATACTGCTTAAACTGTCGGTAGATCATCTCCTTGCTTTGGCCGGACGATATGGCAGCGAATATGATATTTGCAATGAGCGGAGGCAGCCAGGCGTCCACTTTGTGATCAATTTGTCTAAAAGAAAAATCTTTTTCAATCCATGAAAATTTTTTAAACCTAACATTATAAAAATGTTTTTGTTAAGGTATTTTCCAACGGAAAATTCAAGGTGTTTGTAGGTTGCATTCTCATACCTACTACTTGTTCATTGTAACGAAAACAAGAGATTCAAGCAAAATAATAAAACCACCCCTGTCAACAAAACCTTAGGAAGAAGCATGCTGGTATACTTAGCCACGTATTCACAGCCAAAGCCAAGGAACCAGCTTTAACAGGCCGTGTTAAGTCGTGTTTGAAGGATTCAATGCTTTTATATTGTCTACGGAAGACATGCAGGAGGTAAGTAGAAGAGGGACATGGTTGTGGAAGGAAAACGCCCTTGATCGAGTAAGATGGAGAAATGGTATAATACAGTTAATTCATGGCATAAACGAGGTAAATCCGGCCACCCCCATTTAACGAGGATAAAACAACACGAGAAAATACTACTGTTGCCCTGCTTGGCTGGATTGCTTTCAAATTAACAGAATATAACCAATCCAATAAGCCTGCACCAACAGAGAGACAAAACACTCCTAGTGATACTCTTGTGCACAGCTTGATGCTATCGTCCTAGTAACAGCAGGTGTCACAGCATAAGTAGTCTAACTCTAACTGCTAATTTAAACCATGATACTATTATGTGAGTTGTTCCAGTACAAGAAAAACAAAAAAACTCATGTTCAGCAGACATAACATTTGCATCAACACGATGATTCAGCCTGATTTTCAAAACGTAATGACATGATAAGCGGCACGAAATATTTACCTTTCCAACATTGCAAATTGACAAATATTGCAAAGATGCCAATTGACCTTCATGCTATCGCTTGTGGGGCATACATTGGTATCCTACAGCAGTGCTCTTCAACCTTTTTTGTTATGGTGCACCCTTTAAAGATGCTTTGACGAATGCATGCACCCTATTTACTTAAAAGGTAAACCGAGGTGAAAAGCGGTATGAAAATCATAGTGCAAAGACTCTATTATTATAATCATCATTCTGCAAGGAGACTATTGGCTATTACACTACAACATTAACACACAACAAAATCGAGGAAATAATATTAAATGGCGTTTTCGTTGTTGCATGTTATTAACCAACAACTCAAACCGAGGAATTATCTCCTTTTCAATTGCTCCCTTCATCAATGGATCGATGTGTGTGATTGAACTTCTCCTTCGAGATTTGATCAGTGGTGCACCCCACGCGTATTTTGGTGCACCGTGCACATCGGTTGAAGAGCGCTGCCTTACAGCTTCTTCCAGTGACAAAATATAAACAGAACATGTTCCGTAAGTTCCGTGGCCATTTTCTTAGCCAATTTTCAACAATTTTCCCTTGTAATTGCACTTCTACCTCACCTTGTAAGGTGATGACACAACATTATAGCTTGGCTTGCCCTACTTTCAGTAGTATGTTCCTCAGAAAATTTTTCCTTTCATTGCAAATTTCACAAGACGTACATAAAATAATTTTGCTTAATCAGCAACCGCGGTAAGACGAAGCATGCAGTGTAATGCACTGAAGGATTCAGTATTATATTTAGAAATTACTGAAAAGAATGCCACAAAGATTTATATACTGCGTTGTATCCCTCCTTCGTTATGGATGCACAATTTTAAATTTAGGAACACGCAGTAAGTGGTCAAAATTCACGACGCCAGGCATAAAAGAAAATACTCAGCTGGTGGCAATAGTGAACACCTGCCTCTACATCTAATGGTCATGGTCAAAGGCAATGCTATTCAGTTGGTTATGTGATATACCAATGTCAGCGTACACCACAGCGGAACGGACGCACTTAAAACTTGTTCAATTTCAAATGATATGTTTGATTGTGCGATGCTATGCTATTCTTTTTTCGGATTATTCAAGGGTTTCTAAATTTGGAGCGATCAGCTATTGTTTCTTATCAAATCCTATTCTCTTCCGCAAAGCGCAACCGCTTCGTATCTGATCTTTGTGCTCCTTATTGTGCATTGACATGTTTTCGTGCTCTGCACTTGACATGTTGAAGATAACTGAATCATTATTTTGGCAGGTGCGTTTTTGGAGTGTTCGCACTGGAACTTATTCAAATCGCAAAAGGTTTCACCCACTTTGGGTTTCCAGGTTTGCAATGTCTTTATGCAAATAATTTTATAAGGTAATAGCAAAGAACCGAGTGAAGCGCCTGCCTTGTCATATAAAAATTGAAGCGCTTCTGCTAACCGTCGGCAAAAAAAGAACGAAGGAAAATGGACTACGGTTTATTTCGTACAAAAAAGGATGAATTAAATAGTATTCCTAGTGCCCAGCGTCTTTTCAATGGCAAAGTGAACCTTGTTGGAATGAATGAAACTTACAAATCGCTTTATAAAACACCCATAATATCAGAAAAAATCCAAGTGGTTCTTTCACTTACACCTTAGATGCTTTCAAGCGCTAATTCATTTAATAAGGAATGACATTTTAAACTCAATAAAAGTTAGGTGCTGGCATCGTTGGAAATGTTATATCCTTGATAAAAATCATACATCCTTATGCACAATTTGAACGTTCGGTGTTGGCTGCCTTGTTTAAATTCGTGGCGGACTTGATTAACGGCCGAGAAAAACGAAGTTGATAAAGCCAAGATAATTTCTCTTTCCAATAAAAACAGTTGGACATGCCGCTATCTGTGCACATTCAGAACAACAACTATTTCAGAAATTAACAATTATCTCTTCAATTCAATGAAAGCACTGATATCAGCAGCAGCAAGTCTTAGCTCACGGCGTTAACAAAAAAGATGAACATTAATCAGTTCGTTAAAATTCGACTGCTGCAGCAACTTTCCACAAATTGAAGAATTTATTTTTAGAAGACCCGGACGATGATGTAGCAATGAGAAGCTCACAAAAGCGAGTGATAAAAAAGATAAAAAACGGTCTCCAGAATGGGTGGAAACTCAACTGCATTTTCCACCGGGAGGCGTTAGTTGCAAGGAAACGTCTGAACTGCGTGGTCAAGAGAATTAGTTGAGTGTTATTTTACGGGAAGTTGTAAATATTGTATATTTGATTAAAAAAAGTGGGAAACAACAGAACTGTCTCGAATCTCTGTGATAAAATCGCCTCCACGAGCAAAAAATTGTTTTCGGAAGTGTGGTAGTTATCCCGAGGCAAAGTCAATTTTTTTGTTTTTGAGTTTCGAGAAAAACTGCGGAATTTTCACCCAAACAAGGAGACCAATCTGGATTGCAAAACTGGAGTAAAAGGCGTCGACTTTTGATTGTTTGAGACAAAAATGTTAGTCTTTAAGGCATGGGTGCAAACCTGCTGCCTTGCACTCGCGCCGCGCGACCGAAAACTTGGGAGTGCGCAAGCGGCGAACGTTTCTTGTTTTACATTTTATACTGTATACATACGAATGCTGTATGGCAAAGCTTATATGTGTGCGCTACTAAAATTTCTGCGCGCTACTAACATTCATGGAAAATTTTGCAGCCCTGCTTTGAGGGAAAGGAGGTGATTTATTTTAAATAACTACAAAGATAAATGCGCCAAAGATCAAATTTTCCCTCTGAAAAAAGAAAGCTGCAACTAGAAACTTTAGCAATTTTACTTTTCCAAGCCAGAACACGAAAGAGACCGGATGGGAGATTAAAGACAATTCTTTGAAAAATGTCATGTCTACCCTCGTTTATCCTCACTTGTTCTTAATCAGTGATAATTTAGCATCTTCCTTTCCTGAAAATAACGACAAATGTTTCAGCTCAAACTTGGGGATTCTACAGACACCTAATAATAATGAGGCAACAGAGGATAAGGAATTACTGAAACACTGAACCGATTTAAATCAGAAAGTTGCAGCCCGATGAACAAACAGCTCAGAGCCCTGGATTTCTTTACTTGAATTTCCAGGGTATACAAATTTTGCAGAAAAAGTTCAAATACCTGCAACTTAATTATGAGAAGATTTCATTTTATTTTGCGGAAACCAAAAAAGAAATCTCGATGTTGATAATGGTTCTATAATTCAGTGAGCAACTGGAGAAAGTAATAACCCCACAGTATGACTAAATCGCCGAAAATGCAGGAACAAAGTCAAGCATGAAAATTAATGATTTTTTTATATTAAAACTACTTTCGCTCTCTTTTTGCATGGTTGTTCGAAATAAAAATATATTTCTAATGTTGTGTGAAAAAGGGTGAATCTAGAACAGCAGTTTCAAAAGATTTTAGCATTTCAGCATACTGTAGAAGAGATACATATTTTGTGGCACCCAGTGGCGAACCCACAGCAATTTTGCTATAAGTTTTAACGATTTATTGAAAACTATGCATAAGCTAAAAATAAAGTTCAAACCGCTCATGGCATCCCTCGGTATGGCAAATGGTACACCGAAGTGTAGCAGCACCTCGGTTGGGCACCACTGAACCATACTTTTTAGACTTCCTGAACTCATTATTTTTAGACTTTTATCTTTACTATAGACAGCAGCTGGTGAGGTACACAAGGTTTCGGAAAAAGCACCGAGGTAACATCACAAGAACAGTTACAGCACCGGCTAAAGTTATCTGTTGTAATTTAGGGCAAATAATTCAACAAAACAATTTGTTAATCCGGATACAATGCCTGGGAACATTGCACCCAGAACTGATATAATAATTCCTTCTTATTGCATCAAACAAATATCAAGGGATCGTTGGTTCCAAGTTTGCCTATTCACTTAAGCATTGCTTGTGGGTAGCAAGTAAGTTCAAACAACATAAGTTTTTTAAGTATTAAAAATTGCGTTAAGCTCCAATGTCAGAATTTTCTTGCAACCCAGTGTTCCTAGGCTCATTTGAGGAAATTGCTTGTTGCAAGTAATTTAGCACACATGTGTACAGCCAGGGTTTTTTAAGGTGTTTTAGGGACCTGATTTGGGTCCCTAGAATTGAAAATCAGGTCACTAGAATCAGAGAAAATTATCATCGGGTCCCTAGAATCAGACAAAATCGGGTCCTTATAATCAGAAAAATCGGGTCCTTATAATCAGAAAAATTGGGTCCCTACGGGTCCATACCGCGTACCTAACATTTGCCTTAAAAAAACCCTGGTACAGCATTTAGAAATACTCTTTCATAATTTTATTCAATCCTTCACTTAATTTACCTTTATTTTCTTTTAAAAGTAACTATTGCAAATTTCTTGATATGACACAGAGCAACGCTTAAGAGATGAGAAATAGTCAGAAAGTCTGAAAATAAATTCAAACATAACATAGCAGGTTACTCAAGGATTTTATCAAATCATCATACTTTTTACACAAATTTCACGAAAGAACTACTGCAACATTCTTGAATTTTTAAAAATCAAAGCCTTGAATACCATACTGAAAACTAAGTTTCATGGTATGTGTCTACTAGAGACCTGCAGCAGTTGAAAATCTTTGCTTCAAGCATACATGTAAAAATCAAACCTGCAAAACACTTACAAAAATCAGAAGAACTTACTCAGGCTACCCTCACCAAGAAAATCTGCATCTTTTTTGCAACAACTTGCATCATGTTTAAACAAACATGATGTGGCAATACACTTGCCACAACACTACATTGTTTAACAGAAAAAAACTTGCAACAAAAGTTAATGATGCTACAAATTGATAGATAATTTTAATTTAGGGGTCAACAGGTTTGGCGAGTTTGAAACTTTTGTTAAAAAATGGTAATCAACCTCTTGAAAAATTCACCAGCAGCTATTTGCAATATGGAAATTTGCATACCACCCATAAAAAAACTGTTCACCTGCAACTTGCCCAAGTTGAACTGGTTTATAAAGGTCTCTAGAATGCACACAACCTCAAACATTTATGAAATTTTCAATCAATGAAATACTACACATATATTACAGGAAGTGACATACTTGTATAATGATACAACTGGATCTGTAAGCTTCTGAGATTTACACCATGAACTGTAAAGAAAGAAGCTGGGTTGGGCCACTTCGAATGCATCCTCATTGTTTATTAAATACCACATGTAAGATTTGACCAGTGGTGTTGTAATCCAATCCAGGTGTTGACGTGGGTCATTACCAATATTTTCTGAGCTGAAAACATTCATTAATGAGTCACATGAAGCATGTGAAATGAAGGGCAAAAAGATAGTAAAGAAACACAAGACAACATTAATGAACCTACAGGAAGTATCTTGACATGTGATATTCAGCATACCACAATAGTGTGAAAGTACACCTGCTGCAGCGACACCTTAGTTCAGCGGTTCCCAACCGGAGGTTCCCAGACCCCTAGGGGTCTGAAACAAGATTTTCGGGGGTTGGAAATGCGAATTTTGAGTGTGAGTTTGTATGTTCTTGGATGTACTTGTTTACAATAGAACCAAGATTTATGAAAACGTGCAAGTCCCATTACTCAAAAGAACATTATCCAGCCTAATTATTCCAGTTAACGTTACTAATTTAAAATTTAACTTGCTGAATGTGCACATTGCTATTTGTGCTTAATGCTGTTGTTACCACAGGGAAGATGGTGGTGATGCAATTGTAAGTGCATTGTGACATTTAAATGTTCATGACACAACTAAGCTGAGATTTTTGTATGATGCTATATAACTCAAAGTTTCTGATGCTCAACCATGCAAAATTCCCAAAAATTTAGTACAGAATTCCTTTCGATTCTAATGCCCTTTACAACAATTTGTGCGAATCTGGATTTTCCTCTCTACTTCATTTGATAAACAAGTATCGAAACCGTTTCAACTCAAACGATTCGTATGCGGCTCTGAGTAATTCTGTGCCAGAGTATGAGTGGATAATTTCAGGAAAGCAACAACAAAAGAGTAACTGCTACAGGTTTGTTTCTAATGAGCAGTAAGGGATGAAAGGACAGTATGACCTAGTGTTTTCTGTTGTGTTGTCAATAGCCTGTGCATTACGAGTAGTAATTTTGAAAATGAAGATAGTGCAAAATTAAGCTGTTTCATGATTTCTATGCCTTTTTAAAGTGAGGGGTGCAAATGACAATTCATTTTTATGAAAGGGGTGCCAGCTTCAAAAAAGGTTGGGAACCTTCAAAAAAGGTTGGGAAGCCAAAGAACACTCAGGAAGCAACAGTTTACAGTAGTTCCACTTTGACACTTTGAGAGCCGGCGTACGATATATTCGTACCTAGATTTCGGCCTAAAAAACAGCAGTTTTCAGTTGCCTTACCAACGCCATAGCTCCACCGCCGATTGCACTAGAGAGCTGTTCAAGGGCTCAAACGGATCAACCAGTCTTCTAGTCTGCACTCAAAAAAATTTTTTGGTTGGGGGTTGCAGACTTTTTGTGAGTGGCGTCATAAGTGAAGTAATTTTGGGGTCATTTTGGCTCATGTTGCCTGACCTAGGGCCCAACAGTTAGGACAAAGTGTTTCGCTAAAGTTTTTATTGGAAACTAGGCTCGAGTCCGAGTCTTTAGAGCCTTTGATCGACTTTCTAGCGTTTCTGGGTCAAAAGTAATGATCTAAAATAAACAAATTAATTAATTATCTAATAAGTCAAATAATTTTACTACTTTACATCACAACTTTTGAACCTGAAACCCCAGCAGGTCATCCGAAGTATCAAAAGACTCGGATTGTAGCCTAGTTTCCAATAAAAACTTCAGCAAAATACTACCATCTAACGGTTGGTGCCCAGGGCCAGGCAAAGTGGGCCAAGGTGGCCTGAAAGTCTTCCACTTATGACATCACTCACAAAAAATCGGCACCCCCAAGCAAAAAATTTTTTTGAGTGCAGGCTAGAAGACTTGCCACGTCTTTTGACACTTCGACCAGGTCTGTAGCACTTACCAGACCAGAGAAATTTCTGCGCAAAGCCATGTGCGTTTCGGTGTTTTTTTTCTGAAATCCTCAAAAGCAGCGGGACGCCAAAGTGTTAACAACTGTTTTTCTTAGAATTGGGAACTTTCAGTACAATTGGTGAAATACATTATTAAGTAACAAAAGCGCACTGAAAACACGGATAAACTACAGCATGAAATAACAAAACTCGAATTACTTCGTAAGTTGATCAAATTCATCTTCATTCAAAGGTTCAAAATTTTCTTCAGAATCGGGCTGGCTACCTTCATTATCTGTGAATGAACTCCAAGGCAAAGGAAGCAAGAATGACATCAATACTTTTTGGAGAACATTTTGACTATAGTATTTGACATTAAGTGCATCTTTGATCATCTTCCACTCATTTTCACCATACCATCTGCATTATAAAAGTTTCGCTGTGTATTACTTGCATGGTTGAACTGTTGATGGAAACAAAAGCAGAGAAAGTACTTCAAGTTCAAAGAAGCATGCCAAATTGCAGTACACAATGATATACGATGCTGCAAATATAATAAAATATCAAATGCTGCAAATGCATTAAAAACTTTTAATTGTGCAAGACCAACCCAACTTCAATTCTTCCATTCTCTAATTAAACCATATGTCTTGACTTTCTACAGCAGGAGTTCCCAAACTAGGGTACATGTACCCCTAGTGGTACATTTGCCTGTCTGAAGGGGTACATTTGAGGTTAGCAGTAGAAGGAAAAAATATGTTTATACATTATTCATTTCAAATATTATTTATACCTATGAATTTGTCCGAACCTTTCATGTTACTAACGGGTTAGAAAAGAGAGAGTATTGAGTCTGTATTTGTTTGCTGTATATTTAGATGATTTATCTCTTGAGCTAAACAACATTTGGGCTGGGTGTTATATGGGTGAAGTCTTATTTGAACTACTTGATGTTTGCTGATGATATTTGTGTGTTTTGTTGAAGTGTACGCGGGTTGCAAAGAATACTAGATGTGTGTCAGGCTTATGCAGAATTGCGTGAAATTATTTTCAACTGCAGCAACACTGTTTGTATGACGTCTAAGGCTAAGACCGCAAAAAGCACTGTCATCCGTTGCTGACACCGGGTGTACCAAGGGTAAAAGCTCTTTCCCACTACAAACATTTGGGGTTTGAATTAGATATTGAGCTTTCAGATGACAAAGACATTCTGAGACAACTGCGCAATATCAATATTGTATAGCACTAATGAGAGCTTCTTTTTTCTGATGTTCTAACGCAGTGAAAATGTACTTTTTTGTTCCTTCTGTAGGTCCATGTATGAATTATAATTCAGGAAGGCATGCATCCATACATTTTGTGTGATCTGTAACTTTGTTTGCAGGACTCTATACAACCTGCCGTGGTGACAGAGTGTTAGTAGTCATCAGGTTCAATGCAACATTCCTACTTTTGAGGCCTTATTGAAAAAAATGTGTAGGCCTACCTGTTTCCTGAACGATACAAGAAGTCCAACAATGTATGGTTGCTCGCTTTGATGCAGTCAGATTGTGTATACCGGTATTCATCCGTATTCTTTAACACTACAACCGCATTTTACTTGAGTGCCCGGACATTACAGTGTTAGTTTGAGGGCGTGTGCAGGCCACAACACATTCATACTTCACAAGTCCTTGGCCAGGGTTGGATTCTATTTCTTAAACATGCTATTTTCGTGTCCTACTCTGGATGTAGTGTTGTATCTGTAATGGCGCGCAGCGACCAAATGCTTTAACCTTTGTCTAACCGCCTCAAGCTGTGCATCCGGTGTTCAATATCTAACACGTGCAACTCTCTACGCTCAAAGAGGGTGATTCACTCTTTGAACGCCGCCTTAAAGTCTAATATTCATGGACCGCTTTGACGGATTGCCCTGACGCTTCTACAATAGCAACCGTTTGCAATTCCCTGGCGTGGGTCGTTAGAGGACACGCTGAGACGAGTAACTGTTTATTTCCTCCACGTCGCCGTTTTGCGTTTGCAAACAGGATGCTGGGGCAGACCTTNGTCTGCTTAGCATGTCTCTAACAGTCGTAACAAAGAAAGTTGTTTTTCTGTTTTGCCGCGCTTGGCACGATAAAATGCAAATCGGTTTAATCCAGACCTTTAGTAACGAATTCGACTTTNCGTAAAATACCAAATTTCTGCCGACCGCAACAGCGAGTTTTCTGATTGCAAAGTCAATGTCTGAGCCGTGGTGATCACACCACTTTGGTATGNACCATGCTGACGATCAATCGCCGCTGACGCTTGTTGTTTGTTTACTGGATCTGATAACAAGAAATTGTGCTACCTTCGGTTCCGTTGGCCATTGCTGTAGGGAACAAGAAACTACAGTCCAGTTGAT
>JGI24022J15233_10009090_pt1 | contig 11166 bp, 5 predicted proteins | sample Ectturendosymbi2_FD_15233 | JGI IMG/M metagenome (IMG submission 15233)
CCAATGTTCAGATGGTCGTTGTAAGCTGCTGCCATTTCCTTGCTATTCATCGTGAAAATTAATTTGACGGCGAGTGTCCGGCGATGCTCTATACATGCTTCGTGGCTCGGCGCAAGAACGCCAGTGCTGGGTGGTGCAGAGGGGGCTGAACTACGTCGATGTGGAGAGCGAATCCGTTGTTCAAAGAAGCTGAAAAGAAACGTTCTGGTATTGCCAATAATCAGCTCATTTAATAGAATACGACTTCGTAACAGTGTTGCTTTTTAAACGATTAGGCAAAGCAACTGGAGCTCTCCAAGCAAGCCCAAATAAAAGAGTGAAAATTAAAAGTCATGCAAAGTTGTGTGAAAAAAAAGGCTGTGTAAAATCAATGATTTCAGGGGATTCACCAAAGCCGTTGCTTTTGTTGTTTAATCTTAGAAGCGCAAAAAATTTAGCAATATTACAAAAAAGAAACTAATCACAGAAAGTTCTTCCTGAATTTTTATGAAAACCTTTCCATATATCTCCCAAACCAAGTCTCTCCCCAGTGCATTAAAAAGGTTGGTGCGTCGGAATGCTGCAGAACAGCAAGCTCAACTGGCCACTCACATAACGGTTGTACTTGCAGCACGACAGACTTCTCTTTTCATGGCAGCTGCTTTGAAAATTGGGATCTGGATAGTGTGGATACCCCCACCAGCACAGACGCCGCTTCCACACACACTTCGTTCGCGGTCAGATTCACGGTTATGGGTGTCCAAATGTTTTCATCGCAATACTTTCAGAAGAGAAGAAATGAGAGCTGGGAAGCTTAACGGTGTAATTTGAGAAAGAAAGCAGATATTGAACAAAAGAGAATACAGCGGAGCTGTTACGATTCTTCAAAATACGAGGACCTGAATATTATGGCAAGGTGGAGCATTCTGCTGTGGGCGTATTCACCGCGATGTTTGGCGAAGATTCAACGAAATCTCTGCTTAAGTAGAAAGCTACACGACAAGGTCCTTTACGTGTCTGTAAGGTCAAAGTTCCCGTCAACAACGTTCAGCAGATTTGTCTGGTCATATCGTAGGAACGGATGCTCGACATCGCGTCAACGACCAACGGATAATTTTTATGTTCCTATGCTGATTATAACTTTCTTGTTTGCGCGTAGAAAGTGGTCTTTAATCACAACGGCACGTAAAACCACTTTGGTAAAGTCATGTTTCAGTCCTGATGTGCTAATGATCTGGCGTAGGAAAGACTGCTTGGAATATCTAAGCGTTTTGCTGCAATCGTCCTTTGCAAAAAGCACACAGGATCTTTCGCATTCGCAACAATCACTTTCAACTATTGATCGGTTGGTCAAGGAGTCGATAATTACTATCTGCGACGTCACAAAATTTATCGAAAACACAGAACTGAAACAAAATTAATGCGAGGACGCTCACGTCCGCAGAGTGGTGAATCGGAAAAGGCGTTCATAACCTGTATGATACAACTGAATCTTCAAAGAGTTCAGTTCGAATCTTAGACGGGTCTTTGAGAAAAGTCGTAAGGTTGCTCTTAAAAGAAGCGGCACGGTCACAACGAAGCTCGCGGAGGTCGATGGATTGAATGTTACGCCTACACACAAACATACCTAGCTTTTACAGGATCACAATCAAGAGCTTTTCATTCTGCTACCGAAACTTTAGGGCGTTCTGAAAACAGTTTTTGTCACAGGAATCAATTAACGCCCATTTTGAAAATACAATCTCCACATTTGGGCAGCACTTGACCAAGCAAACGCGTATTAAGCAAAAGGATATTTGAAGTGCCGAAAAGGACAAAAATGGCTGTGGTATTTACACTGACCATCCAACATGTAATTGTAAAGGAAGACGGGCTCATTACCGCCAACAACGAAGCCCATATAAGGTCGTTTACGGATATCGATTAAATATTTTTTGTTTGCTCAACCCACGCATACATCGTCGTATTAACAGGTTGCACCTGCCAGAGGGGAGGCGGACATTTGTAGACATTCAACGTGAAGCTAATGCAGCATTTATAAATGCCTACCACGTACGTCGCAAGCAAACACCCAGATTTTCTGATCTTTAAGCACGGAGCCTCCTTCCTTTGTTACCAAACACGGAGATCGGGTCTTTGCAAGCATTGGCGCCATCTGCGCAGCTGCTTGGGTGGTGGTTCGTATAAAATCAAAAGGTCATTTCTTGGAGAGCAAAGATTATGTAAGCCTCTAAAAGAAATTCAACCAGTGGGCGCAACTAACGGGGGGGAGGGGAAAGGGTTCGAGGCGTTCCCCTGGAAATTAAATGTAAAAACTGGGCCCACTTTAGCTTACACTTTGATATTTAATATTCTTTTGGTTTTCAGCAGGTTGTTGCTATTTTTGCCTTTTGCGCGGTTTTTATCGTTTTTTTAGCTAGTACAGATATTCACACGACATCCGGATTTACTATTATTTTTTAACTTTTCTTCTGAGTGTTGGGTAGTGGACCCCTTCAGCTAAGTTTTTCCCCCTAGCTCAAACCTCTAGTTACGCCACTGAATTCAACCCCGTTCCAATGCACACTGCTTTTGGCGAAAAGAGGCCCAGCCAGTTTCAACAACACCGCTACTTTTTTCAGGTAGTTTGGAATGGCGGACACCTTGGAATGCAGGAGGTAAACCAGCAGCGTGCTGTGGACCAGGCAACAAACTGGACGACTTACAATCAAAGGGAAGAGCTTTCCACAATTCCCGGAGACCAGAGGCGGAAACATTGCCTTGATTCCCGCACAAAGTGATTTGCAGTGTCAAACAACCGGCATGCTTGCACGCAGTTTCCATAATAAAGAATAGTTGTAAAACAGCAAGCTTAAGAGGCCCGTGGTTACGCATGTTCATTGCTTGCTGATCTCCTTTATCTGACATAAACGTTTGTTTGAACCGTCAGTCTTTTTTGTTTGAACTTCTCTGAAGCTACCAACAGGATAACATCAGCTTGGCCCGCAAACGCTGTAAGATGACGTCAAGCCACGTTTGACGCGACTGTGAGAACTTTGACGTTGCAGACAGTCTTGCTGATGTTATGGGAGGTGGTTGTCACAGCAACTATCGAGGTTTGCGGACGGCAGATGATAAACATGGTTTGATTTTAGCGATTTGTGGAACAAAATCTTTCAAAATACCAACTGCAATACAAAAAGTATAAGTGAGAAAATAGACCATCCTAAATAATCCGCTAAAATTTGTTTCTGCAGGCTGGAGGAAAATGTCAGTGATCTCGTTACGCTTGATTTCACCTCCGTTGTTTCAGCAAAGTAGTCCACATACACAAGAGATCTTTCCTCCGCTTGGAAGGATGTAAAACAATTTCATTGATAGCTTTCTATACTTTCCAGAGATGTCATGTTGCCCACCGTATCCACTAAAACCTAGCGACGTCTGTTTTCGCAGAGCGAAATTTGATGATTGTATTACATTCAGACACGGAATTGTCATTGTGATATTAGCTGCAAAGTCTTAGGAGAGTTGAAGATGTACAACCGGGCTGAAGTGCCGGACCAATGTAGTGACGCAGAACGAAACCTTGGTTGTAGTGAGGAGGCGATAGCCCGCTTTTAACAAACATGTGTACTGCAAACATCTCTGTATGTAGGCGTTGAGGAATTTTACGTAACGGCTTCCTTCGAACTAGCAGTTGGGATCTAAGCCTCCGCGATGACAACAAAGCATTTTTGATACAAGCGCGGTATATCACTTCCAATCGTGAAAGACTTGAAAGTTCTTGGAAACAGTTTTATCGAATTTCAAATATTGGAACTCACTCCTAAAGAAAAGCTTGACATCCGTCTGAAGTTCAATCTTCGTCGGCTGTTTCACAAAAATTGGTTATCTCATGCTTGTCGAATACAGTCCGTTGCAAGCTTTTTTAAAAAAGAATTGCACGAGGCAAGAGAGGATTCATTTTCTACAATCTACACCACTTTGCGATGGCAGCATGAAGAAACTAGTCAAGCGTTACGGGGTCATGTCCGCAAGGCAAGGACGCTGCTGGTAAAGCAACGCAGAATATTCTCCTAAGTGTCTTAATATTTGCTTCACTGAGTCAAACACACTGTGTGTGTTGAGCTCACGGAACCCTTTATCTTGCGGTAATAACTTCGATTCTGCTGAGCTTTTGCTTCGTTCGTCAAACAGTGGTTGTGTCTAAATCTGCCTGATGCCATGGTTATCGTTTTTTCTGCAGCTATTGTGACAATCATCTGCAACTGTAGTGAAGGAAGAACTTCGCATGCTGGCTTTGATTTAGTGAAAATGGTGTGTGGTGGCTCAGTAAACAATGCGGCAACTACCGGAGTAGCGAAAAAACATTGGAAACTTGGGTAAGAGGAACCGCCATGTGGTGGGCCTGTAACCGTCAAATGGGACGAAGGAATACCGAAAAAGAAAACAGCGGTGCGTACCGCATCCAAGCAGAGTTAAAAACAGCAGGTCAAGCGTTATTTATGAAACCGCACCTTACGTTGCTTCCACCTCCGGTTCGGCTTCAAACCAGCTCAGCAAAATGACAAAACGTATTATAGGTTTGAAAAAACAATGACTCACTGCAAAATGTTGCTATTAACCCAAACAAAAAGGGCAACGTATTACCTAATAAAAATCTAAACGCGGCAGCGGAAGTTTCGTATCAATCGCGCTACCTCACCAGAGCTCGTCTTTTGAGGTGGACACCAAGCTTTTCAAGTTCTGATCCTTGTTGCTGCAGCAAATCGAGTCACGCCGATTAGCGACTTATCCGCTGTAGCGCCAACAACACGCCAAACGTGTTGCTGGACGGCGTTTACATAATTGTGACAAAATGCTGCTTATAGGTTCAGCGCAGTTCATCTTGTCTTGATCAGAACAGAAGTTTGAATAATACGATGCTTTTTCTGACACTACAACGTGCGAACTGGTAGGACGGAATATTTACTAATCGCTTTGTGAAATGAGTAACAAACGGGGAGAAAATCTGACAGGGACTTTTATGCACACGAGAAATATAGAAATTTAGTGGACCACTGAAAACCAGTAGAAGTACAGGAAATGCTTTCTTCACCATGAAAACAAGTTAATTATAGTCTTTTCCAGCCATTCAAACTGGTGTTTTTCGTGTTTTGATCAGTGATTGTACGCAGCGCGTTAGTCATGGTATATATTTGTCGACTTCTCTTTCACAATAACAATACACGTGAAGTGTCACTAAATGCAGAGTGAAAGAAATAAGCTGTTTACGGTAACAACTTGTCGAATGTACTTTAATTAAGGCATTTGCCTTTAATCAAACAGAGAATTGAGCCAATGCTTATCAACTTTTTTGTCCCAGTGAAGTCGTCGTAAAACCTTCTCAATAACCAAATTACTACACATGCTAAATAGGCAGGGTCATGCTAGCTATTATAAAGTGTTTCACCAAATTGCTGGCTACTGCGGGCAAATTGTAAGCATTCAAGACTTTCTTTAGAACATTGTACGTTTTTTTCTTCCGCAAAGCAATTACGAACAAGCAAGCAGGGAGTTATTTCGATTGATCTACATTTGGGTACAAAGGAACCCTTTTGGTCGCCTATGTGACAGTAATAACACCTATATTTATTTCCTCGTGCCAGTGCCGCGGGAGTGGATAGGTGTGCTTATCGGGTTTCCGCAGTCTCCAGACTTGAAAAGCTTTTTGTCTCATCGGTACGAAGCAAAAAACGCAATAGAGTGGAAAAAAGTAATGAAAAACTCAACATTTTTTGTGCAATTTATGGTTCTAAAGGACGGTGGATGTGGCTACATTTTCCACCACAGTGGGGTGCTTCAGCCAACATTATTAATCTAAGAATTGTAAAGTGTCAACCTCAGCGCAAATGTTTAAAGAAGTGTTGAAAGCTATTCGTTATGAACATAAACGTAAAAGTATTTGTTCACATTTACATGTAAAAGCTGACAACAATTTCACCCTGCGGTATACATCCAGTTGTGCTCGAACCCACTGCGCATGCGCATCATCTGAATACGGTATATAATTGAAAGGTCGATTTATAATACAAGCAGCAACGTGCTTTTGCAAGAGGCGGTTTACGGCATCGCAAAGAAGGTACACGATGAACAGTAACGTTCGCATGGAGGATTTGGAATTGAAGATGGATGATTTTTCATGGTCCAAGCGGAAACGTGCTTGCCCTGGGCTGGGAGCGATGTTCGGAGCTGCGACACAGTTCGCGTCGGAAGAAACAGTCACCGANCCCGTATCCCCCGAACTAAGCCGCTGTTTTGCAAGGTCGTGTCTTTAGATTAAATAATGCTGTAATGCACAACTAATTTAATATTGAGACAAAAATTGTCAATTACACACGCATGCTCTTCTAACGCTGTTGCACTTTTCCACAAAAATGCGGATGAAAAATTTGCCTGCTGTTTGGAAGTTACTTCCGAGTACAGGAGTTCAAACCATTTTGGAAAGTTAAACAAGTAAATTTGTGAAAGGTTTGTATGAAAAAATTTGCTTGTCTGCAGATAGAACTAGGATTCCGGCAAACGTTTGCCGGAGCAGAGAAGGAAACGATTTATTTTGATACCAACTCCAGACCTCTGGTACTTTCACGCATATAGACATACGCACTGTGTTGAGCTTAAATTAATATTCAGCAGAATAGTGGCTCCCCTGGTTTCAACCGAAATTTCTGACATGCGAAATCGCTGACTTTACGCCATCTGCACATGCGCAAAGTGATATTCCAAGTCATGCATTTCCCAAGCGGTGGCTATTCACTGAGATATCAAATATGCTAAGAACTGTTGATTAGGGCTCAGAGTTTACGTTAAAGCATAGGGTTAAGATTTGGGTTAGTGGCACAAAAAGAAAAATAATTGAGGTTAGTTTTTCCCAATCTAATGCTTGCTGTGAACTATCTGAAGTCTAACCAAAAGTTTTTATTTCGGCAACATACACGAAAAAAGTAACAGCCAAAGTTTATTCCTTCACTCTGAGAAGCAAAATAACTGACATGCAATATTATGTCAGAAATTTCGCGGAGGTCAGAAATTTCGCTTGACACCAGGTATACTCAGCAAATGATTGTACATACACTAGAAAAAAAACTAACCAATGGCAGTCTTGTCTGTTAAAAAAACTTGAATAAAGCCTCCACCAAACAAGATTAACAACAACAATAACAGAGAACGGAAGTGGTAAAAATAAATGTTTCACATAAGAGGACGACTAAACCCGCGAACTTAGGCAAAAAATAAAAACAAAGGTCGTTGCTACCGAAGGTGGAACCGCTGCGCAAAACTGTTGCTATGCAAGTGTTAACATCTATAAATAATACCATTACCATTTGTTAGTCCCGTACTCCAATCTCTACACCAGCACACAAACTATTCTTGTGCACTTAAATAGCGTTTGAAAGCCTTCGGTCCCTTTCAGCAGAGCGCTGCGAAGCACGACATGGTCGTTTTGGAAACCGCTTCCTCCCGCAGCAATGTCCATTTGTATGATCAAGCCCGAGATGAACAATTGAGTCCATTTTTTCACAACAACAATTTTTGAACACCGGTGAAAATGTTATAGAGCTGAATGAATGCGGGCGTTTGTACGGCTACCAACGCAAATGTGCGCGTTAATCTTGTTTGCTGTTTAAAAGACTGCGATTTTTTTTGGGCAATTCAAACAAGATGCTTTTTTGGCTTAAACATAATCGATGGATTGGATTTAACGCATCGCTGCTTCAGCAGTTGCCGTTTTACATCATCGAGTTTGTAACCTTCCTTCCAAAGTTTAATTACTTACGTTCTTTTTCAAACAAAACTAAAGATTTAGTCACTTCAGATCTTGTTTCCCAAGTTTGTGAAAACGTGCACCTGACAAAGCAAGAACTGAAACAACTCCTTTATGCATGACTGAACAAAATGAAAAGCATACAGCGTGTGAGAAGTTTGCGCAGCGCATTGCGTTTTTTTCAAAATCCCGCATGCTCGCACAACAAATTTATTTGCTGTGATGTCATCGGTGAAAGACACAGTCATCATTGGCGAGCTCTCACTGGTGTATATACGCAGAGCTTTTTCAACCAACTGCCACGAAGTACTTGACAGCATCACCAAATCAAATCCTCATCAGGTTGCTTGAAAAGACAACTGAATCTCAGATGTAGCGCAGAAAAGTGCTTTATTGTCTAACAAACTCTCGCTAGAAGCCAGATGTTTCAGCGATGGTGTCTGCAAAGTGCACAACATAGCCAATTATTTTGGGATGAATTCATTCCTTCATCTGAGTTCATTACGTGCTATGATTGGTGTATTGAAAACTTTTTGGACTCCAAGTATGCGCAAAATTGCTCCATAGGTTTTAAGTTCAAGATTTGTAAGGCGCAAGAGCACGTAACTTTAGCAAGGAGAGGATTTGTATAAATGTTTTCAGGTGAAAACTGGGAGCAATTTGCGTACGTTAAACCAAGAGGAACGAATTAACGATTAAAACTTTTGCTGACAGTTTGCTTGGAGCGCGCCGCCTGTGGCCGGTTTTGAGTTAAACTGTAAATGACACGCAGTACATTTTGTTAATGATTGGGGATAAGCTGGCGTGTGTTTGTGTCAAGTTGTGTAATTTTGTGTGTTGTGTCTTGAAATGTGCTGTTGTTTCATAAACAACGTGGTGTGTTGAGGGTTAACATCCCGTTTTGCGTTGAGTTGTTATCTGCTGTCAACTGTCGTGTTGGCGACAACGCTCCTGAATAAACCAAGCGGAACGTTGTCTGAGGTTTACACAAAAACAAACCGCTTCAAATCGATTCAACTTTCCTTTCTTCACAGAAGAGATCCAGCGTTGCTTTATCTTCTTCAGTGGCAATCAGGAGAGAGAGTCGGATGGAAATGGTATGTTTTACTCAAAGTAGGTGGTCAACTTTTATAATGACCGTTTAAAACACTTCTTGAAAAAATAAAACTTCTTTTAGGAAATGAAAAGAAAAAAATTACTTGATTTTCATTTTGATGACCTCAGCTCACATTCGAAAGCCTTTTTCATTAACGAAAATATAACCAAAAATTTACGTTTGCGTCAAAAACGATAATAGAATACGGACATGGTAGAAACTGTATTTCAAAGAACTCGGGAGTTTTTGCGACAATACCGGCGTGGCCATAGTAATGTATTGTTCTCTATACGTTACAAATGGCATGGCTATCAAACCAATCTAGGGACGTCACTATTGTCAACGTAGTCTCTATTTTCGGTCAGAAAAGTCTTGATTCTACTTCTTGGTGGTGCTAGACCAGTGTTTCCCAACCATTTTAGGCTTGCGGTACCCTACAGAAGAGAAATATAATTTGCGGCACCCAGTGGCGAACTCGTAGCAATTTGCATTAAGGTTTGATGACATTTTTGAAAATATATTTTGTAATGATACATTTAAAGACGTATTAGCTCCCGGAATCCCCGAGTATTGCAAATGGCGCCCTAGGATTCCGCGGAACCCCGAGTGGTGACCTCTGCGCCAGATATTGACAAAGTTCAAGTTATGGACAACTTCAACTGCAAAACTTGTTCTCGATCATGAACGTTTGTAGTTGCCACCAGTAGCTCGTGTGGTCTGATTTCAAATTCTGACTGAAGAGCGCGCAAGAAGAACTACACGTACAAAAAAACGCTGGAACTTGGGGTGCTAGGCGATCCACAGAAATGTCGTACTTGCCAGAAAAAGTAAACACGAACAATAGACGATCATCCTTTCGTCAACAATGACCAAAGCGATGAAACGCGAGAGCCATCCACAGGGGGATGACGACTTTACGGCTGCAGCCCAGATGTGGAGGTCATATCAATTTTCCCTTTTGTAGACGATTCGGTGCGAAGTGACAAGCTTTTCCTGTTCTGAGGTAATGTGTGGAGTTGAAATGAGTAAGCAGACACCGGAAGTGTAGAGCAGTTAGCGGCGAAGAGCCATTAAAGCGCCTTCCACCGTCAGTGATTGATTTATAAGCCCTGTGCCGTGCTTCTATGGTTCCCAGCTCGGGGCGAATGTAAACGTTTGGCCGGGAAGTTTCCTTTGTGACGTGACCAACGGTAGTTCGCGACACAGCAAGCGAGATATGAGCTTGAAAAATATCAACTGAAAAATATATCAAAGAAAGTGTGAAATATCAAGGAAAGCGTGCTTCACCAGGCTAATAGCAAGTAACGCTTCTTTGGTGGCAGACGTCTTCCAAGAACGTTGGTGGCAGACGTCTTCCAAGAACGTTATCGTGGACGCAAACAATACCTGCTTACGTCAAAGAGACTAGTCATACAAGTTCATGATTGATAAACGAGCTTTTACAGAAACGTCCGAAAATGATTTCTATCAGATATTTCCTGTTCCTGCAATCTTTTTTAACTTTGGTTTGAATTACAACCGTTGAATGTTGCCGGTAAGAGCGGTTGGAAAGTTATGAAAGCTGTCGGGGGAGACTGACATCATAATGCAAAGATTTCAAATTCTTACGTAGCAAACTTTCGTACTTGATGTTATCACAGTCAGGCAATCTTTCGTACCATCGGGCTGTTTTCGTTTGAGAGAACAACTCAGATTTACCAGAAATGATGGACATCTCCGCAAGAGGTCTGTGTTTTGGAACGTGTATGCCTCATATTATAACATTTGTGACCTGTCTGAACCCGTAACATCAGTTATCAAACGATTCCCGGCCTCGAGTGAAGGTATGCAGCTTCTTGAAAGAATTCTTCGGAACGACTGTCATCTACAAAACGCTCGATAGTGGACAGCTGTCCCTCTTAGTCTTTTTTCTAAGGCCGCACGTGTAAGGAAACGAACACATGAACGATTAAAGTAATCGAAAAGTCCCGGAATTACCATTCCTAAGAAATTATTAAAAGTTTGGCATAATTCGCGCGATTCGAAACACTCAAACAGACCATTAATGAATTTCTGCGGTCCGGACAGCGATCGCGGAAGACAATGCGACGCGCGATCGGGCGTCCTCCCACAGCGTGCTGAAGTGGCAGCATCCTACCATCCGGATTCCTCTCAGGGTGTGTTGCACGCCGGCCGTTGAGCAACATGGCGACAATGGACAGCAGCTCTTCAATTAAAATCACACGATCGCGTCGATCGTGACAACAAATCATCTCGAATGCAGGCGACATTCCTCGCCCCAAACGACCACGGTTTGCGTCATCGTCGG
>JGI24022J15233_10009095_pt1 | contig 11163 bp, 7 predicted proteins | sample Ectturendosymbi2_FD_15233 | JGI IMG/M metagenome (IMG submission 15233)
GGGTAGCTCCGGGTGGGTGCCGGTGTCGGGGATGAAAATGCGCAGTCTTGTGGGGCTGACCGCCCACTCCGAATTCCATTGGTGAGTCACAATAGTAAGTTGCCAAAGCAAAAACAGCCACAACACTACCAGACGTTATGTTTGTTTGTGTGAGAGAAGTTTAATGTTTGATACGATTCAATCAGATTATAGGCTAAGCACATGCAATGCAAAAATCAATCATGGAATAAAGTAATAGGCAGAACGTATAGTAAATGAAAATACAATGGTAAATGAACTGTTCAACGTAAAAAACGATTTTTTCACATAGGCTTGGTGGAAGACCATCCATGGAGCGATTGAGGTCATCTCGTCAACCAAGACCAACCCTGTTTGAAACATTTTGATAAACAGTTGAAACTAAAATGAGCGAGAACAACAAACAAGCAAAAAATATACGTGAAAACGACAACTCAAATCTTCAAATTCCTAAAATCAGTACAGGCAGCATTATGATTCCCATGGAGTGAAATGTTAAGTGAACATGTGCAGTTATATGTCATTTTAATGTAATAGGTATTTCATGCATTTCCTTAAGAGTCTGGCGTTAAAGGCCACATTTATTTCGACCAATAAATAAAGAGAACATTGCCCAGAATGAAGAGTTGGCTTTTGGAAAAATAGTTGTTAGAAGTGGATGATCTTGTGGGCTGGTCTTCACCTGTTGCAGTGCATTGCCGCTTATTTGCAGGGTACAATGACTTGGATTTCTGGAGTGACATAATAACTCGATCTTTTTCATGGTGTTTTTCATTACCACTTGGTCGCACGCAGCTGCAAACCGATCAAGCGCATGTTGGAGACCCTGATAAGATGATGCTTACAGCATTGATTGGTCAGCAAAAAGTAAACGGATGATCTTGCACTTTCCAACAGTGAAACTTAATAGACCATCGTCGATGTGGCTGTAAATGTCTTTCCAGTTCATATACTGTAGAATGTGGAAAGGAGTGGTGACAGCACACACCGCTCGGAGTACAACACTCACGGTAAACGGTTGTGATTCGACTCCGCCGACAGCGACACGAAGCTCTGAGCAGAAATACAGTGACTTGACGGCCAGTAACCAGCCGCCGTCAACACTGTACTGTCGTAACACTCACAAATGTTTTTCACGAGGAACCCCGTCTTACGTTTTCTCGAGATCAACAAAAATTCGTAGACACAGTCCCGTTTCTACGGGGTTTTGGGGGCTTAGCCTCCCCAAAAAAATCTCCAAGCCTCCCCAAATTAAAACATAAAACACCACAAATCAGTTGCGTTTTTGTCAATTTTAGGGTGTCAAGTACCCAGCAGCAAACCCAAAGCCTCGTCGCAGAAAAGCAAAGCCCCCTATTGAAAACTTTCTGGCGACGGTTCTGCGTAGACATCATTGGCATACTCGCAAAATTTCTAGAAATTTTGCTGGAGAGTGAAAATGTGGTCTGCAGAGCTATAGCCAAAAAGTAAACCGACTGGGTATCTTCCAGCGTTGATTCAATTTTTTGCGGAATCTTTTTTCGAGGCACAATTAAAATTGTATTATGATGTTTCAATCACAATTCCGTGGAGGGTTAACGTTTTCATCAATGATTCCCATTACCTTGCCGGTGACAAAAGTTAGAATTTTGTTGTACTAATGGATTAAAAAAGGACTTCAAGCGGTTACCATATAATGACTGGCCAACCAACAAACCTGTGTGTACTTCGGCGACAAATATTTCTTGACTTTACTGAAGAGCCGTGGTTATATCAAACTGTGGCATTGTTTTCGCAAATGCACAACTGTTTTCACACTTTGTGTAGACTGAGTGGGTCAGACATACGCAAGATTGTTTAGAGGGCATTTGTAACCTTCCCCAATTTACTATATTGTGTTTATCATATTTGTCAATCATACCGTTACCTCTAAATAGCTCGTTAAAAACCTAATCGTTTCTGGGAAGCACGCTTGGTGGCAGTAGCGTACAAAACTGCCGCCGCAGTTGCATTACATGGCGTTTAATGACACAAAAGCCAAATAATTTTCAAACGCGTTGAGAGACTCTACTGTTTACGTTTATCAGCTGCATACGTCAATTAGTCGCTCAAGAATTGGTGGACAACAGGATCTACGTCCTATATGCGCATACGTTTTGCAGAGGGCCTACTTCAGAAGTCGGTGTCGCAGAACAAAGTCATTATTTGGCTTGGATTGAACGTGTGTTGGCAGGCCCGCAACCGGGCAATTGCCCCAAAAAGTTTCAAAAAAATTTTGAATGCGCCAAAAACTTGTTAACTGTTGTGGAAAGCACCTAAGCAACAAGTGGTAATCATTTTCCTCCCCCCAAGCATTTCAATTGCGTGCGACCCTGTGTGTTGGTGCACACCAGTAGCGTGTAAATACACAAAGCATAATGGTAATGGCGACCACGATGATTTCTTGCTGAATTGTTATATTGGCTGCTGAAAGCGTACTGCAGATTCTGTACTTATAGCAGCGATATTTTCGCAGTCGCTTTGACAGGAAAATGTTACGAGCAAATGGGAGTTTTAATTTAAAAGCAGAAGCTTGCAACTTCATTAAAAACAATTTTTAAAACTGGTCAATTCAATGAAAGCAGACTTTTATTTGCCGGCTTAAATCTGAAGGCTATTGTTCAAAGAAAAGACAAATGCACATCGATGGATGGTGCGTTTAAAAACAAGGAGCATTAAATATGTGATATTTGGAAAGCCACAACAGTGACCCACACCAAGCGAATTGATGGCAATTTATTGCGTAAGGAAACTAGTTGTTTCGTGTGTTACACATCTTCAGTCCTGCGCAAAAGTCGACATATGAAACAAAAAGAAAACATTACGCACTGTTGCTCAGATTAAAACTCAAGATTACAAAAATTGAAGATTACAAAATTTTTCACAATTGTAACTCCTCCACTAAACACAGCCACAACACTGTTCAACGAACCCATATCGCAACGGCCATTAGGCACTTCTGATTGACAAAACATACTCTCCGCGTGAATGTTAAGGCTCGTGAATGATATGTGAATGTTAAGGCTCGGTTGTTTTTTTCCCTATTGAAATTTCTGGCTACACGCCTGGGCACCATGTGTTTTACAATGGGAACAAAAAGTAAAAGTTTAATGAACTAAAACTTGACACATTTGACTTGTACAAACTGTTGCAGTAAATAACACAAGTTGCACATAAAAGATTTAACACGATCAAGATAATCGCAAAGAATGGTTAACAAGCAACAGAGCACTCTCGCCCAAATAATTACATGCGTTGTACGCTCACTCAAATTTGCTTATCATGCTGCCGGGATATCCAGGTCCTGACAGTGTCTCCAACGAACTCCTCACACACTGCGGGAAATCAGATAGAACTGGCTGCTTTCTGCTTTTCTTTGTAAATGCTTGCCTAGTTAATAACCTTATTCCTGAAACGTGGCGGCGAGCAAAAGCAATTGCAATCCTGAAACCTGGTAATCCAAGCTCCAGCTCCAGAGTTACCGTCCAATATCATTTCTATGCTCCCCATTCGAACTTTTTGAAAGGCTTATCCAGAATCAACCTTATCATTGACCCGGTCCTTCCTACGCAACAAGCAGTGTTTTGGAAAAGCAGATCAACCGTAGACAAAGTCTGCCGCTGGATTCAAAACATCGAGCGGGCATTCCACGACCGCCAAGTATTCGACTCAATATTTCTAGACCTCAAAGCGGCATATGACACCGTCTGGTACAACAGACTAAAAAAACAGTAAAACTCTCGAAGCTGCTGCATTGCAATAAAATGTAAAATCTGATAATTATCCTTCTGCACTGCAGACAAGAACGTCGGAAGGATTTTTGTTCAAGGGAACCACTAGGTTATTTCTCTAAAAATTTTTAGGGATGGCCAAAAGTGGTCAAATTTGTTTATTTCCACTAGAAACTAAGAAAGCAACCTTTTTTGCTGACATTAAAAAAAACAGGCGTTCCAAGTCCCCTGCCGTTCTTCTGACGCCAATTATTGCAGATCCTTATACTTCATACCAATCACGGACAACATGGTCACAACCAGGCCCGTAACTAGCTTGGGACACCAGGGGGCCGGCGAAGAGTTTTCTTAGAGGGTCAATTTTTTTGAACTATGTCTAATAGTTTTAAACTATGTCCAACACATTTTTCCAGTGGGGGCGAAGAATTATCCAAGGTGGCTGCGCCCCCTTGGTTACAGGCCTGGTCACAACCTCAAAAACGGAGTCGCAACAGTCCAGTAGGCTACAGGTCGCGTCAGTGACAGCAAGGTTGTAGGTATATGGAAGGTAGTGACTAAACAAGGGCTACAAACAAGCCGAAGTAGCTAAAGTAAAACCATCCCAAAACCTTCCGTTACATAGCAAGACTCCTTCAAAAACCATACAAAACTCGACAACCTTTAGCGAAATGAAAAGGTAACTACGATATGAAGCAAGCGAAGTATCAAATAACACGTCTTGCCAGGTACCATGTTCAGGAGATCTCAACACAATGCAAATGAAAACCATGTTGCTTTGTAGGTCAAGTTTCAACATTTACGCTCTGCGAAGAGCCTTGATAAACGATTTTGCGGTTAGACTGCCTTCGAGGAGTTTTGCTGTGTAGTATATTTATTCGTAGCACGCTTATCAGTGGTAACCTGAAGCATATATAAAAACTACTGAGTACCCGTGTATATGCATATGATCATCAGTAATACTGCAAAGCAGTCAAATAAAACACCACAAAAACAAAGTTGCAAGGAAAATAAGAATAAACAGAAATATCTAAAATTAAGAAAGAAACAGGTAAACCTGCCAGCATAAAATAACAAACAAAGTTAAAAAGCACTTAAAAACAAAAACAAATAAAATTAAGGCAAAAACATTTTGAAAGAAAAAACCTCCGTAATTAAATTTCAAACCGGAAAAGTTAAACTGAAGAAAAAGAAAATTAATAGGGATAAAATCTAAAAAAACGAAAGGGAAATAAAAAATGCAGATTTACCAAAGGTAAACGGGCCCCGAAAGAAAAGAAAATCAGTAACTAAGCCGTGAAAACAAGTACGGAAATTACAACCAAAAATCAGTCACGTCATAACGAACCAAAAGTGTGTAAACGCAAAACTGGATTAGAAAGAGAATTCGAAATCACCTGATATTCGATAAGATCATTTGGCCCAAGTTGATTCGAACTTTTATTCAATGTATTCTTACGGAAAATTGGGTTTGTTATCTGAAAAGAAAGAGTTGAAGCGACACTTTTTTTCCTATTATTATGTCATCATCATTTCGTTTATACAGCATGTGCAGGATATTACGGTATAACATCGTCACAAGCTTTATTGTTTCAGCTTTGTTGAAACAGGGTTTAATGATTTACATGCAATGAAAAACAGCAATTGGTGCTACCAGAGGAACTGTCCTTGGTTGTAAACTGTGGTTGCTTCTTGGCTCAATGATCATCGCTGCAGTAAAAATCACTCCTAAGCAACTGTTACGGAAAGAAGACCATAGTTTATTGCTTGATGAAGTTTTAAACCTAGGAGCACTTACCGCTTAAATGCAGTTGAGCAAATACTTTTAGTGTATATTGTTTGTTCAGAAACTGAAAGTTTTCAGAATTATTTGCGTCATTTTGCTAACCAAGAAAACTTTTGTTTGTGTCAGAAGTATTAAAGCATTTAAATTTGGTCAGTTAGTTGGTTAAGTGAACAACTGGTTGTGGTGGGTAATATTCTGAAAATTCATGTTTGGTTCCGATACACTATTAAACTCATAAATTTGAATTCAGTGCTGAGTTGCGTTGAGTTGAAGTTATTTGGCGAGAATTGGGAATTTACATCACGACAAAGAAATCATGGCAACAACAACAGGGCACCGAAAAAAAACGGAAGGTTATCGAGCGGTTTCCCTTTGACTGGTTGGTAATCTCTATCACAAACCAGGTCCAGATTGAAGTGTTGCGTATACATGGGAAAGAGCTGCCAGATGACCAATACAGTTGCGCAGGGAGTGCTGGGATGCAACTGGTCTCTCTCGGCGGATCAGGTGCTCAGAGCGGTAAAAGATCTGGGCGTGGCAGAGAAAGTATTAACCCAGCTGAAATGAGACTGCCCGGGTTGACATAACCCTTCCACCTTTAGCAAACTCTAGAATTGTTTGCAGCGGTTGCACAATGAGAATGCGCTATTTGGGTGATTCATCCAATGCAGCCATCATATTGTTTGAATAAAGTGGCTGAGAACTCATGGGGCCGGTATTCTGAAAATTCCATGTTCGAACTTCATCGACAGTGTCGATTCCCTTATGCGAAAACAGTAATTTGTCCTTAATAGATCCACGATGCCTGTAGATTCTTTTTGAATAAAAAAATAGCTGAATTTTTTATTTAGTCAAACACTTGTTTTTCCCACAAATACTTGAAACGAAATTGCTTAGATCAGGGTGGTCCAAGATTGCGGACGTGAAGGGCCACATTAAGGTTTTAGGAAAAATCCGCAAAGAAGGGAACTTCATTGCAGTTGAAAGGCTCATTTTCTGTTCTAAATAGACCTAATTTTTCTTGCACGCCTAACCAAATTTTTGTTTCCAGGTTAACTATTAAGTTTTCTGTTTGTTTGCGACTCAAAATAGAGGTTTTCTGCTAGAAGAGTGGTTTTCAACCTTTTCCATGCAGCGACCTATTCTCCAAACCAATTTAACCTAACGAACCCTTCCGGACATTTCCGGTCAGTCATATGAAATGCAGTTGTGGTTGCACAACAGAAAATCACAATGACAAAAAAATAAGTTACGTTATAACCATGTTAAACAAAGACTCATTTATTAAATTCATATCTACTTTACAAGCACAGCACATTCTTACGTGACAAAGTTATTCGTGCGTTGCCAAATGCAACAGTACTGTAATGGTCGTAATCACACTAAAAACAATTTTGAATGAAATAGGTAGCAATCGTTTTTGCCAGGTAATCCTGTTCTTTTCGATATAACAAAAAGTGGTTCCATATACGAAAAATTAAAATATATAAGTAATGAAACGATATTACAGCACATTTTCATTATAAGGCTATTTAGCACTTCCGCTTTTCGTGTACCAAAGGTGCTGTAATGTCTCTTTAAATATAAACTCTTTCGGAGCGGATATCACTTGCAACCTTAAAAGACACTGTGATTTGCCATTGTTATTGGCAAAAAAATACCCTTCCTTCCAGTTAGAATTGAACTTTCTGTTTTCCCCTGACATTTCTCTTTTGACATTTATTTTTTGTTAAATTGCTATACTTGACTAAATATTAATTCATTACTTCCATAATGTACATTTCCCTATCTAACTCGAAAATTCATTACAGGGTCTATGTTTGTAAAAAAGACAAAATAAACGCATGCTTTTTGGTCACAGCTGAGTACTGCAGCGTTAGCCTAGCCTGGAGGTTAGCTGTTGTAAGTTGTAACGTCATAAAAAGATATTGCTACCCCCTAATAGTATTGACCTGCACTTCAATGATGTGTGACTTGCAAGGGCTGTGTGGCTTATACAATGTATTTATGACTTTGTGTAATATGCGGGATACAGAAAGCGTTCGCGGGCCGCACAAAAACTGTCCGCGGGCCGCATGCGGCCCGCGTGCCAGTGTTTGGACCACGCTGGCTTAGGTCATACAGCTAAAACCGTTTTGTTTTTGTGTCTTTTGTAAGACTGTTTAACTTCAATTTCAGTTTCTAAAGTTAAGTTGATCTTCAGTATGACTGACACAGACGGTTGCATGTATGAATTCCCAAAGCAGAGAACCTGCATAGACCCAATAATGACCCACACAACACAGAAGGAAAGCGCAACTGCATACAGTACTCAATACAGTTGATCTCTATCAAATCATGTAGCAGCGTTATACGTACACAAGGTAATAGCAAACAGAATCGTTTACCCAGATGAAAAAAGCTAGTTTCCGCAATAACACCTGAACACTAGTCAGCAAGGAAACTAAAGCAGGTAAATATTCAAAATATGTCTTTTATTCTCTTTACTCATTTTGCATAAGAAAATAAATGCTATTGCTTCAGAAAAATTAGTACACAAAAGTTTTTGGTTTATTCTTTGGCAACGTGCAGTGTCGTAGAAATGCAAAGCTATCATTATAGGCATATTTATCAAATTCCATAAATATTTTAAAACCATTGCAATACTTCCATTTTCATTCGTTTATGTTTTTTGGTAACGACACAAACCACTTACTGTAGCTCAGTCTTAAAAATGACAAGTCTTTATACAAATATAGGACACTTCAAAACTACGACTAACGTGAATATAAAAAAATAATGAGATGCTTTCAAAATTATTAAAGAAATGTAAACTAATTACACAGATTCAGAAGTCTACTTGGGCCACTGCGTTTCATCAATCCATTCAATCGAGCTCAAATAAATAAGAAATCGAACTCAAACAACACGCTCTGTAACTCTTGTAAGGCATAATAAAGCGCAACAAAAGTTCACGTGATTTTCAAGGCATATTGAACCCTCGTTGGCTGTTTCAAGGCAAATTAAAAATTCCACAAGTGGTCAAATGGTTTTTAAGGCACAGTGAAATAGAGCTCAAATGATTGACAGTTTTATTCTAGATTTTGAAGGAGCTCGTTTTCACGGCCTAATATAATTACGCCATGCATGATCATAGGTATTTATTTAAAGTCATCGTTTTGATTTAAATTTGAAAATTTTTTGTTCCAAAGTCACACTTCTGCACAGTTTGAGAATGTTTTTGAAAGCACCAGTAGATCTTTTTACCAAGTAAATTTCAAATATATTTGAAAGATTCAGTAGGCAGTTTGCAATTCATGAGCGCCCCATATACCGAGCAAAACAGTAAACAAATTTCAGTTCCCACTCATGAGTCGCCACATCAACTTAAACTCCGGTTTCCGAACGAACGACTGCACGCCTTATTCTAAGCTTCCGTAATTTTCATTGCAGGGACACTCATTGCATCGCTGCACATTTTGATTACATTCCCCAGGGCCAACAAATAATTATGCAAAGACTTTCAAAGAAAACGTACGGGGGCTGGAAACTTTCATTTTTGTTTTTTTGATCGTTGGCCTGCGACAGACTGTACTACTCATTTTGTTATTATTCATTTTGGGAACACCTTGTGAAGTCACAATAAACTGGTTAATTTAAATGCCAGCTAGCATCACCTGCCTGTCTGGTGAAGATACTTCACTTTCAAAATGAGGGGGGCAACCAAAAAATAATTGGAATCGATGACGGAACACTCAAGTAGTCTTTGTGGCTAAAAGTATTATTAAAATCTTCACTGCAATAAGAAGCATGCATCTAATTTATAAATGTAAACTATTCGTTCATGGTGCTTTTCACTCTCCAACACATATTGTAAATGCAATATATCATCTTTCAGTTAGAAATCAATTGGCCGCTCCATCCTTGTGGCTGCGCTTGCTCAGTTTTCAAACTCGCTGAATTGTTCATTGCCATTGTTGGCTGCTGGAATCAAACTTGATGAATTAACTTCTAGTTGTTAGATAATTTCGTTTTTCATTTCAAGTACATATTTTAGTGTGTTCTAAGTAGTTGTTCAAAAATGTGCACCTTAGTTGTGCTTTCTCTGTTTGTGATGCTTGCACATAGGTTTTACAGAATAAGGTATTGTTATTGATATCCGAAATCATCATTTTGTCAAAATGAGAAGTTCTACGACTCATTGCCTTGTATTTTTCATGATTTGTTTGAGTTTCTCGGCATCTCTGAGGGTGCATAAACACAAACAAAGAACTGCCCATCACAAACTGCTTCTTGTATCTTTCGACGGGTTTAGGTAAAAACCATTTCAAGTAAAAACATTTTGTGTTTATCTGTCCACTTTTGGTGTTGTATCTTTTGGTTAGGACACTGTTCTTTCGCCTAGGCCGTGCTTCTAGTTATTCAAAATTGCTCGAGATCAAAAAAGGTGATAAATTTATTTATCACGTATTGTTTGTACAAATGTGGTAAAATATATACGTTTATACTTTTCTACTGGAGTAAAGTGTTATTTTTCATTTGTGTTCATCCTACTCAATAAAACAATCTGACAAATATTAAAAATTAACATTTATTCGTAGACGCAACCTCTTACAACAATTACTTGGTATACAAAGTCGGTAAGTTGGTTAATGCATCGAGTTTGCTGCTTTCTGCAGGTGGGACTACATAGACAGAAAACCTCATGCGAAAGGATTTAAACGCCTTTTGGAGAACGGTGTGAGAGCAAAGTACATGCAGCCAGTCTTTCCGACACAAACGTCTCCCAACCACATTTCTATTGCTACAGGTCTGTTAGCAGAACAAGAGGCGTGTCTCTCTAAGCCAGTGGTTCTCCTGGAGTAAATTTGCCTCTGGGGGTAAATTTCATCTTCCAAGGGGGTAAATTTACCGAACCATAAATTGCAGAAAATGTAAAATCATTCTAAACTGTAAGAGTTTGTTAATTTCGTATTTTTAATAAATGAGCACCACTGAGTGTATCGGGAGTAAATCTGGTAATCTTGTTAGATAAAAGGACAAGATTTGTAAGAAATGTTGAGGACCACTTCTCTAAGCGACTTTGCTGAAACACTTCAAGATATTTAGAGATGTTTGTGTTCAGAGTTCGCGCTCGGTCACTCAAGCGTAACGTGTTACCTTTTAACGGCTGTGCGCATCACGTACAGTTCTTGTGCAAGTCGGAAACTATTGTCATTAACGCAAACACAAACCATACGAATTTTTGAAGGTTACTCTACAAATATTTTTCGTAACTGGGAAGTTCCCAAACTCACAATTATGATATATAAAGATCAAATATGCAAAAGCATGTTATGGAATGTTGTGCATACTTTTAGCCGTTTTATTGTAACTTTACCATCGAGATACCATGTTGCAAACGTTTCCAGTCACTTTTTAATGTATATTGGGAGAAGGTTATTTTGAAATCCAAAGGTTAGTACCAATCTTCGTTATGAACATTCGTCCGTAAGGCATGGTTGCATTGGCAAAGTATGGTATTGTTGCAACCTCTCCGGTGGTGTTGTGTTGATTGTATGATTCACCACGAACGGGATGTGCGCGAAGAACAAAAATATATGTATGTGGCGCGAACAAGCAATAATAGAGTGA
>JGI24022J15233_10009096_pt1 | contig 11162 bp, 9 predicted proteins | sample Ectturendosymbi2_FD_15233 | JGI IMG/M metagenome (IMG submission 15233)
GTCAGCAACTTAAGACACCAACTCAAGTTTTGAACACCCCAACGCAACCTGTCGGATCTCCATCTAGCCAGTTGCATACTCCTCACCAACCGCTCGATACCCCCACTCAAGTTGTTCACACTCCCAACCAGCCTCTTAACACCCCCACTCAACCCCTGCACACACCGACCCACGACCTTTCTCCTCATCCAGGTCCATCGCAGGCAGCTCCTGTTGCGTCTGTCGATGATGAATCGCCTGTCAAAGCTTTACAGCCTGTGCCGCCGAGCAGGAAACGAAAGCCTGAGAATGATGCGAACGAATCAGCTTCGGACAAGGTCAGCGGACAAAAGCAAATTCGTTTCCATCATTTCACTCCGAAGGACTTCTCAGATGGATCAGTTAACGTGTCCGCCTTCCGCAAACCCAGCGAGTTTGTCTCCAGCCCTGATGACTCGATGAGCAAGCGACGCCGCAGCAGACGCAAGCAGACAAATCCGCAGCTGATTTTGAACGAAGAGGGATCGGCTGTTGGAATGAAGGAGCCAGAGACAGAACGTTCCGACCATAGCGCCGATGAAGATGCTGCCGCTGCCGAAAAAGATGACCTCAGCACATCTGAAAAAGAAACCAGTCCGTCGTCAAAAACCTCTGACGCAACGAAAACCAACGACAACGTGCCCTTCATGACAAATACCATGCAGTTGACCAGTTTGCAAACGCCATCGGTTTTGCAACGCATCACCCCCGTCTTCACCATGCCTCCGCCGTCAAGCGATGATAGTCAAAATAACACGCAGGTGCAAAATCAGCTCAACACGCCCGTACTCATCCATTCAGCTCTGGTCACTCCTTCGAGTCGATTCGGCTCAACGTTCTTCAGGCGGGGATCGTCCGCCCAAGCACCTGTAAGCTCCGGTCGAACTTCGACCCCTCAGTTTTTCACCTTCGTTCCTGGGTCCGGGTTCCCGACCCCAACTGTTTTCTTTACGCCGGGAGATCAACGAAAAAACAAGTCCGGTGAAGCAGCGGATGCTGCTGAGAAAACGTCGCAGTCTTCTGAGAAGCGCCCTCCCAAAGCTCTCACGCTTTCGCACTGTGGAAAAGACGACGGATTGCAGACACCATCAAAAATCCAGGTGGTAACACCCGGAGCCGCATTGAACAGCGCTGGCCTGATATCGGCTTCAGACGTTTCTCAGATATTTTCGTTCCAAGAGCTGGCTGTTGCCGCTCAGAGGCAAGATGGCAATTCCCTGAATCAAGAAAAACGGGCCGAGGCGACTGAGGAGGAGCAAAATGGGAAGGACCAGACACATGGTGGAGGGCGTAGCAACACCGATGAAGTTGGTGGAAATGCGGAGAGTGATATTTCAGAGAAAAGTACATCCTCATCTGCACTCCCGACATTGGTGGTCGACCCCCCATCAGACGGTGAAGCCGATTCATCTGAAGGCAATACGCCCAAGGTAATTGTTGTGAAGCGTAAGTTTTAAGTCGAGCAAACCGCTGCTGCATACAGGTAAACGCACTGGATTTTCGTGCAACTTTCTGCACTTCAAATACAGATGGTGCTACTTTGTTGAAAACACTACAAGGATATATTCTTGATCATATTAATGCTGTTTTGTGGTTGGCGATTGTAGAGGGTTAAATATATACTGTACATTACGCCTGGCAGCCATACTAGATATGAATGTGGACTAGAGGGTGTTTTAACAATTGTCAGCCTATGCCAACAATAAAGATTTGCAGTCTTTTGTTCAGCATTGTTTGCAATAAGCCAATTAAGTTAAATATTTTATAATATTTTGCACAGTAGGGAATAATTATTCATATTTTTGGGCCTATTTGAAATGTGTAATTGTTTCAAGTTAAATTTGACGTTTTTCACATAAAAAATAAATACCACTCAAATGCCAATCCGAGCTGCCGTTGCAGAACAGTTTCAGCAATCTTTGAATGAAAATCCACACCTACCAGTCAAAGTTCTGGGTTGCCTAGGGAAACTACCGGAACCGACTACTTAAGCTTGGCCTTGGTGAAAACAGTGGTGTAAAATTAAAACTCTTTGAACTCAATGCAGCCCACGAGCGGCATATATTTACCAGTAAATCACTTGTACGTTATAATTCCCATCTCTTGCAGGATAAAGCCGGTAAGAAGCAGACTCTCCATCGTGTTCGTTCTGGGGCCAAGACAGACCTGGTTCTCTCACTCAAATCCACGCAATCAGGGGAGTCAGATATTTCTTCCTCTCCGCTTAACACCCCCTCCGCTATTCAGGTTCGTCCCGTATCTCAGGCATTTCACCAGTGGGAACGTTGTTTTTTCACAACAAACCTACAAATAAAGTGCTCATAAGAAAAGGTCTTTTCGTAACTTCCTTGAATACAGTTTATTCCTGTCACTGGTTCTTGCTGGTATTGAAGTGGTTTGTGAGATTTCGTTGCGCCAATTGGTGAAAATCCCTTCAAGACTTTGAGACGTAATAAAACACTTCTAATAAAACACAATAAAACAAATTGACTGAAAATTAGACTTACTTTACCTACAAGAGTGCTCTTTATAGCACACTAAACGCGATTGTTACGAGTTACGACACCAGACTGCAACAATGGATCTGCGAGTAATTCGTAGCTAGACAGGCGTGGTGTTACTTGTAGTTACATCTTACTTTCATGTCAGAATGATCAAACCGGGTCTGTAGTACAGTAGTGTAGCGATCTAAGAAAAACTAAGCTATAACCACTGGGTATACAATATCCATAGCATTTGTGACTGTGTAATCATGCTGTTGACAGCGAGTATGATTCAGATGTGATGCCACTGCAGACCTAAGCGTGAGATGCACGACACGCCATTGCAGAGTAGGATTTTTTATTAGAAACCATTAGACTTACTAGTTAACTAGAAACCATCACGTTTACTAGCAGTAGCATAACATGTAAGTTTAAACTAATTGGTACCGAACTAGCATTAATTTGTATGGCGGTACGTTTTCAGGAGGGTGTAAAAATGTAATGTAAACAAATGTGGACTTCACTTGAAGTTATCATCTGTGGAAACAAATTTCATGTTTTCAGCACGGTAACCAGTTTTATTTCCTCCTAAATTGTGCTTCACTTTGCGATTCATCACTGCTTATTATGAGTGCAAAAGATAGGAAAACAGGTTTTCAGCAATTTGAAAAAGCCGAAGGTGACTTCTTGCTAGAAGCCATACTATTTCGTCGAACAGACGGCTTGTAGACACATCTTGTCATTTGTGATAATGCAAATGTGTGCACCTTAGAAAGAACACATGAGAGGTAATCGACTGTGTTTTGTGCTCTGTGCATGGTTTGTCTGGGCACTGGGCAGAGCTGTTAGCTGGAATCGCCAAGACTGCAACAGGCAAAGCATCTAAGGAGTGCAAAACACTTGTTCAATTGGGACTGGACTGTGTCTAAATGCTTTGACACAAATGTAGTTTTCCAAATAGCCGTTTTCTTGATTCCGGTCGTAAGAAATAAGAAAAGGCCGCCAGGCATTAACAGCAAAACCAGCGACTGCCTTTCCAGAATTTGTTTATATCACCGTTACCTTGAATTACTTTTCTGCTAGTTACTGTTCTCTGCATCGTCTGAACCTGCGATGTTGCTGTTTCGCTAATTTTTTCGTGGTAAGAGCACTGATTGTAAAAAACTACCGGATTAACATACTAAGTTCTTTTAGTTGTGTGTACTTGATATGTTTCATTTTGCAATTAACTTGAAGTACACCAAGACAGTTGAAAATGTTAATGTGTTAAAACGAACACAAGCCTGAGCTGGAGCTGGAGCCGCAGCCATGTTACGAAAAAAAGAGCTCCGGAGTTGGAGCCGGAGCAGTGTCATTTCTACGACGGCTCCGCAGCCCTGGTTGTAAAGCCAGAGCTGTACTTCCTCGGTGTGTGTTTTCGTTGATTGTCTGCTTCACCTTTCAGGGACGCATAAATTGATTTTGCCGTGACAGAATGGTGGTTTGGGTAAAAATAACTCCCAATTTCTTTGTTTGCAGAAAATGAAAAAGCAGCTTTTGCTTTATCTCCGATATCAGCTTTATGGGATTTCCTGCGAGGGTCACAATAGTAATATCTCCGTTAAGAAATTTGGTAGTTAAACTTGAATAGTGGTTCTCATTGGCATATAGTACAAATATGTTGGTAGTTTTATTCGCAAATAATTCAAAACAAAAGTGATTTAAAACACGTTTGTTATTGCGACTTCCGGATAACTTCATGCATGTAAATTCCTGAATATCCTGAAGCCAAAGTTTGACTCTTCAAGAAGATAACCATTGATTAGGACTCGCGTGTATCGCTAAGATTGCTAAATGAGTCAAGTCTACATCAGCCAAGCTGCGATTCGGTTACAGTTATTTTATTTAAAAATCTTGAAAAGTGAAACACTTATTTGCAATCAGGTTTCGTCAGTTCTTTTCGAAACGACGATGCGCTTGGGGTAATCAGAGGCAGAAAAAAAGCTGCAAACAGAATGAAGGTTGTGAGTGAAATCTAAGGACGTGAAGTCCAAAGACTTCTATAAATGTCGGGCTTCATTTTCAAGATATTTTGTAGCGTTTCTATTTTTTCTTCATTTTTACTGAGTGATACAGGCAAGGAAGCTTGGGTGGTGTTCATGCCATCTGCGTAGCATTAACATCTAGTTTGGATATTGAGCGTTTCGTCTTGGCTGTTGCAGGTAATAACGCCGACTATGCAGACATTAGCTTCGGCAGGCAAGAGTGGCTCACCGGGTAAAAGACTTCCCCAAGAATTGCGCGTTCATCCGCAACCCCTTGTCATGTGTGTCAATCCTGGTGCTCAGAACCCAGCGCAGTCTGGAGCGGGGGTAGGTTTGCTGCCCGTTGTGATTAGTAGCCGCTCACTTTTGTTTTGGACAACAATGAATTATGTGCTGTTCAAAAGTAGAAAACCACGCGCAACTGGCAAAACCTAATGTTTTTTTTGCTTTACCTTCTAACAGCAACAAACACATGCGTTGAACAGTCGTAGTCCTCAATCGTTGGCAATATTCCAGTTCGACTGACTTGTATGATGAGGACACGTGTGTGCTGTAGCTATCGTTGCTGAAAATGCGGTGGAGTGTAAGAACGCAACTGGTTATTGTGAGTTTGTTTCGCCATCTTGTAACGTGACGCGTGCAACTCGGTTGCACACTGGAGTTCCATAATCGAGCTATGGGTGGCACTGGCCACAGCGAAGTTATACGCGTTGCAGGTTTGCCACGTATGCATTGAAAATTGTATGATCTCTGGCATTCAACAGGGTTGGCGGCACGCAGGATAAATGATCTTGAAGAAAATAGGCAAGCCTAGGCCAAACAAAGATGAATGCGCATCTGCAAATATGTTTGGCACAACAACAGCTCACGTGGATTTTGAAAATCAAGAAAAAATTTGCTGCAATGAGTTTTGCATATGCGATGACGTGAACCCCGAATAGTTTCCTAAATAGATGATTCATGCGTCAACATAAGATGCTGAAACGGTAGCTTTGGTTTGCTGGTCAGCAATGTTGCCCAAACAAAGCAAAGTTTATTAACCTCATTCGCAAGTATGTAAAAAACACGTCTCTTTTTGTCATATATTATTTGTTTATTGGATCGGCAGTGTTGGCTGATAGTTGAAAATTGCGTCAATCGCATTTCGAAGTCTTGACTATCCTTCAGTGCCAAGGAAACAGCCGTTTTTAATTTTTTAACATTTTATTTAACGAAGGCGTTGAGCCTACTCCGTTCAAGATTGACATGCCGTCTACTGTAGGGTTTCACCGTCGTAGTCACCACACGGCAAAGAGTGTATGCGTGGTATTGCGTCAAGAGTGAACTCCGCGTAAACTGATGTTCCCGCACAGTCGCCAGAAGCCTGTTTTTTCAATGTGGTCGTGCAGGCTTGTTACTTTCGGAGTGCGTTCCGTTACCCAGGGTTAACGCTCGGCTGATTGCACACATTTTCACCAGGGGGTGTCGACCCAGCAGTCAGCCCGTAATTGTAGCGTAGCGTGAAGAAGCATAGAGTAATGTTCAAAGTGAAACCTAATGTACGATTTGCGGCCCATACCTTGTGTTGAGTGTTGAGCACTGTGTGGGTGGCGAGGCTTAGCTCTTGTGCGTATGTGTGTATATCTGCTGATCACAACCTGCTTTTTTGAAGACTCCTACACTTTTCCACTTGATCAGTCCATCTCAGGCAACTCCTCCTTCCCCATCCGTCCTGGTGTGTCCTTTTCCTTCCAGAGGTTTCGGTGGGATCCCGGGCACGCGCACAGCAAGTCCTGCTAGCGTTGCCAGGTACGCTCGCATGACATGATATCAATAAGCAACTCATTCCATCGCCTCTAGCGTGCAGCTTGGCTATGGTTACGAATTGCAACGATTCCGTGATCGAGACTGAAATTATTAGAGATCTGTTCGAGTTCAAAACCGCTTCGTTCGTTTTAAATAATATTAGTTCTTCTCGGTAAGAAACAATGTTCAGCCCGCCGAGTTGGTCGTTCCTTTTGTCTACGTTCGAATCCATCCTTAGCTGTTTTAAGGTTTTGCGCGGTTTCTAACGTATTTTGTACGCGCATCATGTTTTAAGAGAGAAGAAATTTTTATGGAAGGGTTGAGTTTACGCAACTGCCTGTCGTTGAAAAATGCTCAAAAGTAACGTTTCTTTAGTCCTGCTGCATTTGGAATCATTCATCGAGGAAGTGGGGCACCTGGTGGCAACAGTGGCTCGTTGCTCAAATCGGCTCTGATGAAAAAGTTCCCTGTCTTCCAGTTTCCCCCTCCTACTGGAAATCCTACTAGCCCTGTTTCTTCTGACGACAAAATGGACACTGAAGAACAGGGCAGCGCGTGCCCATCTGCTGCCGAATTACCACGTGATGCTTCGAACCAGCCAAGCGAATCGTCACCCGAGTCTTCAACTCCGGTATCCGTTATTTGCCGCCCGCCAACGTCATCTGCTCAGTTGGCCGACAAACTCTCAGGAGCCAAAGACCCCTGCTTGTCTGAGGCAGCGCAGAAAGATGCATAATTGCAGCCTGAGCACCTACTTCATAAACTGTAGGATGTGGTGCAACTATCAAAGAGCAGGTCAATGTGATGTTTACTAATTATTGTTTTCACGGATTAAATTCAACCATGCAAGTATTTTTTTGGTGTTTTGCTGTTTTTTTTCTAATCAATCATGTGACAAATTTTCAAAAATCTGCTGACATCACATACAAAAATTGAATTTCCCAAGCAGATATTATTATTTTTATTTTTTAGTAATAAACATGATAAATGCATCCAACGCTTTATATTTTTGTAGCCCGGTGCTTGTGGTGACAGCTTTTTCAAGTGTCCCTCCCCACGAAGCCACTGTCGCGGCTTTTACGTAGAAATAAGATTTTATTTTCACTTAGATTTTTTTCAAAATCTTTATGCCTGTTCAAGCGACTCGAAATTGCCTGAAAAGCGAAGAAACTCCACCGCGCCACTCGTTGCTGCTGAACAACACAGTGTGTGTGGTACCAGGTATCGCACAGAATAAAAAGCATAAAGCAAGATGCGCGCTTTCCTTTGGAACACCACCCGGCGTTGTTTTGAATATCTCCAGCGGGTAGCATGGTGCGAGTTGACAACAGAGACACTCACGTGTAACCTCATTGCAAATCCGGCGTGCTTAAAGGTGCATACAGCAACAGGTGCTTGCCTTTTGCAAACTGGTGCATTAATTCTCGCACATAAGGTATGCCCCCGTCCACGTCGTTTAAAGAACTTGGGTGCTTGTGACCGAGAGACGTTGCCGCACGGGCTTCCTGCACCGCAGCAGCGCCGTGTGCAAACCTCGCTTGCCGGAAGTCTTTTCTCATGTCGACGTATTGCGAACTTCCAGGCTCTACGGTTCTTCGGCAGCCCGAACCGTACCTGCGGTGCAAGCTTTTCGAATCCAGGCGTTATCTAATTTTTCGGTGACATGCGTGGTTCTCGTTAATTTCCCGTTAGCACCTTAATGCAGGAGTCAGTTTTTTCAATCCTTTGCAATTTTACCGGCCTTGTAGTTCATTGTTGGTGTGCAAGTTGCTTTCGGAAGCGATCACAATAACAGCGTTTTCCTATTTCTGTTTGCACAACGATTTATTCGTGATGCATGTTGCGTCAGACAGATTTGTGAGAGCTATAAATTGCCGTTTTTATTGTACAAAAAAAATAGTGGCGATAGTTCCATGAATTCCGCTTTTCGGTAATTGTCAAGTAAATACTCTGTATTGTCCAACTCGCTTGTTGGCGTTCTCGAAAAGTTGCGTCTTGTCGGATTACTTTTTGATTCTGAAATAGCATTCATATGCTTGTTTGTAAATATGAGAAACATGAAGTTACGCCTACTGTGCGTTCTAACTGGTTACTGCCAAGTCGTGCAGGTGCTAATCGTTGTTTCATTACATTCGCTTTTGTTTTATTGCGCTTTACCAGTAGACGGCGCGAAGAGCTGATTGGTGTTTTTTCCCGACGTGGAGAAACGAGTTCTAGCTCACAGGCCACACCCCCCGTCATCGCTTCCAGATGAACGTCATTTCCTGCACCGATCGGTGCGATATACTCGCCAGTGCACTTAACACCGCTTCGCTTGTTCAGATTTCCTGGTGTGGTTGCTTTTTTGCCGCTTGCGTTTTTTCCTCGTTCCATTCTTGCACATCCTCCGACGTCACCTCCGTGAGAAATCGGATGCGCATCGTTGCGTCTCGCGGTGTGTTTTGTCAATATCGCCCCGCCCTTTTACGCGGCAAGTCGCACCGTTTACTTTGCCTTTGTAAAATATTAAGTTTTGTTTGCCGCAAGTTTTTGTTCGTTACTATCGCATGCGTTTGTTTCAGTGACAGTTCATTGAAAAGCTCCTTGTGTGTAACGTTTGTTGAGAATCTTTTCGGAACTTGCGCTGAATTGAAGCCTCGCACCTTTTTCGTCAGTTCCAAGTCGCGACGACTGGAACTTCGGTTCGCGCTTAATGTGTCTTGTTTTATGAAATTGATCAAAAGGCATGCGATTTGATGTGCGCAGCAAATGGTTTGATGTTTAAAGGCAGCAACAGTTTGTAATCAAGTAAGCAACCTCAAATGAAATGCATAGATTCTGTTTTATCAGATGCTTCGATACAAAGATCCGCAAAACCGTAATAATTTCCATTGATTTGAATAAAATAAACGCCACGATTTGTATTAGGCCACGCGCCGGAACTTAGCCCTACAAAATACGACAAGTTTTCCGTAAATTTGCGTGTGATATTGGTGTTACGCATACGCTTTCTCAGCTTTTCTCCCATTCCACGAAATAACCAATCGGCGTCAAGCGATTTACGAGAAGCTTGCTGCTAGAAACTACGGCCTGCCATTATGTGAAAGTTTACCGTGGTCAAATCCTGATTTGAACTCGCGGCTGCACAGCATCGATGTAACTATGTACATCAACACGTGTCAGACTTATCCGCAATTATTTGAAAACCACGTTCTCATTAACGTTTTGACGACCACTCAAGTAAAGCTAGCGGTTGTACACTGATATCCCAAAACAAACAAACTTTTTTATTGACGCCCATTTCGCCCCCACAGGTATTTTATCTCGTACGCGGCAAATGTACTGGCAGGGGGACTGTGTTTGTCCTGAAAAGCGCCGCTTTCGCTAGGAAGCACCCGCCAAGTTTTTGACTCTGACAGTGCAAGTCTGGAGTGGGGTCGGAAAAGTGTCTCCCGGTTTTGCTGCTGAACCCGGCCCATTGCTTGCGTTGGATGGAGTATACGATTCTGTCAACAGTTACTATTTTTAACGGTTCCGCTGTTTTTTTTCTGTCAATTTTAACATTTTACTTCGTTTCGTGAGATGTCCAGTGTACATTGTGTGACGCCGTTGTCCGGTCGCTTGTGTTTATTCGCGCGTTTTTTGCGCCGCGTTGCTTGTAACGGTGTAAACCATGCTTGCGTTGAAGCGCTCTTTGAGTCATGAAATGAATAACTCTCGCAGTTTAAAGCATTATGGTGATGTGGCTTCTTCACTGGAATGAATTATATGGAAAGGTCTTGTTGGCAGAAGTGTAGCAATAGAGATGCAGTCGTGATCCCTGGGAGTACACGCCGCGTGCTTCCGGACCGAGAAAGCATGTGATGATGGCAAACAAATTTTATAGCAATTCAATAAACCTGTACCCTGGTGACCGTACAAGAAATCAGATTGACTACATAATGATCAATGAAAGATATCGGTCCTCTGTATCTGATGCAAGAGCCTATCCAGGAGCCGATGCAAACAGTGATCATAATCCAGTAATTGCAAATATCAAAATTTAAGGGCTCTAAAGCACCCCAAACGAAAGCCAAGGTTCGTACTTGATAATCTCAAAAATCTTTACATCAGCGCTGACTTCTCTAAGGCTGTTTTTGAAAATCTTTCAAAAAATCAAATTCAAGAAAACACCCAAATTCAATGGACAAATCTGAAAACGAGTATTATTACAGCTGCAAACAATGTTATACCAAAAGAATCGAAGGCGATTAAACAACCACATTGGGTAAGTGATGAAATTAAAAGCCTTTTACACAAGAGAAGAGTTCAAATCAGACCAAGAAAAGTACAAAAGAATAGATAAGGATATCCAAAAGCAATGTAAATGTGCTGAGGAGCAGTGGTTGGAAGAAAAATGCCAGGAGATTGAAAGACATCAACATTAAAGAAATGTTTAAGAAAATTCGCGAAATAGCCAGAAAAGGACCCCTACCAGTATCCATAAGCGTACGAGTGGGGGGGGCGCCCCCTGTCCTGAAAAATTTCAGGGCAAAAATCCTGAATGATAAAAAATATATATTCAATACAGTGAATTCAGGGCAAACTTTGTTTTCAGGGCAAGCGCAAGTTGCTCAAAAATCCTGAATGATAAAAATATTTCAATACAGTGTATCAGGGCAACTCGTGTTTTTCAGGGCAAGCGCAATTTGCTCAAAAATCCTGAATGATAAAAAATATACATTCAATACAGTGAATTCCGGGCAAACCCTGCTTTCAGGGCAAGTGTAAGTTGCTCAAAAATCCTGAATGATAAAAAATATTTCAATACAGTGAAAAATTTCAGGGCAACTCTGTTTTTCAAGGCAAGCGCAAGTTGCTCAAAAATCCTGAA
>JGI24022J15233_10009102_pt1 | contig 11159 bp, 6 predicted proteins | sample Ectturendosymbi2_FD_15233 | JGI IMG/M metagenome (IMG submission 15233)
CCTCTGGTTGGCGGACCTGACTCGAGGAGACGATCTATCGTGGTTCCGAACCCTTCCAACATTGCGAGGGACCGTTCGAGCAACGCAACAGACGTTCAGTGTCTACAAACAGGGCGCAATTAGGTGGGGGACACAGGGGACGCGTCCCACCACTTTTTCAGACATTGGGGATATAATATGCCATGTCCCCTACATTTTACTCTATAGGTTTCGTAATATATGTTGCCTTCACACCAAGCTGTCCCCCTCACCTTCTACAACAAAATTGCGCTCATGTCTACAAAGGTACTTTAAACAGCGAAATGCTTGGGACGAGGCGGCGAAGTTAATCGGTCGTGGCTTACCTATGCTCCAGATTAAGCGAGCTTTTCACTGCTTTGCTGGCCGCTTTTTAGAGCTGTTTATCTTGTTTTATAAAAACGGAATAGTTTCAGGAAATGGATAAAAATAAAACAGTGACCGGTCACATGGAAGTGGAGGTCATTGACCCTCTTTCAGAATGTTAAAGGAAACCACACTGAGAATTTATCAGCGTTCAGAATTAAATGCTGCCTTAATCGGCATAGGCATAGTCAACGTGTAATTTCCTGGTAATTTGTGTTTTCTCGAAAGCATAATTTCTTGGCCTTGTCAGACCTTGCCATTACATCATTGTGAACAACCTATGCTGTATACCGTGCTTGTAGAGCACTCTATAAATTTATAAAACAGATCTTGACATTTTTTTATACACAAAGCCGAGTTTTTGATGATGAACAGAGTCGTATGGGTAGTGCTACGACGTTTAACCCGCTGAAGATGCTCATATTATCATTATGACAAAGCATACTGCTTTGCCGCAATTGGTCTGCCGTGCCAATACAGCAGTCGTCAGCAAAAAAATTGTAAACATAGCTCACGAAGTAACTGCTATTGCTGAATCATTTCAGTCAGTTTACTTCTGTGCTGACAGGACAGACTGTTTGCAAGCAGCACTGCAGACAATCATGAAATATTGGGGATTTCATGTAGTGTTTCTGATTTGTCGGTAAATAAATGTTGATGGTTTATGTAGTTTGCACATGGGAACGACGACAGCGAACTTTGGTCCTGGTTAACCTCACTTCAAAACACCACGACGTTATGTTTTATAATTGCAGGTGGTTAGGTGAGCAAACCAATTTTGCCTAACATCTTGTAATTTTTACCAAATAATAACTACGTCAAAAAGAAATATCAAAAGCAGATTTTGGACAGAATTGGTTCGACGTTTTGCAGCATTTTCTATGATCGACTAAAAATTACAAATTACTATTATCCTTGAAGTAGGCGTTGTTCATTTTTTTACCTTTTTTGTTCAGTTTGTCGCAACGGCTTAGCTGCAGACCCCTCTCTGCTTTCTACAGCTAAAGCTGTAATTGCTATGTACCTAGAACAACAAACATTAGATGGGAACACCAATAGAAAATGAGTAGCCAAACATCAGGGGCCTGTTTTTATCTGGTTTTACCTGCAAGTTAGCGATTAGTTTAAGCTTCAATTTGTGAATAAAACTTTCAGATATTAAATAAAATGTGCTAGACTTAACTAGTCTTAAAGCAAAGCTAGCAAAAATTTTCGAAGAGCCAGCAGGAAGAAATAAATGCAAGTGGCAACAATTTAACTAACCACAGCCTTCAGTGCACTTTTCGGTTTCAGTCTCGCTCGACTGTAAGCAGTTGCTGCCTTCACAAAATCTTCTGCGATGACGTTGGCATGTGCGGTCGCACTCACTCCATGTGGTCCATTCGCTCCAACCGTCCACTTCCAGTTCTATGTGTGAAAACAACAAACTGGTGACCGATAGTAACTTTCGACAGGGTCAAGTTGTTCAACCAGCAGTTTTCAATCTCTGCAGATTTCGACCTCACATGATATTTCCCGATCCGCGCCGCCCTAATCATCCTCTTTGTTTTGCAGATTTTCATCAGCATTAAAGAAGGGTCTGCGTTATCTGGACCCGATTTCTACAACCCGCCGTCAACTTCGATGCTGGACTCCGGTTGAAAAACACTGTACTAACCCGTTCATCTTGTCGCAGAAACATGTTATTGAACAAGGTTCCAACTTCAAACTAAGGTGCGAACAATCGAGAGAACAGGTCGCAATTTCGTTTTGAGACACATGGTTGTCAGCATGGGCGCAATATGGTGGGGTACACGGGGAACGTGTCCCCCCTACTTTTTTACACGGTGGAGATATAATATGCCATTATCCCCCACTTTTTCTCTTTTGGTTTTGTATTTGGAGAGGTTTCAAAAATAAAAGTGACGTTTGTCACGTTTTGTGTGAAGAACGTTTCGTGTTAGATGGTACACATAACCACGTTGATGTTGAACAGTTTGGTATGGTATCACTGCGGTTCTGCTATTTTACAAATTTTAGCTTCGATAAAATAATTTTTAGCATTTTTCAAGTTGAAAGAGACCGCGAAAGATGGTTAACTGCTTCTGTCAGACATTCTTTCAGGGGTATGTGGTGGCAAACATATACTACCTGCCAAGCTTAATTTCTGTGTTTCTCCAACGTTTTTGAACTATGAATCTGGGAAATAGCATTTCATCNCTGCGTAACCCCACCAGCATTCAAAGATTGCACACGCGAGCTGAAACGTCATTATCATGCGTAGGCATATTNCGTTTGAAAGNCGCAGTTAGTAAAACGCTGCGCTTTCTCCGCAAAAGCGTAGCCTGTTACAGCAACCGTTGAGTGTCGTTGGCCTCACATCGAGAAACATAATTTTTTGGAATGATTGGCATTAAAGCAAGAAGCATGAAACTATCAGGTTAAGAGCAAAAACCCATCCTCAAGAAACCTTTTTAATGATGCTCGCGTGAAAATCTGCTTGTAAAGCTGAAAATATAAGCCTGGCAGCTTCTCAGGTTACGTTTATGTTGAAATCCACTAGTTCATCTTATTGATCTTAGTGCAGAAGCAGTATCGATGTTCGTAGTACCACATATTCAGTAAGTCACAGAGGCTTTTGAAAGGCCAAGTTGCCGCACTTTGTTGCGGGACTGACTGCAAGTTAAATACAGTCATACAAGAACAGCAAAATTTAGGTATCTGTCCAATGGGATTATCTTTAAAAAATAGCCAGCCATTGCTTTTCAGAAAAATTATAATTTTCAGTTTTATTTACTAATGAACTTCCAAGGCGTTTGGCAGGTTTGATCCACTATCCAGAAAAACTTATTTTGTATTGACAATCTTTAACCAGAAAGTGCACTTGTATAGAACCTTAAAAAGCTTTTCCACATATGACACCAACTTGAAAATTGCACATGGCTGTGATGAGAGCACTGATGACCACAAGTCATGTCACTGCGGCCTTTTTTTCATTAAATTATCGAAGGAAAGATCCCTTCAGTGCGATTAAAACTTTTGTAAAGAAGTAGAGACGTTTAGCTGCAGTTAATGAAGCGGTCATACCTTGAAAACCACGTCAAATCTGCCCTATATCTACACGTTTTCGGCCGTCTCGTCCAAGCGATTCTCTGCTTCCTCAAGTCACTTAAAATCATAGCCATTTCCCAACCACGAAAACACTTTTCATCCATAACTACAGCAGTCTTCACTCTTCAATAAACTATTCGCGTCATTGATTCCAGACACCAGGTACGTAAATGTAAAAGAAAATATGCTCTTCTGGTGAACTGAAGAACTAAAACGTATTTTATTCTTGGCCAATGTTTCGGCAGTATTCAACTGCCTGCTTTCATTAGGGCGAAGCAACCTGTACTGTATTAAAGGTAAGTGAGTTCCTTGGCACTGTTCACACACAGAGGTACTCAACAAAGTTAAGGCAATTTATAAATACAAGGATAGGCCTGTAATCTTTTCATTCATGTTTAGGATCCGCTGAGGCTTTTATGGAACGATTCAAGACAACGTTTTTTTCAGAAGTCGGTTTTCTGTCCTAAAATTTCAGTTTCAATCCAATCCCTTTTACGATCGTTATATCAAAAACATGCCGCATAAGTTCGCTTTTGTCAGAAACGATTGTTCCGTACGTCACACCAGTGCTCTTCACATCAGACGTCACCATATTAATTATGATAGTAGCAGTAATACGTGTTATACACGCCTGCAAATAGATCTATTGCAGTTTTGCTGAATTTTTTTTGAAGCCGCTACACTTTAGATCAGTGGTTTTCAACCTGGGGGTCGTGAACCATTTTTGAAGAGGGCGTGAGTAGATATTTTATGTTCATAGCTATATTACATTTGTTTTATTCGAGTTTTAGATGGGGGTCGTTGGGTTATAGCAATTCGCTATAATGGGTCGCGGTACAAAAAAGGTTGAAAACCACTGCTTTAGATGTATCGGTTTGAAACGTGTAAGAAGACTGTTTGCATTTGCATACGCTGTCGCGGTATGTCAATGTGCTAATAACACCACTTTGGATTGTTCTCAGATTGTGCTGCTGTTGTACAGTATTTAGAAGTATCACCCTGACCTTCATGTGTACTCTGTTGTGAAACATTTTTCTGTTTGGTTTTAAATTTACCACATCTTCCGCCTGTTATTGCTTCAACACGAGACAAACCAGGTTTCATCTCTTGCATTCGATCGCTGAGCCTCGAAAAAGTGTCACTATTGTCGTGCGAAGCCTGGAATTGCGATTTACAAAACAGTTTAGGAAATGTAACCATCACCAGCATTTTTCTGATACTTGACGTAACGTGCAAATCAAGCTAGATGAAAGTGTGTCCGAATAATATAAATTTACAACCTGGGACGTCCCCGCGGAGACCCATAGCGGCAGAATCCCGATTCGCNATTGGTTTTCNCCTGCTNCTTTTGGTCTTCCTTNATAGAGGTCCCCTATTTTTGTNCCTCCAATCCACCAAATCCTAACGACACGCTTGTACACAACATGGGAATCATGAAGAAACAAAGCCCCCAGTCACTTGTCCCCAACAAAATAAGGTTTATTAACAGTGTGCGTTTCCGCTGGTGGCGACGCGCCACTGGCTTGCTTAGGAATCGGGGCACTTAGGGCAAGTGTATGTAAAAGCGTTTGGAAAACTGCGTCATTAAAATGTTGTTGTCTATTCCCAATCAAGCACTTGTAATTTGCTGTTTGCAACCAGATATGCCTTACGACATTGCAGTACCGCTGTGTACGGCAAATGAGTGCCAAAGAAAAATAGATTTATATCTTTATACACAATATACATATGTTGCGGTGGTGCATACAAATGAACGTCTGTTTCATTTTATGAAAATACTGAAAGCAGTGCTTTTTCACTTAACAGTTGTGTTCATTGCTCATATATCTGAGCCAGGCTACAACCAAATTTCCTTACTAAGCGAAGCCGAAGTACAAAAAAAACGATTGTGTACTTTGTGAAGTTTTCCTAGCTGGTTATTTGCGCACATTTCAAACTTTGCTGATACAAGTTAAACGCGCGACATCCAGTGGACATCTTGTCATGAGTAAGAGTCTTTCAGGGCAAGGTAGGGTCGGAAAAAAAGTGAGAGCCTAAAGAAGCAAACACGAATTCGGTTGAAAACCATTGGTTTAGTTCAGTGGTTCCCGAACGATTTGTCCGCGAAGCACTGCAAAGGTATTATAAGTGGACAAGTAACCCGCTCCAGAACTGCCAAGTAGACATAAACACTTTTTTCACCGAAATTGCCGTTATTTGAGGTTTCGTACTGTAAATGCAAACAATCACAGTCTGGAAAACGAAATACAGCTGATTGTGACAACACTGCACATCACCAATGAGCAAAACGGTGAAAAAGGAAAGCTAGATCAAACGATATAGCGGCTGCCACACGCCCAAAGGGTTAAAGGACATATCAGCGTTATTTGCACAGAACTGGAAAGTGTAGCTCGTGGAATCCTTTAGGTTTGACTATGGAACCCTAGGATTCCGCGGAACCCATTTTGGGAAACGCTGGTTTCATTCATCTAGAAAAGTTGGAAAGGTTTTTAGTTTGCCTATGAAAGTTTTGGATTGCAACGTCCTCGTCTCGGATGTTTTATGCGAGCAATTGTCTTCTCAGATTATAAAAATGAGGAAGTTATGCTGAAGATGCCAAAGAAAATCTGCGTATGGCTCATGCCAGCTTGCCTTTTCATCTTGGTATGCTGCGGCTTGTGACAAAGACTGCACATACGTAAAATGATTGCCGAAAGCACCCGAGCCCGTAGCCTGGTTTTAAGGTTTGCGAAGGCAAATACATTTTTAGGGAAGCAAGATTTTTGTTCAGAACAGACTATATAAAAAATTCCCCCCCCCTCATGGCTACGGGCCTGAAAGCATCCACTCACCGCATCCGTAAAGTTTTCTCAGCTTCCTCATGTCGATCTCTGTAAAGTCACTTCGCTGTCCCATCAACGCAGTGCTTGCGCTGTTGCTGCTGTTGTCGACTGCTACAATAGTCGGTTCTCCGTTTTTGCTAAACGCCGTTGCTGAATAGTGCATGATGGAAGAGTAGTCGTAATCCTCGTCTAAGTTGGTAATCTACACGAAAAAATGTCCGATGGCTTGCACGAAACGAAACGTCGTGCCGCTGCTGCCCCTTATATAACAGATTTGGCAAACGCTCAAGAAATTCAGAATTGTTGACAAAGTGGTTACAATAATCTTTAAACAACGTTCCTCTGGAGTCTGGATAATCAAATTGTTTTCCTGTTTCATGGCAAAACTTTTATTTCTGGAGATGAAAACTCCCACCTTGCTTCAGAAGCGGAGCAATGAGTGAAACATTAAGCTGCACCTATAGCTCACTTTCCGTGCGACCTCCCGGTGACGTCAGGGCAATGTGATCTACATCACATCCCTTCCGCCTTTTTCACTTGAAGATCCTTATAAACTTCGTACTGTTGCGATCGGAAATCCCGACCGGCACATGCGCAAAGCTTCGCACTGTGGCAGCAAGCAACAATAGAATTCACATGCCATGATCACTCTATTATTGCTTGTTCGCGCCACATATACGTATGGTGTTGTTCTTCACGCACACCCCGTTCGTGGTGAATCATACAATCAACGCAACACCACCGGAGAGGTTGCAACAGTACCTTGTTCCAACCAGTTCAGTATAATCGGATTTGCGCATGAAATGACGCCAAATCTAGCAACCTTAATAGAGGTAACTGCGCTCGACTTCCTGCATTTTGACGTGGGTCAAATTGCGTGGTGCATATACTGTAACTCTTTGGCAGACATTTACATGACAAGTAAAACGAGACATGTTGATTGATAACAAGCTGCTCAACCGAAATGCCTTGAATGTTGCGGAGCAACTTTTCTTACGTATACATTTTTGCATAAAGTTAATTCAGCCCAAATCATGTTCCATGTCAGTTGGTCGCTGTCTGCCTCCATCCACTTACGACTAACCAGTTTTATCGGAATATATGTATATTTCACAGTCACCGCGTAGAAGCATATTGGTTTTTTCAATGACTATATTTTTGAAAACACATTGTGTATATCGGCATAAAACTGTTGCCTGCGGAACGCAAAATCATTAGTTGCAGCGAATACCAAGATTGCTTTTTTATTTTCCTGGTTGCAAAGTATCAACAGTGCTCAATAAACGCACGCTCTTGCATCACCAGAATCTCCCACACGTGTTTGTGAAGCGCTATGTGACCGAGTAAAAACCAAGTATGTTGGCTGATGGTGTTGTCGAAGAAATCTGGCCCGAGGTAAAATCACAGCTAACAGTTGTTTCATAGACTCCGTTTGATCTTGGACATTTCGCCAAAATCTTTTAAAAAATGACTTGCATTATGTCTGGTCATAGTTTTCAAATGAGAGGGCATTTTATAACACTATACGGTTGTCCATCTCTTTTAAGAAATGCACGTACGCCGTACATTGAAGCGATGCAATATGTTTCCTTGGAGCAGAAACCGAAGTTATAATCATTAAAAGTTACTGAAACTTGTTCAGGCGCGACGCTAGTGTTGCCGTCTCTTTACTTTTCTTTGTATGTTTTTACCGAAAGTGTTTTAATGATTTAATTATTTATTTATTTATTTGTTTATTTATTTATTTATTTATTGTTTGGTGAAGACGCTTAGGCCCTAATATTTTTGATCTCCTGTTGTTTGGGGAGAGTATTGAAAAACGACTTTCTTGAAGACCGATTTAAGACAAGCCCTCCCTGATGAAAAGCATCTGTGTCTGATGAAAAGTTGTTTTTATCTTCACCACGTGCTCGTTGCTTTCTGAAACACAAGAATTCGAGTCCTCGTAGTACCTCGTCTTCAGAGCGTTTATCGAAGTTGTGCTCCTTTCCTTCCTGGATGTTTTCCCACATAATTGCAACGAAGCTGTCTCGGTCGTACCTTGAAAGAAATGAAACGAACCGGTTGTTTTAAAAATGTTTGAACCCAAAACGTGCCAGAATCTTGAACTTATCGTCGTGCAGTATATCATACACACTTTTTTCATAACAAGCTGTGAGCTAACATTCAAGCGCACTACAAACAGAGAGGTCTGCAAACGGAAGCTTAGGTTTAGAAGGAAAAGTTTTTTTTTCACTTTATTTTCCCAGATATGCCAGTGAGTTTCCTGGATAGCAAAACTTCAATTTTTTTCCTGCATTGCAAACCACAATAGATAAAAACTCTTCCATTTTTGCCGCGCCGATTCCATTTTTATCAATGCTCTTTCCCCTTTTTGATTTGATGAACATCCAGCCTTTACATGACTTCTGCAAGTTTGGAGTCGCATACAGTATTCAATTCGGANCAACCTTATAACAACCAGCTTTTCAACATGAACCGAATATAATTCGTTTGATGNAAATATGATGGTATTTCCATACTAACCCAAGCAGCCTTTTGAGCGTGCAAATTTTCGAACTCAGTNTTNCTNTTTAGATAACTTTAATCACAAACGCCAACTGGCAGGAGATTTTGCTAAACGCACTTTTAAAATCCTAACCAAATTTGCAACTTTTGTTGCACCATATTCAAGGTTATTTCGGCTTTCACACAGTAAAACAGGTGCATTATGCTAAGATCAAACATGCACCTCTCAAAAAGCTAAAATTTCATTCGTCGAATTTGCACAAAGGTGAAACTGACTAATTCGAACAAGCAACTCATCGTTCAACCTTGACTGCTCATGCCAGAATCCCAGCGCGTGCATTGTTTCGTGTTTGATGGTGCCTTGTGACTCACAACCATAGCCGATCGACACTTCCTGCATTCCTCCTATCTCACCCACGTAGGAGTAACAGCTGGAGGTAAAAGAAGAAAAATGGGCTTGTACAAAGACTATTTAGAGAGGCCACAAGAACAGTGGTTTTCAACCTGGGGTCGCGACCCACAGAGGAGTCATGAGCCATTCTGGAGTGGTCGCGAGTAGATATTTATGTATGCAGCTTTATTACATTGGCTTTATTCGAGTTTTAGATGGGGGCTTTTGGGTTATAATGGGTTGCTATAATGGGTCGCGGTACAATAAAGGTTGAAAACCACTGCACAACGAGAACATTACCGTAAGCTAAGTGAAGCTAGCTAACTTCTACAAAACTCTGGTAAAGCAACGGATAACAAATCAATTTTTTTGGTCTTCTCATTGCTCGATTTTGAAAGTGGTAAAATGAAGGATAAACATTGGCTGCAGGATTAGGTGATGCTGATGCCCATAGCAATAGGGAAGCAGAGTTGTCCCAAGGACTAAAAACCACCAAATGCACTTTTGCCAGCTTTTCAATAATTTCACGCAAATCTAAAAGTTTTGCATCAGTGCTCAATATTTCGGGGAAATTGATCTCGATCGTTCAGCTGAGGGAGGCTACAGGCAATAAAAAGTGTCGCCGGGTGCAGGAGAGACATTACACAGGGTTGTAACACAAAAAAGGCACCAGAAAGATTTCGCAGCCGAGGGCGTTAATAAGTTCTGTCCTAGTATGTGGCTCATGCTTGTGATGCATTTGTGTTAAAGACGAGCTGTTTTTAGTACAACCCACAATCTTGCGGTTCAAATGGCTTTTTGCCATGGATAACATCATACCAGCAGCTTAACGCATTACCCTTGGCATCCGATTCACAGTTGAAGAATGGTCGAAGCTACTGTAGTGCTTAAATAAACTGTGCCAAACAAACACAAATCATTAGCAGAACTGTGATGTCTTGCACATTGTTTCTAAAGCTTCAGAAGTACAATACTCAAAATTAACCGTTGGGGTGTATTTGGCGTCAGTGAAAAGTTTCGATTAAAAAAAAAACAGATTGTACGTTTGCACAACTGAATTGCAATTTCAAAATACTCTTCTTTGTAGCCAGTAAGTAGACAAATGCTAAACATTCGATCGGTTTGCACTAGGCCTTCAGAAGTATTTTTTTTTATTTATTTAACTTCCCAAAATCGGGGATTTCTTATCTGACGTAAGCTCGCCGCGAAATTGGCGGAATTATTCATAGACAATGCAAAAATAAACTGTTAGCACACTGAACAATATAGAATAAACTAAAATGCATAATGTAAGTAATGAAATAGACAAACATTTCAGCGAACCAAACGCCATCATGAAATAGGAGGGCGATTGTACAAAATTAGATCTTTATCCGCACCAACGATTCTTCAGACATTTTCTTCTAACCCGCACCAACATGCAGTAAATCGGATCAACAAAATGTGGTTATATTCAGCCTTGACTGCCAATTTGTGGTAATGGTCTTCATTTTTATCAAAACCTTTTCAAATATTGGGCGTTGACAGCCAAACCCTTTGTGTACTCCCACTGTAAGTAAATCGCTTTTCAAATAAAAGCTCTGCGTTTTCGTACGTCAAACGACGAGTCGTCTTTTTTCTGCGTTCAGCGCTGCTGCAGATAACCACTTCACTAGATTCCTAAAAGAAGCTAAACTTGCCCACTGCCTCTTCTGTAAAGAAGGTAGTTGGCCTCGTTCTCGCGGTGCTTGAACGAGACGCACATGCGTACGCTGAACTCAGCAAGGACGTCGTTGATCGTTTCCCGGATTTCGAACGGGTACTGTCGGTGGACCTCGTACGGTATGAGGGTCGTCCACCTGCAATCAATTCCTGCTCATGAAGCGAAGTACGTCATCTTCAGACCAAACCTTTGGATGATTGCTTTTAGTTCCGTCGCAATTCGTTTAGTGACACCAGGGGCGTAACGAGGTTAGATGGCGCCC